>ERZ857982.578-NODE-578-length-50006-cov-4.752197_pt1 | contig 50006 bp, 52 predicted proteins | sample MGYA00519955_ERZ857982 | MGnify/ENA primary metagenome ERZ857982 (study PRJEB31778, sample SAMEA3449416) | human gut metagenome | biome: human gut; feature: human-associated habitat; material: faeces | place: United Kingdom | collected 2010/2012 ... | reverse complement strand
AATACATGCCTGTCACGCATGGGGTCACGGGTTCGAGTCCCGTACGCACCGCGAACCTTGTAACTCTCTGTAAATCAGGTATTTACAGAGAGTTATTTTTTTATCTGTTTTTTAAATTAGGGGCTGATAATCAATCGATTACGTTTCTTGTTCTTTTCTTTTTATGGTATTTTGACCATATTCTTGTGGTTAAATCGTCTCTTAAAATCATGATTTGTCGTTTTTCGGACACAAGTAAAGTATGTATGTTTGTATCTGTAAAAAACAAACTTTTATGAAACATACATTTAAAATTAATTTTTATCTGAAACGTAGTGTTATTAGAAAAAATGGCAAAATGCCAGTTGTTATGCGAATTATTATTAATGGAGAGCGAACAGATGTACATCTACCTATAGATATATGCTCTTCGATGTGGAGTGTTGAATTTGGACGTGCTTCAGGTAAAACGGATGAAGCGCGTCAAGTTAATGTCTTTTTAGAACAAGTACATGCTACTTTATTTACATATTATCGTCAGTCATTGGTGGAAGGTGTAATTGTAACAGCAAAAGGGTTGAAGCAGCGCTTTGTACAATTAGGAGTGCAACCTCAAACTTTGCTTTCAATTTTTAGAAAGCATAATGATGATGCCTATTTAATGGCGAAATCAGAAGGTATAAGTATGTCGACATATAAAAAGTATGATTTGGCGTTCAGGCGTGTTGAACAATTTATTGCAAAACAAGGTAAAACTGATATACAATTGTGTCATTTAGATATGTGCTTTATAAATGATTACGAACTTTTTTTAAGGACAGATTGTAAATTAGGGATAAACATGGCTGCAAAGATGCTGCAGATTTTAAAAAAAGTTGTATTGTTAGCACGAAATCTAGGGATAATTAATTTCAATCCCTTTTTAAATCATCATACGAAACGAGAAGAGATTGGTATTCGCTATTTAACGTGGTCTGAATTAGAGAGAATTAAGCAAAAAGAAATAACTATCCCTAGATTAGCATTTGTGCGTGATTTATTTGTTTTTAGTTCTTATACCGGTTTGTCTTATGCCGATATACGTAAATTGTCTGAATGTCATATATCTAGTTTCAAAAATGGGTCTTTATGGATTATGCAAAATAGAACAAAAACTGGACATTTAGCAAGAATACCGTTACTCCCCCTGCTGTTGAAATACTGAATCGTTATAGAAAAGCGGATTGTGAACTTATTTTTCCTGTAATGAGCAATCAAAAATTGAATAGTTATCTTAAGGAGTTGGCCGATATCTGCAAAATAAAAAAGGTGCTTACCTTTCATGCAGTAAGACATAGGGAAATCTTCAACTGTATGTATTTCAGCGTATTGCAAAACTGAATTTGCAGACAGGTAACGATTTAGAAACCAGCTATCATTATTCGCTGATTAGCTTCGTTTTCAACAATACATTAAGAGCGACTTAACTTGGTGTAAAGGTACAACATATTCCTTATTTTGCCAACGATATTGGCTAAATCTTATTTCAACTCAAATGTCTATATTCTGTGATTAGGTATGACGGGAAAATCTTATCTTTGCAGGCTCAAACTATTGTAAATGTTTCAAATAATATCATTAATAGCAGTGTTTCAGGCATTATTCTTCGGTATACTTGTTATCACCAAGAAGAATAAAAGTATGCTCGACAAGCATGTTTCGGCATGGTTGCTATTTCTGACTATACATATTTTGTGTATCTCCGCATCACAAAGTGAAATCATACCATATTCAAGTAGTTTCCTTTATCCAAGTTATATTTTGGCAGGGCTACATGGTTTTTTCCTTTACTTGTGTACTAAATCTTTAATGAGTAATTCCCCAAAAGATTTCCGTAAAGAATACATTTCAATAGCTGGGTATATAGCGATTGCAGTTATAGGATTTATTTTTTATAATTCATATCCGCAAACTATAACCGTAATAACAAGAATATTAGCATTTCTATGTAACGCTTTGTTCATCATTCTTGCTGTTAGACTCTTTCACAGATATAAGAAATTTTTGCAAACTCACTTTTCCAATATAGACAAGTTGAGTTTTAACTGGATGAGATTTCTTGCTTTTGGATTGATAATCCTATTGAGCGGGGCATTAGTATTGGTTTTGTTAAGTGAAATCTTTTCATTTCCCGTTTCGTTATATAGCGTATTTGCGATTATCGTCTTGTTGTTTGTAAATGTATTAGGATTTCGGGGCATTAAACATAGTACAATCTTCAATCAGACTATTATTCCATATAATCAGGGTCAACCAGAAAAACAACCTGCAACGAACAAAGAAGAAACTTCATACGCTAACTATGGTCTGAAACAAGAAGATGCAATTATTCTTTCCGAGAGGTTGAAAACGTACATGGAGGACGAGAAACCATATACCAATATGGATTTAACTCTTAAAGACCTTGCCTCTGCTTTGGATACTTATCCGCATTATATAACCCAAGTATTGAACACTCTTTTCAATCAGAACTTTTACGAATTTATCAACACCTATCGGGTGGAAGAAGTGCAGAGACGATTGCATGATTCTCAATTCATGAATCTAACGATTTTAGCTATCGCATATGACTGCGGTTTCAATTCCAAATCAGCTTTTAATAGAATTTTCAAGCAAAAAACGGGATTAACTCCGAGTGAATATAAAAAACAATAATCTTTTAGTAATCAAATAAGAACCAGTCCTGCTCATATGAGTGGGACTTTTTTGTTTTATCCGATATGTCCTACTCGTGCGAGTGAGACGATCAGTCCGTGCAAATACTCGTCCTTTGCAATGTTTTGCACAATCAACATTATGATAGTAAATGACAAAAATCAGAGAAATTTTTCTCAAAACAAGAAAAGAAGAATTGGAACAGATATACTGTTTGGAGCTTTTGTGCTGGTAGCAATTAGCGGTTTTATTCTTTTGTATATGAAGATGACTTCAGACAGTGTAGTATTAATGATAAATCAATGGTGGTGGGCTTTTATACATAGAATGTCGGCTTTATTGGCTCTCATATTTACAATGCCTCATGTATATAAGCATAGGAAGTGGTATAAAAAAGTTTTCACACCAAAGCCTAAAAGTAAAATAACGGTAATACTCTCTATTAGTTTCGCTATCACACTTCTTACCATTATTGTATTAGCCGTCAAACGAGATTCTGTTTCATGGGAGATTGTTCATTCTCTCGTCGGCTTCATAGCCGTTGCATTTATCATTATCCACGCATTGAAAAGATACCATATAATCAAATAGTAATAAAGGCTCTATGCCACTGATTCTTCTGATAATGTTCCTTATTGGGAAAAAGATAAAATCAAATCAATTAAAAATAAGCAGTATGAAAATCGAAACAATTAAATCAAAAGGATTTGCATTGTCAATTATCTTATTTCCGCTCATGTTGTTGTGCGGATTTCTAATGCACCCAGATCTTTTAGAAATGAAAATGTTGCACACAGCACAAGATCTTGTGGATAGGTTTCACAACAATCAACTTTATCATATCGGGCATTTTATCGTTATGATGGCTGTTCCGCTCATAATTGTAGTTATGGTAGGAACAATGAACTTGCTACAAGGCAAAGGCAAGAAGCTTGGGTTTTGGGGTGGCATAATAGGCATATTCGGTGCTTTTATCCTGGCGGTCGATAAAGGGGCTTTATGTTTGGTCATGTCGGCTTTCGATACTATCCCTGAGCCCCAGTTTCAAGGACTTTTTCCGTATTTGGATGTAATAGTGAAAAAAGCGGGGCTTCTTTGGATAGTATATTTCTTGCCGCTCTTGCCGTTGGGAGCAGTCATTCAGACTATTGGACTGATGAAGGAAAAAATGGTGCAAAAATGGCAAGGTATCTTAATAATAATCGGGCTTCTTTTATTAAACAACCCCGAAATAGAACTTATCAGCACCGTTGGAAGCATCTTGATGTCTATTGGATATGTTTCTTGGGGAATCAAACTATATCGTAATTCAAACTGATAAAATAATCGCTATGAGAGATTTTTACACACGTCTATCTGCGAAAATCCAAACAGAGCTGCAAAGCATTGATTTGGAAGGGTGCGACATTCCTATAAAGGAATCTGTCAGAATGATTAAGTATCTGGAAGATCGCTTGTCTGAACTTCGGGATTATTTTCTCGTTTTGAAGTCAATAACCCCGGAAGAAGAAATAGTCTTTTTCAAAGAAATGAAGCCCGAATTGCTGGGGCTTCTGTTGTATTTCAATAAGATACACAATATTGAGTTGAAACGTCCTATCGGGAGCAATGAAACTCAAAGCGAGTATTACGATAAGGAGTTAATGAGCCTGACGTATTTCTTTGAACGGAATTTGGATTTTCACCAATATTATAGAGCCAACTCAACCTATTTAGACGAGCAATACTTTATAAGAGGAAAATCAAGTCTTCAACTTTGTGTAGATAGCGCGAAATACATACTTGATCCGCTGTTCTCGACAGGGTACGATTATAAGGTGGCGAAGATTATCTGCAATGAAATGTTAAGGATATACCTGAACAAGAAAAAGCATAGCATCGAGAAACAAGTCATTATCAAAAAGAGCCGGGAATTATTGCCGAATAACAATTTGAAGTGGACTGGCTCCAAATCCGATGCTATCGAGTTAGGTTACTCCATACGGGATAGCGGAGCTATAAACAACGGAAATGTAGATGTAAAAGAGATTATGAACTTTTTGGAAGTCAGCTTCGATATTGACTTGGGTGATTATTACAGAACCTATGTCGCTATCAAAGGTCGGAAGAAGGACAGAACTCCTTTCCTCAACAAACTTATCGAAGTCCTTATCAAAAGAATGGAAAGGGACGATTCGGAATAGGGAGAAACAATAACAACCATTAGATAGGCTAAGTTTCATGGACTTTCACTATCTTTGCAAAACGAAAAAAGAATGAAATCGCAGAATAATTCTGCATAAAATATAACATAACGTTCGCAGAACGTCTCGTTACGAAAACTGGTAATTTTCAAATGAATAGAGGCTACTGTGCAATGTTCATGCTATCATCGTATAGCGTGGACTTGCCTGTTTCTATTCATGGGTATACCAGTACCTCGTAACGGAGCAGTGTGAGTTCCACGCTTCTTTTTGCTCCGGCGTTCCCCGAAATAAATACATTATCAATATGAGTAAGATTAAGGCACACGTGGCAATATCGCTGGACGGTTATATTGCGCACACGGACGGAGAAACAAACTGGATACCCGGAGAACTCGCAAAAGAAATATCGGAGATACACCAAACATCCGAAATACTACTAGCTGGTTTCAACACCTATGAGGCTATTTTTGAACAATGCGCCGGAAGCTGGCCGTACAAAAATACCTATGTTATCTCCCACCATGACTTTTCTGCCCTCGCAAATAAAAACCTGCAATTCCTGTTCTGCGATCAGTTTGAACAAATTTCCACATTGAAGAAAGAGGCTGCCGGAGATATATCGGTTATCGGTGGTGGTAATCTGATAACTTTCCTGCTCAACAATGGACTACTGGACGAACTAAATCTTTATATCGTACCTGTTTTGCTCGGCGATGGCATCCGTTTTTTAGGCAAAACCTACGATGTAAATGTTAAATCCTCGAAAACCGAAGAATATAAGGGAACGACAAAAATATGTTATATTCTCAATTAGAAATTATATTGCTGTAATCAAGGTATTTAAGCACATTTCTGCATTCTGAAAAACTACCATGTTTATACCAACTTGGTAGTTTTTGTTTTCTGTCTGAAAAGACCTCAAATCAGCTCGACTTTAACATAAATCCGGCTGATTTTCTTATTTACAACCCTAATTTTTAACTAAATAAACATCTACCAACTTGGTAATACCTTGTCAATTTTATAGATTTCAGCACCCGATCTTTGCAGCAAATCAAATAGTTACGGATATGAAAGTAATAACAATCGAGTCGGAAGTGTATAAAAGGCTGGTGAGGAAAATAGAATGGCTTTACTCCTATGCAAAAAAGCAGGAGAAAGAGAATGCACTCCCCAACCCCGACCCTTCGGAGATTTGGGTTAGCGACCTGGAAGCTGCTGCCATTCTTCGGGTGAGTAAACGTACCATGCAGCGGTTACGGAGCAACGGAGATATTACCTATTCCATCAGAGGAGGCAAAGCATGGTACACACTGGCAGAGGTTAAACGCTTGTTACTGGGTCGTGTGGTAAATAATGATAAGCCGGAAGGAGGTAAGCCATGAGTGAGGACGCAGGCTTAAGAGATTGGATGCAGGAATGGTTCGAGCAATTCATGGGGCGTTTTGATCGGTTAGATAAATTTATGGATATTATGAGTGGACGACATAATGTATTGAATGGCGAACGGCTTTTGGATAATCAGGATTTGTGCCAACTACTGAACGTGAGTAAGCGGACGTTGCAGCGTTACCGTTCTGCGGGCGAATTGACCTACATAACCATTCATCACAAAATATTTTATACGGAGAAAAATGTAGAGAAATTCATCCGCGACCATTTTTCCAAAGGAGATAATGATAGCGAAAAAGAACCGGAGCCATTGCGTTAGCTTTTCTGATTTATCCATTGTCAAGACCCCGTGCTGTCGTGAGATAGAGCGGGGTTTGTTATTAAAATGAGCCATTTCTCTTTTGCAACTATTTGATTATAAATAACGATGAAGTATCTTTGTATCGAAATGAAATCATATAGTAATAAGATATTTTCAGATGAACGCTTAGATTATTCTTGTTCTTACTGTGGTGGAGACACCCCAGTAACAAGAGATCATGTACCATCACGGATTTTATTGGATGACCCTTTTCCTGAAAATCTGCCTCTTGTAGGGTGCTGTCAGAAATGTAATAATGGCTTTTCAAAAGATGAAGAATATTTTGCATCTGTCATAGAGTGTATTATTCATTCTACATCAAACCCCGAATTGCTATCGCGAGAAAAGATAAAGAGGGTGCTAAGGCATAACTCAAGACTCAGACAAAGAATCGAATCTTCCTTTATTAAAGAAGATCCAATATTATTTGATGATATTGAGCAAAGGCTTTATTTTAAAATAGAATCTGAAAGATTTGATAATGTGCTAATTAAACTGGCAAAAGGTCATGTTAAATTTGAACATAGTACCCCGATGTTTGAAGACCCTGACGTCATTTGGTTTAAGTATATTAATGAATTGTCAGAAGATGAACATACCGCATTTTTTAACATTGAGGATTCTGGGAAAATTACAGAAATTGGAAGCAGAGCTTTCCATAAAACTCATGTTGATAATGTAATGCAAACTTATCATAATCAGTGGGAAATTGTTCAAGAAGGACGATATGTATATTGTGTAAGCAATGATTTAGGACAGACGGCAGTAAGAATAATCTTAAGTAATTACTTAGCGTGTTATATCGTATGGCAATAATCAGGACATTTGTCTGAAAGACATAAAAAAGGCGGATTGTTCCGCCTAAAAAACTATTTCCGGTTCAGTTATGAGTGCCGGAATACATAACCGTCATCGAACCAGTAGTCGGTCATAAACAAATCGCGGGCGAACTTTTCATAGTCGAAATAAGTTTTCGCAAATTCTGGCAGTTCGTAGCATTCTTCAACGACTTCATACGCATAATCTTCTTCATCTTTGTATGCGCCCTGAAAATCATCCTCGAAAGAGGAAATAAGGCCGTTTATATCTTTAGAACTTAAGTCATAGCTTTCGTGGTTCAGCCAAACCTCGAATGCCTCTTTTTTATCGTCGTCTATATCTTCTATGGCTTCGATAATTTCAAATATGTTATCGGACAGCCAGCTTTCACCTATTAGCCCAGAGGGTATATATTCCCAATCCTGAAACATCAGTTCCGGGTCTTGTTCGTCCTTGTGTAATTCGCGGCAAGCCTCGTAAAATTCGTCTTTATCGGAATAATCCGAAAGGTCTAACCACTTACCGAAAATTGAACCTTCATTATACTTAGCGTAAGTTCCTACATAAATCCGTGCTTCTGATATATTTTCCATAACCTTAATTTTTTAATCGGCATCTGCCGGGTTGATTTTTTATTCAGGTGCATTTCCGGTGTAGGAATTAGGGCTGTCAAGTATTCACGGATAAAATACTACCCTGAACTTATGCGGTGTGGAGATTTTTCCGGGAACCTGCAAGGCTTGTGCTTTACTGCCCGTTAAGATTCCGTAAGCACCTTTGCGCCATGATAGAAAATAACCCACCGGGGCGATGCCGTATGTGTTAAGGTGGAAAATTTAAGATGCCGTATTTTTAATACTTATGCCTATGTATGGAGGCGCTTATGAGTAAGTGGTTGCCTGCCGTAACCGATAAGGAAGATAAAATAGGTTGCCGTTTCAACCAGACGAAAGAACCGTTAATAGTATAGGATTGGGAATGCCCTGCTTATAAAGGGGAAATAATGCCGCTTATATGCAAATGCAAGCCTTCGTATATGGACGAAAAAAGGCATCCGAAGCCTTGCCCCGGATGCCCACCACTAAAAGATCAATGTTAAACGACTATTCCGAATCGTAGAACAAAGTCTTTCAGTGGCAAAGATAGTGAAGATTTTACTTAGAACGTCGTTTCTTGCTAGCTCCTTTATTCTGCGGGAACTCAAAGACTGTTTTATAGTCCGTATCGAATTTGACTGCTGCCTCAAACGTGCTTCCGGTTTTACTGCTTATGAAACCTTTAATAAAAGCGGTCTTGCCGTTCATTAAAAGGTCTGTCAGTTGTCCGTCCGTTAATTCCTTTTTAGCAATGGAACGCCAAACGGTAAGCCCGCAGTTTTCATTCAGGCACTTGGCGACTTTATTGTAGATAACCACATTCCCGCTCTTGCATTTCGGGCAAGGGCATGACTGGCGGTTATTCTGCTGCTCAAAAGTCATATCCAGCAATTCGGAAGTTATCTGTGAAGCGTAAACCTCTATCGCTTTATGGAATGTAGAGGCATCCATATTGCCCGATGCAATCTTGTTCAGGGCTTGTTCCCATTGCCCGGTCATGGCAACGTCCGCTATCTTCTTATCCTTTACCGCCAGATAGACGACCAGCCCTTTGTTTGTCGGGACAAGCGATTTTTTATCCCTTACGATATATTCACGGGAGAAGAGCGTTTCGATAATACTTGCACGGGTAGCGGGTGTTCCGATACCACAATCCTTCATCGCCTCGCGTTCTTCTTCGTTCTCTACTTCCTTACCTGCGCTCTCCATCGCCGCCAACAACGAACTTTCAGTGTGAAGTGGGCGGGGCTTGGTCTGTTTCTCCTGTATTTCACAATCACGGACAGATAGACTATCACCTTCAATGAGGGCGGGCAGAACTGCCGTATCGTCCTCATCGTTTGGCTCGTCCTTAAAGTTAAATACTGACCTCCAACCGGGGACGAGCGTAACGCTTCCTTTGCAGGAAAAGTGTACGCCGCCCGCGTCAAGCGAAACGGTGGTGTTCTCTTTGATGCAGCGTTCGCCGAAGGCTTCGAGCATACGCCCGGCAACCATATCGTAGATAAGCTGTTCATCTTTGGATAATCCGGTAGCCGGATCTTCCGTAATAATCAGCGCATGGTGGTCGGTAACTTTCGTATCATCCACCGAACGGGTATTGAGTGTATTATCGAACCTGCTGTCAATATATGCCCCGAAAAGCGGATGCGAACGAAGTATAGCGATCAGGTGCGGTATTTCCTCCAGTACATCTTCGGAGATATAACGGCTGCCTGTTCGGGGATAAGAAATCTTCTTTGCTTCGTACAATGCCTGTGCTATCGTCAGGGTTTTATCTGCCGAAAAGCCATGTTTGCTGTTGGCTTCTTTTTGCAAGGTGGTAAGGTCGTAAAGCAGGGGCGGTTCCTGTTTGACTTCTTTACGCTCCACCCCTGTAACCTGTACCGCTCCGGCAGCTTTGACCTGTGCCGTTACCTCTTCGGCAATAGTTCGAGTAACGAATTTATCTACCGAAAGAGCGGGAAATGCCACAGCATCTTTCGCCGTATGCAGTTTCAGGCGGAAATAGGTTTGCGGCTTGAAATCCTTGTTTTCGAGGTATCGGCTGCAAATAATCGCCAGTGTCGGGGTCTGTACCCTGCCGAGCGACCAGACACCATAGCCAGCCGAAATCGAAAGTGCCTGACTTGCATTCAGTCCTACTAACCAGTCAGCGGTGCTACGGGCTTTCGCCGAAGCATACAGGTTGTCGTAATCACTGCCCGGACGAAGGGTCTGGAAACCATCACGGATGGCACGGTCGGTAAGTGAACTTATCCACAAACGGCGGAACGGAAGTGAACTGCCTATATATTCAAATATATAGCGGAATATGAGTTCTCCTTCACGTCCTGCATCGGTGGCAACGATAATCTCGTCCCCGTTACTGAATAGTTCCCTGATTACTTTAAGCTGTTTCATTACGCCGGGATCGTTCTTATACTCCTTGCCCTCTTTTACTTGACGGGGCAACAGCTTAAATTCTTTCGGGAGTATCGGCAAGTTCTCCCGCTTAAAGCCCTCGATGCCGTAATGCTCCGGCATGGCAAGCCCTATCAGATGCCCGAAAGCCCATGTAACGGCATACCCGTTACCCTCTATATAGCCATCTTTCTTGTTGTTTGCGCCGACTATGGCTGCTATACTCTTAGCCACAGACGGTTTTTCTGCAATTATAATTTTCATTTTAACATTGATTTTTTAGTGGTTGAAATAATGATTACATCTTGCGCCCCTTACCTTTCTTCGGAGCAGCAGGAGATTGTTTTTGTTCCTGCTTCTGCTCCTTCTTCTCCGCCTGTTTTTCGGTAGGCTGCGACTGACCTTTCTTTAATGGTTCGGTAGAATGCTTGGTCGCCTCGTTGGTCTTACCTTCATTATTTACAGCGACCTGCGTTTTACTTTCTGCGGCGGGTTTAATGTTCTGTCCCGATTGGGCTGCCTGCTTCGCCTCGATAGCGCGTACCTGATCGGGATGCTTGCTACTATGACGAACCTTACCTTTGTCTTCGTCAATCCATACCCACGCATTGTACTTCTGTCCTTTCTGGTCGGTCGCTTCCACTTTCTGCGCTCCCGAAGCATCCTGCTGTTGTTTGGGCTTTTGTGATTCCATGTCCTTAACATAGATCGGTTCTTTATTGCACAGCTTGTCGAAATCTTCGCGGGAAAGTTGTACGCCGCCTTGTTTGGAATAGACCCATATCTCACCGAGTTTACGGGCTTTAGGCATTTTCTGTTCCTGACCTTCTGCCTGCCCCTCGCCCTGTTTGGCTCGCCGCTCTTGGTTGAACTGCTGGCGTTGCTCATCGCTAAACTTGAAATCGAAATTCTTACTTGCAGCGTTGTACTGCACGAAGCGGTCAATCTTCTGCGGCTGTTCTCCCTGCTTCGTTTTCTTATCCATACCCTCAATCCAAACAGCTTTACCCTCTTTCAGTCCTTGCTGTTGCTCTTCGGAAAGCGGGGCATTTTTCAAGGTCTGCGGAATATAAATATCCTTCAATGCCATTGCCTCGAATCGGTTGGTGAGTTTGTCAAGGGAGATAAGCGAAGATACTTTTTCGCCTCCGGCTACGGGTTCGATGTCGAATACACGTCCGCCGTGCCCTGTCTTTAGGAACTGTTCTTTGTCCTGATCGGTAAAGACAACTCCCATAAAGGGTTTTTCAAAATCGGGCTGATCCTGCTTGGGATGGGTCGCGATTTTAATACTACCGTCCGGCTGCTGTTCCAGTGATAAGCGGGCTTGCATGGGAAACTCCTGTCCATCAACGGCAGGCTTAATATCGACCAGACCGGGCGACTTATGCCCGTAAACCATTGCTTTGAGAGCATCTTGCAAACTCTCGCCGGAAAGCCCTAACTTTTCAACTTCTTTCCAGTTGAGCTTATTCAGGTCTAAAGGTTGATACTTGCCCGTAAACTCTACCTCTATGCGTATCTTACCGTCAAATTTGACGCGGTACGGGTCGAGTGCTTTGTCTTTGTGGTCGATACGGATAAGTTTGTCGAAGAAAGCCGCAACCTTATCTACGGCAGATTCACATACAGCGTAAACGCCCGTGTGCGATGGGTGGCTGAACTGCGCCGAAAACTTCTTGAAGAAATTCTCCAACGCATTGCCGTTGGTGTCAATCTTCATAAACTGGTCGGCGTTCTCTTTCTTGGGATCGACCGCTTTTAGCTTGCCGTCCTGCTCTCCTGCGATGGCTTTGAGTTTGCCATCTTCGCCCTGTGTCAGAAAGACTTTAGGCTCTTCATTTTTGACTTTTTTTTCGTCCATAATAAATATGTTTTTATTCTGCATTACTATTAATGCAGAACGAAAGTAAGCCTAAGTAATGGATTGACTGCAAGGATTTAAGAGGGTGGATGCTTGTGTCCGGGGTTGTCTGGGGAGGTTTCGGAATCGAGGAGTAAAAAGAATGAAGTATTTTGTCCAAAACACTCTACTTTAGTGGGGATCATTTCAGATATATCAGAAAATAGTGTATTTTTGTAACCTAATTTATACTATGCATGAATCATCGCTAATTCAATGAACAAGATAAAAGAGATACTTGATAAAAAAGGGGTTAAACAAGTTTGGCTGGCAGAGCAGTTGGGCAAAAGTTTTAATGTGGTCAACGCATATGTACACAATCGAAGGCAACCCTCATTAGAGACTTTGTATAAAATAGCATCAATATTGGATGTTGATGTTAATCAGTTACTGTGTTCTAAAGAAGAACTTAAAAAAGGAAATGAATAAATAATATGGCAACAGCAAATCAATTAAAGACCCTTATTAAGAGTCATTTTGAAGAAAACAATGAGAAGTTCAATACTGTTGCTCTTCAGATAGCTGCTCATGAAGCCAAGTTGGGACATTCCAATTTGGCAAATGACATTAAGCAAATTATTGATAATGGGAAAAAAACATCTCCTAAATTAAAACCTTTAAATTCAGAATTACAAGGTTTGGTATTAGAAGTAGAATCTGATAAGAAATTATCAGATTTAATAGTTCCGAGCGAGATAAAAGACCGTATTAATAGAGTCATCAGAGAGTTTACACATAGGAACAAATTATTGAGTCATAATTTAGAAAACAGACGAAAGATACTATTTTCCGGCCCTCCCGGAACAGGGAAAACTATGTCAGCATCAATAATTGCGAATGAACTTCACTTGCCTATCTATGTAATATTAATGGATAAAGTTGTTACCAAATATATGGGAGAAACAAGTGCGAAACTTCGTCAAATATTCGATTTAATCGTTGATAGGCCAGCAGTTTATTTATTTGATGAGTTTGATGCTATTGGTTCTCAACGTGGGAAGGATAATGATGTTGGAGAAATGCGTAGAGTTCTTAACTCATTTCTTCAATTTTTAGAAAGAGATAATTCCGAAAGTTTAATTATTGCAGCTACAAATAATTTAGGGATGTTAGATCAGGCTTTATTCAGAAGGTTTGATGATGTTATCCATTATAACCTTCCCTCTGATGAAGAGAAAATACAACTCTTAAAAAGTAGGCTTAGCAAAAATGTAACAAGTAAGGATATGAAAATCCTTTTACCTATGCTTGAAAATCTTAGTCATGCTGAAATAAATCAAGCATGTTTAGATGCGATAAAAGAATCAGTTTTGAATAACTCTGATATTTCTCTCTCCTTAATAGAAAAAACAATTAAAGAACGCACAATGGCATATAAAATCTAATTATTATGGGTAGATATGATCATATTAAACTTCCTGATTTAGCAGATACAATTCGTTATTCTCCTGGACAAAAGCCAGCAGGAGGGCCAAATGTTCCTAACAGAGATAGAGCTTCTCATGCTGCTTCTTTAGAGGATAAATTTGATAGGATGCGAGAGGCTGACAGTAATATGAAAGTACAGCGAGGTGCACTTTCGTTGCCCACTCGTACAGGCACATACGTGGAATTTAAAGGGATGCAAAATTATGATCTGGTTACTCAAAGCCTTGAAGCCATTAATGCTGGGATGCGTTTAATGAATGTTAGAGATATTACAGATATTAATGGAAATACAGATACTTATGCGACAGTATATATACCAAGAGGACAGGAAAGTAAATTTCTGAACAAATTACGGGATTATGCAACAAAGGTTACTCAAAAGGGAAATCCAAAAAATCAGAAACTGATTAATAGTATAGAAGATATACATATAGCCTTACTTAATTCATTTTGGACAGATTCACCACAGCTTCTTCCTAATGAAAATTATAATTGGTTTGAGGTGTGGATAAAAGTGGATGAATCTACTAATAAATCCGAACAAATAACCCAATTCACTGATTTACTTACAACATTGGAAATTAGTTTCAAATCGAACTATTTACTATTTCCAGAAAGAGCTGTATTGTTGGTATATGCAAACAACGAATCACTAATTCAAATTCTAAATAGTTCAGATAGTTTAGCTGAACTAAAAGCAGGAAAAGAAACTGCGAACTTTTGGACAAACGAAAGCCCAAGTGATCAGAATGAATGGGTTGAGGATTTGTTAAGTAGACTTGTGGTAAATGACCAATCAAATATATCAGTTTGTGTAATTGATACTGGTGTTAATAGTGGACATAAACTACTCTCTCCGGTGTTGCAAAGTGCTCATTGCCTTGCCTATGATAGCCAATGGACTACTGCGGATAGAAAAGGACATGGAACAATGATGGCTGGTGTTTGTGCTTATGGTGATTTATCACGTTCTTTAGAACATAACGCCCCTGTAGAAGTAAAGCATACCTTGTGTTCGGTAAAACTACTTCCAGACGTTGGCGAAAATCCGAAAGAACTTTGGGGAGATATTACAAAACAGTGCATTTATAAGGCAGAAATAACAATTCCAGACAAGAAAGTCCTGAATTGCATGGCTGTAACATCTTCTGATACGCATGACAAAGGACGCCCTTCTTCTTGGTCTGCGGCTTTGGATGATATGTGCGTAGGAACATCTGAAGAAACCCCAAGATTAATAATTGTTGCAGCAGGAAATGTAAATGATGAAGAAGTGTGGAATAATTATCCGGATGGGAATACTCTTCAATCAGTACATAATCCGGGGCAATCATGGAATTGTTTAACAATTGGCGCATATACGGAGAAAATTCAAATAGACGACAGTGATTATGATGAATTTGAACGAGTTGCCCCAAGTGGAGGTATCTCACCTTTTAACTCAACATCCTTTTTATGGGATAAAAAATGGCCAATAAAACCCGATGTTGTTTTTGAAGGTGGAAATTTAATAAAAACGGGAAATGACTTTCCTCCTTATACTGAACATGATGCTTTAGGAGTCCTTACAACTTCAAAGAATATTCAGTTTAGACAATTTGAGTCTTTTAATATGACAAGTGCCTCTTGTGCTCTTGCTTCAAATCTTGTAGGCGAGATTGCGGCAATCTATCCCGATTTATGGGCTGAAAGCCTTCGTGCACTAATCATACACTCTGCAAAATGGTCAGATACAATGCTTCGCCAATTTAATGTTGCAGGAAGAACTAATATAAAAAAGCTTTTACGCTCTTGTGGCTATGGTATTCCAAATAGAGAACGTGCGCTATATAGTACAGAAAATGGATTTACTTATATATCGCAAAGTTCCTTAAAACCTTATATAAAAAATGGTTCTACAGTTTCTCTAAATGAAATGCACTTCATTGATTTACCGTGGCCGAAAGAATTATTAGAGAGTTTAGGAGAAATAAATACAACATTAAGAATAACTCTTTCTTATTTTATTGAACCAAGTCCCGGTGAAATAGGATGGAAAGACAAATATACTTATCAATCTTGTGGTTTAAGATTTGATGTTAATAATCCACAGGAAACGCAAGACCAATTCAAAAGGCGAATAAATAAGTATGTAGAGTCAGAGGATGCTGATGCTGCCAATATCGATTTAGTAGAAAATGATAGCGGGAGATGGTTAATAGGGATGAAAAATAGAAGTGTCGGATCTATTCACAGTGATATGATAATAACAACTGCTGCTGACCTTGCTTCCTGTAATATGATTGCTGTTTTTCCAGTTGGTGGCTGGTGGAAAATGAGAACAAACCTTAATCGATATAACAGTCGGATAAGATATTCTTTGATTGTATCATTAGAAACTCCGGCTACAGAAGTTGATTTATATAATGTTGTTACTACAAAAATAGCAGCAATGGTTGAAACACCTGTTGAAATAAACATCCCTGTTTAGAATATACTTCATAAGAGTAGAGCCGCCCAACTGAAGGAGCGGCTCTAACTATATTCTATTCCTCCTTCGGCAACAACTTCGATAATTCCGGGTCAGCCTTTATCCTCGCCAACTCATCGGCGACAATCTGTTTGGCTTCCGCTTTAATACGGTCGTAATTCTCCTTAATCATTTCTTTCATGCGATCAACGCCGTTTTCATCTACAAAGTTGGTAATAACAGGGATTTTCCTGTACGCCTTTGTTTCGACAGCAACCCGCTCGTTATCGACTACGATTTCGCAGTGGAAAATTTTCTGCTCTATCCGTTCATCGAAATTATCCGCTACTGCCCCGACAAACATTCCCTGTGTCAGATTAGATATTTTGGACGGCGGTATCAAGCTATCCATTTGGGTAGAAATGGAAGTCGATTTATCGTTACGGTTTATCGTCATGGACTGGCGTTTCTGTAACACTTTACCGAAACGGTCAGACAGCGTTTTCGCCGTATCGCCGACCACCTGACCGGAAAAAATATTACCAACGGTATTCATCACAACAGCCGCCTCTTTATCTCCATAGTCACGTTTTAGCTGGGAAAAGTCCTGAAAGCCCAACAGCACGGCAACCTTGTTGCTTCGGGCAGTGGCTATCAGGTTATCCAATCCTTTGAAGTAGATAGTCGGCAACTCATCAATAATCACCGAAGATTTGAGTTGACCCTTTTTATTTATCAACTTCACGATACGGGAATTATACAATCCGAGAGCCGCGCCATATATATTCTGCCTATCGGGATTGTTACCGACACAAAGTATTTTCGGATCATCCGGGTTATTAATATCCAGCGTAAATTCATCACCCGACATTACCCAATATAATTGTGGACTAATCATGCGGGAGAGCGGTATTTTCGCGCTCGCAATCTGCCCCTGTAACTGGTCAGCAGCACCAGATTTCCACGCATCCATGAACGGCGAAAGGTAGTTTTCGAGGTCGGGATAAGAGGTCAGAATCGGGAAAATATCTTCATAGCTTTTATTCAAAAATTCGATGGCGTGTGGAAAAGTACAATACTTTCCGTCCTCGTAGATGCGCAAATACCATATAATAGCTGCGAACAGGATAATCGGCGATTCCACGAAGAAGTCGCCCTGTTTCTGCACCCACGTCCGGTTCAAGTTCAGCATTATCGTATAAGCCGATTCGTAAGCATCCGAAATATCATCCATGAATGAAGGATTAATCGGATTGCAACGGTGGCTGCGGCTGGGGTCGTCAAAGTTAATCACATAGAAAGTCGGTACTTTCTCGTAACCTTCCCGGTTGTTCAACAAATGGTTATACGCGATAGTAGAAAGGTCGGGAAACTTGAAATCATAGATGTAACCCGTATAACCCTTCTCAATCTGCTGTTTGATGAATTGGTTTACCACGGCATAGGATTTACCCGACCCCGGCGTACCTAAAACAATCGCTGCCCGGAATGGATTTACTACGTTTATCCAACCTTTCCACTGCTTCTTTTTATACCAGAATTTTGTCGGCAAATTGATAGAATAATCGTTTACCATCAACTTTGTTTCCTGCATAAACGATTCGTTTTCCGTGTTGAAAACATCGTCAAACATATTGTTTTTGAGCAGGCGGCTTATCCATGTACCCGCCATCAATAGCAATATGTAACCTACCGAAATGGTAAAAATGTAAAACCCGGCATTGGCTACTTTAGGTAACGGCAATGCTAATAGCCACCAGTTCAAGAAAAACAGGACAAAACCAATAGCGAGGCACACATAGATTTTCGTCCATGTAATCTTTTCCTCTTTCACGCCCTTTGTTCCCAGACAGGACAAAGCGAGAAATACCACTGCGAATATTTTGGTTATCAGGATTGAGCTAAACAGCCCTGCTGTCCGTTGAAAGTTCATCAGGATTTTATCAACTACCCCGATATTGATTCCCCACTCGTGCATTGCCTCGTAGCAGAACCAATACACATTTATCACTACAAATAAAATAGAGAGCGCACGCATAAAGTCCATCACTTTAGCCAAGCCCCTCAAATCATCTTCATTTTGCATAATCGTAAAAATTAAATTGTTATTATTTCAAATCTTATAGCTGCCTGCCATACCTACGCTTTTTCTTTTTCTTGCGCTTTATGGTCGGCTGCTGATTGTCCTGCCCTCCGGTTTCGGGGGTAAGGACAGAGAACAGGCTGCTTGCTGCATCGTCCACCGTAGAGTGGCCGGACTGCGGTTCAGGTTGTTTGTTAGTAGGCGGTTGATTGTTGGGGCGTACATCATCAGACGGTTTCGGCTGCCGGGTTTGCAGATCCTCGCGGGGCGAATCATCTGCGAACCGTTCGTTAAGAACATTTGCCGAAAACTCCTTACCCAGACGCGAACCGTTCAATACCGCCCGCTCGTTATGGTCGATAAACGTAACCCCGAATATGCGTCCTTCATCGTTGCGGCGAAGCACCAAGTCAATGCCTTTCTTTTGCAATGCCTCCCGGAACTCGCTTTCGGTGCGGGCAGTTGCAAGTGAGGCGGCAACCACAATACGGGTACGGGCTGGTATGCCGTCCGCCTTGATTGTTTCTTTCGATGTACCGAACTGTTTTTCCAACACCTCGATGCCGAGAGCCTTGCCGAACAGGGAGGATTTTAAGGGCTTACCGACACGGTTGCCCTCACTATCCAATGCCGAGTAAACCAATCCCCGGTAAGGCTTGCCCTTATTCTCCCCTTTGATTTCCTCTACTCCTATATTATATAAAGAAAGCAGGGCGCGATATTCTCCGAGCGTTTGGAAACGGTACATTTCCGAAAGTGGCTTGATAACGTTTGCCACTTGTTTTTTTAAGTTCCCCTGGCTAACGTTTACCGGAGCAAACTGCCACGCCTCGCCCTGCTTCTGACCGTTGGCGGGAATCAGGTTATATTCCTTTTCCAACTCCCGCCGGATTTTGTTACTGCGGTCTTTTTCGAAGCTGTCGGGAACAAGCGTACCATCGGGACGAACACGGGTCGAAACGATGTGGATGTGCTGGCGGTCTATGTCCTCATGTTTGAAAATCATGTAAGGCTGCGAGCCATATCCCAACCGCTCCATATACTTTTGCCCGATCTCGGCAAGCTGGCTGTCGGTCAGCTTATCGTCCGGGTGCGGGTTCAGTGAAATATGGATAACAGGTTTTTTAGTAGTGATATGCGAAGGCATAAAACGCTCAAAATCCTGCATACAGGCGGTGGCATTGAACGCTCCATCGGTAGGTTCAATCACTAAATTAGTTGCCAAAACCTTACCCAAACCCCCGTCCACTTTCTCCTGATTGTAGGAAAGTGCGCCGTACAGATTACTCCCGTGCGAGATTTTTGCCACCATTTTTTAGAGGTATTTCGCCTTAAACTGCTCGCATAGCTGCATCACTTCGCGCCCGATTCCCGCCAGCTCTACGGTCGCTTTCTCCAATTTATAGAGCAAAGCGAGGGCTTTTTTCTCCCCGAAATTACTGTGGAGTTCCTTTACAATCTGGTTGTAATTCACGCCAACGCTTCGGAATTGACTGTGTAATGCGGTCAGCTTTGCAGTAAACTCGACAGCCGATGCGTCCGTTTTTACCACCCGGAACTCATCGCCAAAGATGCGGGCACAGATAAAAGCAGACAGCGAACTTATGCCCGACTGCTCGAACATGGCAAGAAATCCGGCGTGCTGTGTGTCCGTCAGGTTCACTGTCAGCCGATGTTTCGCCGGGTCGTTCTTCGGGGGTCTGCCCCCCTTTCCCCGTTTGCGGGGTTCTCTTTTTTCTTCGTTCATAACATTAATCTTTTAGTGGTTATATGAACGCTACGGACGGTTCAGACCGTCTTCATTTTTCCCGACTTCGGAGAGGAAAAACCCCTCTGGAAGAGCAAGAGGGTTGTGTTGCAAAAAACGAAGTTTGCCGCAAACAACACATCTTGCTATTTGCCAAAATGCAAATACGTTTTGCCCGCAGGGGGCATCTTCCAATCCCGAACTTTCGGGATATAAGACTGCCCTTCGCCGGGCAATTTATGAGTGCCGAGCCTGTCTTAAAAATCGGCATGAATACCCCGTAGCATTTCATGCTGCAAAGTTACGTTGATTAAATAATACGCTGTATATCAGCAGGTATAGACAATCCCGGACAGAAGCTACCACCCCTCGAAAATATAGTTCAAGTATGAAAAAGAAGGCGTTTATTTGCCCCCGGAAAGTGATTTGGAAAGAATAAACAGAGGTAAAAAATCAGGTGTGTTCCAAAGATTAAATGCAGATATGTATAAATGAAAAATTGTCTGTTTGAACAAAGGAACAAGTACACAGGATTTCCAAAACGCACGATTTTATTTGAAAATATAAAAGCATAAAAATCTGAAAGCGTGTTTGTGTTTTTAAGATTTTGAAAGCATACGATTTCAAACAGGAAGATAAACAAATATGTATGCAGGATAAGGCTTGCAGAAATAAATACAGGTATGAACAAACATTATCATAATCAAATAAATGTCTAATTAAAAAATTGTGAACATGAAAAAAGAACCGAAGTATGTAGCGTTCAGTACGCAAAAAGGGGGAGCAGGTAAAACCACCCTGACCGTTTTGGTCGCAAGCTACCTGCACTATGTGAAAGGCTACAACGTAGCGGTGATCGACTGCGATTTTCCGCAACACTCAATCGCCGACCTGCGCGAGCGGGATTTTAAGATGGTGGACGATGACGAGTATTACAAGGGAATGGCTTACGAACAGATTACCCGCTTGGATGGTAAGAAGTTTTACCCGGTCGTAGAGAGCAGTACGGAAGAGGCGTTGAATGATGCCGAGGCGTTATGCGAGGAAGAAGAATATGATTTTATCTTCTTCGACCTACCCGGAACGCTTAATAACAAGGATTTGGTAGTAGCCCTTGCCAATATGGATTACATCATTGCCCCGATCGCTGCTGACCGCTTCGTATTGGAAAGCACACTTAACTACCTGATCGCTGTGCGGGACACAATCGTTAATCCCGGAAAATCCAATATCAAAGGGATGCACCTGCTTTGGAATCTTGTCGATGGGCGCGAAAAGTCCGACCTCTACGAAGTTTATGAGGCTGTAATAAAAGATTTAAGTTTTCCGGTTATGAAAACCTTTGTCCCCAACAGCCTTCGTTTCCGAAAGGAACAATCCATCAGCCACAAAGCCCTGTTCCGTTCAACGATATTCCCGGCGGATAAAGCTCTGGTCAAAGGCAGCAACATTGATGCTCTTACGGATGAATTACTGGAAATCCTAAAGTAATCGGGCTATGGCAAAAAGAGCAGATACAAGCGGGTTAGACAAAGGTGCTGTAATCAGTTATGCCAAACCCAGCGTCCGGGAAAAGGTTTTGAAGCCTTACGATCCGTCATCCAGTGAACCTGTGCCGGAAACGGAGCAAGTGCCGGAGTTGCCGCAGGAAACAGAGGTAGAAACCGAACCAGTGAAAGAGAAAGAGCAGCCCCGCGAGGAACCGAAACGGCGGGAGAATAAGGTGCAGGAATACGAAAGCCTGTTTTTCAAGGAAGCCGCCATAAAAACCCGGAACGGAAAAGTCGTGTATATCCGCAAGGAACACCACGACCGGATAATGAAAATTGTCCGTGTGATCGGCGAGAATGAATTTTCCCTGTTCAATTATCTGGATAACATACTGGAGCATCATTTCGCCACCTATCAAGATGAGATTACCAAATTATACCGTAAGAAAAATACGGATGTATTTTAAGTTATTACTATGGAACGATATATCATTTCAGCAATCATGCTATACGCATTGGTTGTCGCTATTTACCTGCTTCGGGAACGGATGCAAAAACGAAAAAAGAATGCAGCGAAAAATTCCGGTTTCAATCCGTTTCGCTCCTCCCCGAAAGAAGATATAGTCGGTAAAAGCAAATTTGACCTTAGACAATCCCGGACAGAAGCTACCACGCTGATTAATAACGAAAAAGGGATTGAAAATGAGCCTATATTTGCTGACGAAAACAAAAAAGATACTCCGGTAACACCCCCTTTGGTTGAATCGGAAATAGTCTTATCAGCAGAGAATATGACGGATGAAAATTCAAACGAAATCAATTTAGTTATTGAGAACACAGCCCCCGAATTTGAGCCGGAATATAACAATGAGGATATAGACAAAGAAGAAACAGAGGACGAAGATACCGAAGGGGTTGCCGGGGTTTCGATAGCTCTCGGACTTGGCTTCGATGAACTGGCGGGGATGGTGCGGACGGTAGAAACTGCTGATGCTGCAACATCCGAAGAAAAAGAAGAAGCCGGGCGGGTACTGGTCGAGATACGAAAGACCGAAATGTTCGATCAGGTAGTTGGCGATGAACCGAAGAAAAAAGTAGTGTCCGCACTAATGGACGATTACTTCTCCGCTTTCCACCGAAAGAAACGGGAAGCGGGAGAAACGGACGAACCAATAGTAAAAGCACCGAAAGATTTTAATGTACGCGGGTTTGCGTAAGATGTAAAACAAGTAAAAGAACAAAGCAAGATGAAAGAAAGGGATTACGGTTAGCTACACTGCCAACCACTAAAAGATCAAGTTAAACAAATTATTCATTTCCGGTACAGGGAACTATTCCACCCCCTGTACCATTAATCAAAAAATCGTATGACAAAGAAAAAAATTCTTATGTCGGCAGCATTCATTTTCGCTGCCGTATCATCCGCCTTTGCACAAGGTAACGGTATCGGGGGTATTACCGAAGCTACCAATATGGTGACTTCGTATTTCGATCCCGGCACAAAATTGATATACGCCATCGGAGCCGTTGTCGGCTTGATTGGCGGTATCAAAGTGTATAACAAGTTCTCTTCGGGCGACCCCGATACATCGAAAACCGCCGCCTCATGGTTCGGTGCGTGTATCTTCCTGATTGTCGCCGCCACCATCCTTCGCTCCTTCTTCCTTTAAGGGTCGCAGACCCTTTATTATTCAACAAATAAGAATAAAGAAATGGAGCATAATATTAATAAAGGCATAGGCAAGAGCGTGGAATTTAAGGGCTTGAAAAGTCAGTATCTATTCATCTTTGCGGGCGGTCTGCTGGCTGTATTCGTGGTTTTTGTGATTATGTATATGGCAGGTGTCGATCAGTGGGTCTGCATCGGCTTCGGCGTTATCGCCGCCTCTGTGTTGGTGTGGCTGACTTTCAACCTGAATGCTAAATACGGGGAACACGGGCTTATGAAGATGCTGGCAAAACGCCAGCATCCCCGCTACCTGATAAACCGCAAAAATTCCCGCCGCTTGTTCAGCCGACCTAAAAAGAAGGAGGTGCGCGATGCGTAATATAATGAAAGCGGCTACTATTGAGAGCAAGTTCCCACTCTTGGCAGTGGAACACGATTGTATCATCAGTAAAGACGCGGATATAACGTTAGCCTTCCGTGTCGATCTGCCGGAACTGTTCACCGTTACCAGTACGGAGTATGAAGCCATACACTCGGCTTGGGCGAAAGCCATTAAGGTTTTGCCCGATTATTCGGTTATCCATAAACAAGACTGGTTCGTAAAAGAAACGTATAAACCCGAAACAGATAAGGAAGATATGAGCTTCCTGTCCCGCTCATTTGAACGCCATTTCAACGAACGACCCTACCTGAACCATAGCTGTTTCCTGTACCTGACAAAGACGACAAAGGACAGAATGCGTATGCAGTCGAATTTCTCATCGCTTTGTCGTGGGAACATTATCCCCAAAGAGGTAAACAAGGACACAGCCACACGGTTTTTGGAGGCGGTCGGACAGTTCGAGCGTATTGTAAACGATTCGGGATTTGTAAGTCTTACCCGCCTATCTTCGGATGAGATTACGGGAACGGAAAACGAACCCGGACTGGTAGAAAAATACTTTGCCCTCTCGCTGGACGATACAACCTGTCTGGAGGATATGGAACTCGGAGCGGACGGGCTTCGCATCGGAGCAAAGAAAGTATGCCTGCATACGATTTCCGATGTGGAGGACTTACCCGGAACGGTCGGGACGGATATGCGGTATGAAAAGCTATCCACCGACCGGAGCGACTGTCGGTTGTCGTTTGCAGCACCGGTAGGGTTGCTGCTCTCGTGCGACCATGTATATAACCAGTACATTTTTCTGGACGATTCGGCAGAGAACCTGCGGAAATTTGAAAAGAGTGCAAGAAATATGCAGTCGCTTTCAAGGTACAGTCGTGGAAACCAAATCAATAAAGAATGGATCGACAAGTATTTGAACGAAGCGCACAGTTTCGGGCTTACTTCTGTCCGGGCGCATTTCAATGTGATGGCGTGGAGTGAAGATGCGGAGGAGTTGAAACATATCCGAAACGATGTCGGTAGCCAGCTTGCCCTTATGGAGTGCAAGCCGCGCCATAATACAACGGATGCGGCAACACTCTATTGGGCAGCGATGCCCGGCAATGCGGGGGATTTTCCTTCGGAGGAAAGTTTCTATACATTCATCGAACCCGCCTTGTGTTTCTTCACCGGGGAAACCAACTACAAAAGTTCGCTTTCTCCTTTCGGCATCAAGATGTGCGACCGGGTAAGCGGTAAACCCCTCCATGTGGATATATCGGATTTACCAATGAAACAAGGGATAACCACCAACCGGAATAAATTCGTGTTGGGGCCATCCGGTAGCGGTAAATCCTTTTTTATGAACCATATGGTGCGCCAATATTGGGAACAAGGTACTCATGTTGTGTTGGTCGATACGGGTAACTCCTATCAGGGTCTTTGTGAAATGGTACGCCGGAAAACCAAAGGTGAGGACGGCATCTATTTTACCTACACCGAAGAAAACCCTATCTCTTTTAATCCATTTTACACAGACGATTACAAGTTTGATGTAGAGAAAAAGGACAGCATCAAAACCTTGCTTTTGACCCTGTGGAAATCCGAAGATGATAAGGTAACAAAGACCGAAAGCGGGGAACTCGGCAGCGCGGTATCGGCGTATATCGAGCGCATCCGCTCTGACCGGAGTATCGTACCCTCATTCAATACATTCTACGAATATATGCTGGGCGACTACCGCCGGGAACTGGAAGAAAGGGAAATCAAGGTCAGCAAAGAGGATTTTAACCTCGACAATATGCTTACCACCCTTCGCCAGTATTACCGGGGCGGACGTTTTGACTTCCTGCTCAACTCCGAACAGAATATCGACCTTTTGAATAAGAGCTTTATCGTCTTTGAAATTGATTCGATTAAGGAAAATAAGGAACTTTTTCCTGTGGTAACAATCATCATAATGGACGCATTTATTCAGAAAATGAGGCGGTTAAAGGGTGTGAGAAAACAACTTATTGTTGAGGAAGCATGGAAGGCTCTTTCTTCGGCAAACATGGCTGAATATCTAAAATATATGTACAAAACTGTCAGAAAATATTTTGGGGAAGCCATTGTCGTAACGCAGGAGGTGGACGATATTATCGCTTCGCCCATTGTGAAAGAGGCGATCATCAATAACTCCGACTGCAAAATCCTTTTAGACCAGCGAAAATTCATGAACCGCTTTGATGTGATCCAATCGCTTCTCGGTCTGACCGACAAAGAGAAAGGGCAAATCCTGTCTATCAATATGGCAAATCATCCGAACCGGATGTATAAGGAAGTCTGGTTCGGGCTGGGTGGCGTTCAGTCGTCGGTCTATGCGACAGAGGTTAGCGGCGAAGAGTATCTGACGTACACAACGGAGGAAACCGAGAAAATGGAAGTGTTCAAAAAGACGGACGAACTCGGCGGGGACTATGAACTGGCGATTAAGCAGATTGCAGAAAGTAAACGCAATTAAAATGAAAAGCCATGTTCAGCAAATGTAATCCAACTGACCCTTGCGCCGTACATCAGGATTTTAACCTGTGGGAGATTACGGGACGTTGGGTAAGCCCGGACGGTGCGCCTGCGGTAACTATTTACCGCAACACTTCCCGCAAGCGGGGAGGCATCCGCCTCTGTCTTACTTACAACAACCCGCAGGTAGTCTGTGATTGCACGGTGTACTGTGTGTTCGGTCTGTATTACATAGACCTGTACGGGCGTATCGGGCTTGCCTATGACCGGGAGCGGGAGGTACTCTTGCTTTCCGCTTTCGGTGAATATGTCCGGGTAGAGGATTAGCCTTTCGGGCTACTCCTTAAACCCAAGTAAATAACAATTAAAAAATTATAGCAATGAAAAAGATTCTTTTAAGCCTTGTATTAGCCGTTAGTTTCTTCGGCTTTGAGGCAAAAGCACAGTGGGCGGTTATCGACCCCTCGAACCTTGCTCAAAATATACTGACGGTTTCCAAAACAGCGAACACGGCAACCAATGTAATCAACTCATTCAAGGAAATGCAGAAGATTTACAATCAGGGTAAGGAGTATTACGACAAATTACAATCGGTGCATAACCTTATCAAAGATGCCCGGAAAGTAAAGGAAACGGTAGAGTTGGTCAGTGAAATATCGCAGATATATTCGACCAACTTCAATAAGATGCTGACGGATAAAAATTTCACTCATAAAGAGCTGGAAGCCATATCCAACGGCTATTCCAAGCTATTGAAAGAAAGCGGGAACCTATTGTCGGATATAAAGAATATCGTTTCGACTTCCAACGGTCTTTCCATGACCGATGCCGAGCGTATGGCTATTATAGACGAGATACATTCGCAAATGATTGAGCATCGCAACCTGACGCGGTACTTTTCCAAGAAAAGTATCTCCGTGTCTTTTATCCGCAGTCAGGAGAAGGGTGATATGGAGCATGTACGCGCCCTGTATGGTGATCCATCCGAAAGATACTGGTAAGCCATGATGTTGTTAGCAATAGATTTTGAGAACCTGCACCAGATTTTACGGAATCTGTATCAGGAAATGATGCCCCTGTGCGGTGATATGATCGGCGTTGCCAAAGGGATAGCCGGCTTAGGAGCGTTGTTCTATGTGGCTTCCCGCGTATGGCAAGCCCTTTCACGGGCAGAACCGATAGATGTATATCCGCTGCTTCGTCCTTTTGTGATTGGCTTGTGCATTATGTTTTTTCCCACAATCGTACTGGGTACGATCAATGCCGTTATGTCGCCTGTGGTAAAAGGAACACATACCATACTGGAATCGCAGATAGAGGATGTAACGGCATTACAGGCGGAGAAAGACGGGCTGGAATATGATGCGAGGGTACGTGAAGGCAAAGCATGGCTTGTCGATGACGAGGTGTACGACCGGAAAATGGAAGAGTTGGGAATATGGGAAATGGGCGAGATTATCAGTATGTGGGGTGAACGCAAATGGTATGATATGAAAATGTGGTTCCGACAGTTAGTCCGGGATTTCTTCGAACTGCTGTTCAATGCCGCTGCCCTTACGATTGACACTTTACGCACCTTTTTCTTAGTGGTGCTGTCAATCTTAGGGCCGCTGGCATTTGCCCTCTCTGTTTACGATGGTTTCCAATCTACACTCACCAACTGGCTTTCCCGCTATATCAGCGTGTATTTATGGCTGCCTGTTGCCGACCTGTTTTCGGCGGTGCTTTCCAAAATACAGGCACTCATGCTGCAAATGGATATAGGACTGTTGAAAGACCCGTCCTACGTGCCGGATGGCAGTAACGGGGTTTACATCATCTTCCTTATCATCGGCATAATCGGGTACTTCTCGATACCGACCGTTGCGGGATGGGTGATTCAAGCCGGAGGCGGTAACGCTACACGCGGGGTAAACTCGGCTGCAAGTAAAGGGGCTGCCCTTGCCGGAGGTGTAGCCGGAGCCGCTGCGGGCAACGTAGCCGGAAGATTACTCGGTAAAAAATAGACACACAGTGTCTTTTATTAATTCAAAAACGAACAAATAAAATGGAGTTCAAAAGTTTAAAAAATATAGAAACATCATTCAAACAGATACGCCTTTTCGGGATTGTGTTTCTGGTGTTGTGCGCCGCAGTTACGGGTTATTCCGTATGGTCGTCGTACAGCTTCGCCGAAGCGCAACGCCAGCGTATCTATGTATTGGACGGGGGCAAGTCTTTAATGCTTGCCCTCTCGCAAGACCTTTCGCAGAACCGACCTGTCGAGGCACGGGAACACGTTAAGCGGTTTCATGAATTGTTCTTCACGCTCTCACCCGACAAAAAAGCCATCGAAAGTAATGTAAACAGGGCGTTGTTCCTTGTAGATAAAAGTGCTTTCAAATACTATCAGGATATGGCTGAAAAAGGGTACTACAACCGTATCGTTTCGGGTAATATCAACCAGATTGTACAGGTGGACAGTATCGCCTGCAATTTCGATGTGTACCCCTATACGGCGGTAACATACGCCCGGCAGATGATTCTCCGGCAGTCGAACATGACCGAACGAAGCCTTATCACCCGCTGTAACCTGATTAACTCGGTCAGAAGTGATAATAACCCTCACGGTTTCACTATGGAGAAATTCGAGATCGTGGAAAACCGGGACATCCGGGTAACGGAAAGGTAGGTGGGTTATGTTACAGAAAATCATCGGGCGTGTAAACGAATGGCTGGAAGACCGCTTGCGAAGCCTTGTCAGGCCGTTAAGCCCTGACGCACGGGTAATCGTAATCGTTACCATGCTTATTGTATTTAGCAGCTTGTCTATCTACATGACCGTTTCTTCGATTTACAATCTCGGTAAAGATAAGGGAAAGGAATTGCAGATAGAACAGATAGAAACCCTGAAACTGGAATAGCAGCAAAGGGACAGTATTAACCATCAAAACAATTTTTATAATGGAACAGGAGAATTTGAATAAAGGAACGCCGCCGGAAACGGAAGCTATTCCCGAAGTACAACCATCCGCACCGGACAGTAAGTCGGGAGCGGGAAAAGAACCTCCGAAGTCGCCACCCAAAAAGGAAGTGACGATGGCGGAGAGGCAAAAGCGTAAGAAAATGCTCATCATGCCGCTTTTCTTCCTGATTTTCGGCGGTGCTATGTGGCTGATCTTCGCTCCGGGGGAAAAAGACGATACGAAGGTCGAAGGCTTGTCAGGCTTGAACGCCGAATTACCCGTACCCAAAGACGAGGGTATTGTCGGGGATAAACGCGATGCCTATGAGCGGGAAGCCATGCAACAGAAGGAACAGGAACGGATGCGCTCTTTGCAGGATTTTTCAACCATGTTCGACCAAAACGAAGAACAAAAACCGGAAGAATCCAATGAGCCGGAATATTACGAAAGTCCGTCTGCACGGCAAACAGTACCGGCAAATAACCTGCAAGCCTCCGCAAATGCCTATCAGGATATTAATAAGCAGTTGGGGTCGTGGTACGAAGAACCTGCTGGGCAGAGCGCACAGGAACTCGCTGTCGAAGAGCGCATGAGTGAACTCGAACGCAAACTGGAAGAAGCCGAAGCGCAAAAAGCCACAGAGGACGAACAGACGGCACTACTCGAAAAAGCCTATGCGATGGCGGCAAGGTATATGCCACCACAGGCAGGACAAGCCGAAAGTAGTAATGCGGTTCCCTCTACAAAAGACAAGGTAAACGTTCAACCCGTAAAGCAGGTGCGACACAACGTAGTATCACTGCTCTCTGCACCGATGTCGGACGATGAGTTTATCGAATCGTTCAGTCAGCCCCGCAATATGGGATTTTTCACAGCCGCCGGAAACGATGAGGTGAAAGATAAGAACAGTATCCGCGCCTGTGTGAACCAAACCGTAACGCTGACAAGCGGACGGGAGGTGCAAATCCGGTTGTTAGAACCAATGCAGGCAGGGAGTATCCTTATTCCTGCAAACAACATTATCACAGGCTCATGCAAAATTGCAGGTGAACGGCTCGATATAGCGATTAACTCCATACAGTATGCCGGAAACATTATTCCGGTTGAAATATCGGTGTACGATACGGACGGGCAACGAGGCATCTTTATTCCCAATTCGGACGAAGTAAAAGCGGTGAAAGAAGTTGCCTCTACATTGGCATCGTCAGCCGGGACAAGCATTATGATTTCGGATGATGCGGGCAGCCAGCTTGCCGCCGATATGGGAAAAGGGCTTATTCAGGGGGCATCGCAGTATGTGAGCAAGAAAATGAGCGTGGTTAAGGTTACGCTGAAAGCCAACCACCGCTTATTGCTCCTACCAAAAGAGAATTAATAAGACCACTAAAAAATCAATGTTTAACAAATTAAGAATTAAAAGTATGAAACGAATCTTTTTGATGCTCGCCTTAATTGTGAGCGTATTTGCAGCCAATGCGCAGGAAGTACAGACAGTAACCGAAGAAACGGCTACCGTAATACAGACCAAGCCCACAACGGGCGACTACTATCAGGGCTTTACCCGCCCGCTGACGTTCGACCGGATGATACCACCGTATGCACTTGAGGTAACGTTTAATAAAACCGTTCACGTTATTTTCCCAGCACCGATTCGCTATGTCGATTTAGGGTCGGCAGATCTTCTCGCGGCAAAAGCGGACGGAACGGAAAACGTGTTGAGAGTGAAAGCCGCTTTACGGGATTTTAGCCGGGAGAGTAATCTGTCCGTCATTACCGAAGATGGAAATTACTACACGTTCAACGTAAAATATGCGGACGAACCGGTAAAGCTGTCCGTTGAAATGACCGACTTCCTGCACGATGGGGAAGCTGTTAACCGACCGAATAATGCCCTTGCCGTCTATATGCAGGAGTTAGGGCAGGAATCGCCTCTGCTTGTCAAGCTGATTATGCAGTCTATCTATAAAAACAATGACAGGGAAATAAAGCATTTAGGCAGTAAACGTTTCGGCATACAGCATACGCTAAAAGGAGTTTATACCCATAACGGACTGTTGTACTTCCACCTGCAACTGAAAAACTCGTCCAACGTGCCGTTCAATATAGATTTTATCACATTCAAAATTGTAGATAAGAAAGTAGCCAAGCGTACCGCCATTCAGGAACAGGTGATCTGGCCGCTTCGCGCCTATAACAATTTGATGGTAATAGGTGGTAAGCGCACAGAGCGAATGGTTTTCACACTACCGAAATTTACGATACCCGATGATAAAATGCTTGTTATCGAACTGAACGAGCAGGAGGGCGGTCGCCACCAGCGGTTCACAGTCGATAATGCCGATTTGGTACGCGCAAAGGTTATTAACGAACTGAAAGTGAAATAGCCATGAAGCGGTTATCTTTTATCATGGCGTTTGCGTTGTGCCTGCTCTTTACAGACCAGGCACACGCCCAACGTCAATTACCGGGTATGCGGGGCATACAGGTAACAGCAGGAATGGTGGACGGTATATACTCGTCCGCATTGGATAACGAAGCCGGATATTATTTTGGTGCGGCAATGGCTACCTACGCAAAGAACGGCAACAAGTGGGTGTTCGGTGCGGAGTTTATGGAACGCTACTACCCGTACCGGACGATCCGTATTCCGGTTTCGCAGTTTACCGCTGAAGGCGGATATTATCTGAAAATCCTGTCTGATCCGTCAAAGACTTTTTTGCTGTCGTTGGGAGGTTCTGCCCTCGCAGGCTATGAAACATCGAATTGGGGCGAAAAGACTTTGTATGATGGTTCTACGCTCCGGCACAAAGACGCATTTATCTATGGCGGGGCTATCACGCTGAAACTGGAAACCTATCTGACCGATCGTATTGTGCTGCTCCTGACAGGGCGCGAACGCATCCTTTGGGGCAATTCTACCGGACATTTTCATACACAATTCGGATTAGGACTGAAATTTATAATCAATTAATAATTAATATGATGAAAAGAATAAAGAGTTTTTTCGGGATAACAGCGTGGCTGGTGGCGATAATGCTACTGGCCTTAGCCTGTTCTGACGATATGGATATTAATAAGGTTTACGCATTTGATTTGGTTTGTATGCCAGTTCAGAAAAAAATCGTTCAGGGAGAGGTGGCGGAAATCCGTTGCCAGATCGTAAAGGAAGGGGATTATCAGGAAACGAAGTTTTTTATTCGGATGTTCCAGCCTGATGGCGTTGGGGAACTGTGGTTGGACGATGGGCGGGTATTGTTGCCTAACGACCTTTACCTATTGGAAAAAGAAACGTTCAGGATGTATTACACTTCGCATTGTACCGACCAGCAGGTAATTGACGTGTATATCGAAGATAATCACGGGCAGGTGGTACAAAAGACTTTCTCGTTTCAGAATGACAAGGGAGAGGAAGAGGATTTACAAACAGGAACGGAATAGCCATGATGACGATGATGTTTATCTCATATATAGCTACATGGCTTAATATCATGTATGCTTTAATCACGGCTCCTACCGATGTGGAGTTATGGGGTGAAGAAATTGAGTAGATAATATAATCAAGTAAACGCCCGAATCCGGGCGTTTACTGCATCCATCATTGACTATGAAATATATACTAATCTTCTTTATCACCTTGCTGCATCTACCTTTATGGGGGCAGCCAGATGATTCTCTAAACAAAAAACCGGAGATAGAAAGGTGCATGGAACAGGTTTATTCTGCAAATGAATTTCAGTGGATAGCGGATTCGTTGCAACTATCTTTTGGCGAACTATGCAATTATCCTGTTATTTTCCCGATTAAGAAAGCGCAACGTATTTCATCGGGTTTTGGAATGCGGGTTCATCCTGTTTACAGGGTGCGGAAGTTCCATACAGGGATTGATATTTCAGGCGTAAAAGGCACTCCTGTATATGCCACAGGTAACGGAATAATAGTTCGCAAGGGGTATTGTTCGGGATATGGAAATTATATTGAAATCAAACACGCAGGCGGTTTCCATTCATTCTATGCACATTTAAGCAGGACAATGGTAAATGTAAGAGATTCGGTAGGAATAGCCCAACAAATTGCTTATGTGGGTAGTACCGGAATAGCAACAGGTAGCCACTTGCATTATGAAATTAGGAAGGGTAAATACTACTTGAATCCGACCGGATGGTGTTACCTGTTGTTTGAAATATGGAAAAACAAATAATTATACTTTGTACTGTTTTGAAAATATGTATATTTACGGACGTTCTAAAATAATAATCAGGTCATTATGAACTATATCGAAACAAACCTACAACCCGGAGAAGAAATAAAATATGTTGCAAAGTTACATTTCTTCCTGTTCGTACAACCGATAGTATTACTACTTATCGGTGCTTTACTGGCATCAAGTCCCAAAGAAATATCAGCTATGACCCACTATGCGGGGCTACTGATTTTATTTTTCGGTATTGTGTCGCTTATGCAAAGGTTGCTTGTTAAAATAGGTTCGGCTTATGCCGTAACTAACAAGCGGGTGATACTTAAAACGGGTGTAATCAGCCGCAGAGTGGTAGATTTAGTACTGGCAAAATGCGAGGGTCTGCACGTCAAACAAAGTGTTTTAGGCAGAATATTTAACTTCGGAGCGATTACGGTTACTACCGGAGGCGTTACAAGTTCTTATCCGTTTATTGCCGATCCGCTTGCTTTCCGGCGGGAGATAAATACACAAATAGGATAATAGGATGGATGATAGGATTAAATTCATAACAGATATAGACACACTCGTTAAGCTCCGTTTCGATTATATCTCGACAGAAATTGATTTGAGTACAACTGATAAGGCGAAACTTGAACCTAAACTGCGGGAGTATTTCAAGGAATATGTATCGGAAGAAAAGTTTACTGCTTACGCTATGGAGATTGACGGAGAAATTGTTTCGGCAGCATTTCTAATCATTGATGAAAAACCTCCGGGACTGAATAACCTAAACGGCAGGTATGGAACGATAATGAATGTATTTACCTATCCCGAACATCGGGGCAAAGGTTACGCAACTTCTGTAATGAGTTCCTTGATTGTCGATGCCGATAATATCTTTGTTTCGGTTCTCGACCTTTATTCAACTAAAGCCGGGAAAGGGTTATATGAAAAACTCGGCTTTAAGGAAGTTGAATATTCTACAATGAGATTATATACGAACGAATAAAGACGATTCAGGATAACTTATTGAAAAACATCTGACAAATAATTTCGTCAGATGTTTTTTTATGGGTATTTTTGCAACCTATACTCAAGATGAGTATGTGAGAAAAGAGATGCAAATGAAAAGAAGTTTTGATATATACAAAATGTCTGATAGTAGAGAACGTAAGTTATGGAAAGAATCCATAATTGTATTTGATTCCTCTGCTCTTTTGGATATTTATTTTCTCCCTAAAGCTACAAGAGAGAAAGTTTTTGAAAATCATTTTAAGAAAAAGTTAGAAGGGCGTTTATGGATACCCTCACACGTTAATTTTGAGTATTATAAGAATAGAGAACAAATTATCAAGAAACCAATAACCGAAAATTATCAACCACTGAAAGATGAGGTTCTTGGAGCAATTAAAAAATCTATTTCAGCTATAATAAAAAAAACGAATGATTTTAAAAATAGAACAAAAAACGATGATAGACATCCTTACTTAAAGCAAGAAGATATTGATAAATATTTAACGGTACTTGAATCATTAAAGAATGATACTGATTCTTTTGAAAAAAGCATAGTGAATCAAATTTTGGAAATAGAGAAGGAAATAGAAGATCTTCCCAATAATGATGACGTATTAAAAGCAGTCGAAGAATATTTCCAAATAGGTCGCGAATATAATTTTAATGAAATAGTAGAAATAACAAAAGAGGGTAAACACAGGTATGAACACTCAATACCTCCGGGCTATCAAGACAAAAAAGACAAAAAAGGATTCCAAATTTTCGGGGACTTAATAATTTGGAAACAAATAATTGAATATGCGTCAGAAACACAGAAACCTATTTTATTTATATGTAATGACCTAAAAGAGGATTGGTGCTATTTAGAAGATGATGTAACTGAAAAAAGGATTAAAAGTCCGAGGGAGGAATTGATAAAAGAAATATTTGATGAAGCAAATGTGGATTTTTGGATGTATAATTTATCTCAATTTCTATATAAATCCAATAAACATCTTTTTAGTTCTGACGAAGAAGTCATAGACAGTGATAAAATATTACGATTTTCGCGCCTGATACAAGAGAATAAGTTTTCCAAGAAACCCAAAAGCAGAAGCCGTGTAATACACGAAGAGTTTTATGAATGCAATGAGTGTGATGGAAATAATGATGGCTTTGGCAATTATGTTGATTATTGGACAGAAACATCTATAATCAATGAGTATCCATCCTCGCATCGTAATTCCAAGTTCGATTCTGCCTATACGGGAGCTTGTGAATGGTGTAATACTTTACATATTGAATGTCCTTGTTGTCATTCTGTAACAGCTATTAATATCCATCAATATGATGAAAAAGTAGAATGTGAAGGTGGGTGTGGAATCTTTTTCTTTATAGAGTCTGATCCAAGTCATCACAATATGGATAATTATGAAATAAAAATTATAGACCATAGAGCTGAAGAATGTTCCGCTTGTGGAGAAGAATACATTGACGATGGTGGAAATACAGGAGTGTGTAAAAAATGTAATGAGGAATATGGCACAGAAAGATAAAATAAGGAGCATAGAAAAACCAGAGATGCCAATAGGCACTCTGCATGGGCAAGATATAGATGATTTCTTCAATAAGAGTATTGCTTATCATAAAGAAGTCTTTGAAAATACGCTTTCTGAATATGAGCCATTTGATTTATATAGTAACTGGAAAACATTCGTAAGAAATCTTGATGAATTTATCAATATACCTTTTGAGATTGACATAGACGATAAAAAAAAATATTTATCATTAGGTTTAAATCTAATGGAGGAAAATAATCTTCCTAATTTTAAATATATACTTGATCTGTTAGAAAACAAATTCAATAAGAAGATCAGTCAAAGATTCATGCAGATAGCCATGATGAGTTCTGCGATTAATGCATCATATATTAAATGTGGAGTTTATAATCTTCAAGGAAATAGTCTTAATTTAGACAATATAGAAAATGCAATAGATTTTTTCCAATCAAGAAGGTTATATTATGTCTCTGTGTTGCCTTTAATTCCTCAAATGGCAAAAGGTTCAAAAAAAATAAAGTATATTGACTTACTAAATTTTTTCCAGTATTGTATTGACAGTTGTTTGGTTGGAATAACATCTGCGTATTTTAAACTATTGATAAACAAGTGTATTTCTGATTATGAAATAACTTCTGATGGAACTATAGCAAAAGGCAATTTCGATTTTTCACATTTGGAGAGTTTTTTCTTAGAACCCGAAAGGTTATCCCTCCTTGATCAGTTAGAACTAAGACCAGATATTGTTATTCAAAAAACAATGCTTCCTAAGAGCGATAATAAGATATTTTCTTTTAGTGAGACAGCTAATGCAATGTCATTGTATGAAGGTGCATTTCATAAATACAAACTTGATAAAAGCTCTATTTTTAAAGAGCTAAGTTTGTTTTTATATGACATAGCTATATACATAGAAGATGATTTTAATATTGTAATAGAAGAAACTGACTTTGAGAAAATTTCTCAAAAATATAAATCATTGAAGTTATCCATTCAAACCACGGATTATTTTGTTGCACTTAACAGCAAAGCACCTTTTCAAAAAGTTGGCAATTATTATTTCTCTACTGTGGTTTTACTTACTCGATTTGTGACAAACACTCTATCAACATCTCTTTTAAAAAACAGAACTTTTCAAATACATTCAGGATTTGTTTTTGAAGATAAAGTAGCAAGCATATTAAAGAAGTTTAATTTTGAATTGACTGATATAAAGAGAATTAATAGAAAAGAATTTGATTTAGTAACAATTAAGAATGGGGAGATATATAATTTTCAATGCAAAAACAACTATTATGATATTTCAACAGTAGATTTGGATTACAACAAAATAGCTAAACTAAATAATAGGCTTTGCAATTATTATGAAAAAGCACTGACAAAGGAAATCAATCGGGAGAATTTAATAAAGGATAAACTGGGCATACAGCAGATTTATCATTTCGTAATTTCAAGATACCCAGTAATAACAAGAAATGAAAAAATTATCAATTTCAATCGACTTGAAAATTGGCTGATTGACAAGAATTTAATTTAGTCCCCTATTTTGCTTAGCATCAAAAATGAGAATGTTTCGTTTCAATGCAAAGGCAGAAACATCGGACACGGCTTTTTGCTTCTTTTTCTCCCGCATAAAGTCTTTCTGTTCGCTCATGGAAAAAGAAGTCCGGGCAAAGTTTCCCTGCCCGGATATGAGTTCTTAAAATCGTTTTCAAGGGCATTTATAACCCATTTTCGACCATATATTGCAACCGCCCCGCCACCCACTCGATAGAAGGATTGTGCGGATAGTGGAACGTCCTACGGCTTATATTCTCAATAATGAGCCGTTCGGTGCGGAGTTGTACGCTACGGCAATCGGGGTCTATTTCGTGTAAAAGTTCCTCCAGCTGGTAATACTGTTCCTGCGTGGCAATTATCGGATTGCCGATATATGCGTCTATTCTCATACCTCGCTAAATTTATCTATTTCACACTCTATTATTACGACCTCCGCATCATGGCGGTACAAGCCGTTTTCTTTGGCGTGGTCGATTGCTTTTACTTCGGTGCTGAATATGCCGAAAAATACACGGCTTGCCCTTGTACGGTGTACGTCCGTCTGAAATAATACAAATACTGTTGTCATAATCGGGTAAAATTATGGAGCGGGATTTCTCCCGCCCCTGTTAGTCATTCTGTTTATACTGCTGTGGCTACCTCTGCCTTTTTGCCTTTCGGGGGTACGGTTACAAGGTGTACCGTTCCCGCTGTCGGGGTTGGTATTACTTTAGGCTGTTCCGCTACTTTGGCGGTCAGAGCGGTGGCTTTCTTTGCCTTGTCTGCCGTTTTTCCGACCGTTTTAGCCGTATTTTCAGCTTTGGCGGGTTGCTCTGTCTTTTTTGCTTTGGCATCCGCTTTCATCTGTTTTTCTGCTTTTTTCAGCCCTGCAATACGTTCGTCCAATCGGGCGTTTTTCTTGCCGTAGTCCTCGGCATGGGTCGCCTCGATTTCTGCCGTTTTCTTGGGTAGGTGCTGTTTGGCAAATGCCAACAATAACCCGCCTTTCGTGTCGGCAACGGTTGCCGTCCTGTCGGTTAGGTGGCTATACAGGTAGTCGCGCCGTATCACGGTCTTTTGTTCTTCGGTAAGGGTAGAGGCGATTTGTAGCTTTTTCTCTTCCGTCAATCCGTAATAGTCATTTTCTTTCAATCCTACGGCTTTGTAATGGCTACGGCGCAATTTCGACAACATGAAAAAGTACATAGCGGTTTCCTCGTCTGCGGTAAATGCCGACTCCGGTAGTTCATCGGTGCGCAAAAGTTCCTTTACTCCCTCGGCGGTTTTCTCCGCCTGTAATTCGGTGTTACGTTTCTTCTTGGCGGTAAGGTCAGCTATTAACTGCTCGTTGCTCTTAGTGTCTTTGCTCGCTACCTCTTTGTAATGGAGTTTTACACCCTTGTCGCCGATTTCAGCGTACACACGGATTTTGCCCTGTTCTTTCAGTTCGTCAAGGTGGGCGGTTTGCTTGCTGTATCGTTCCTGTTCCTTGCCGTATTTATCCTGCGCTTTGGCAAAATCTTCGGGTTTGGCGAAATCGGCAGACTGCGGAACGCTCGGAGCGGTCGGGTATCGGCTTAGATTGTAGGTGTGTACGTTCTTAAATTCGTACCCGCCTTTGCGTACCTTTTGGGTCGCCTCGTTTTCATATCCGTACTGTTCCCCGATAAAAACAAGTTTCGGGTCGGCAAGGGCTACGGCTTGCGCCTGTTCTACGAGGTAAGCCGTATTTTTGGCATCGAGGCACTTTTTATCCGCACATCTTCCGCACCCGCTCCCTGTGGCGAATAGGTCGAAGTTTGTAGAGTTGTGCGGACATTTCAAACATGGGGTCTTGTCGAAAAGGTAGTTTTCGAGGTGGTTTGTATAGCAGGATTGTATTTTGCCGTCCAAAACTCCTGCGGAGATACTGCACCATTCGCCCTGTCCGTCCTCGCCTAAGCGGTCTTTCAGTATTTCAGCCTGTATTTTCTTATCGTACTTGCTTATCACTATCCCCGCCGATGCGGTTAGCTTACCCGCTTTTACGAGGTTGGCAATGCCTTTAATGAGTTCGCAAAGTTTCAGCGTTTGGTAAACGTGCTTTTCGCTCTTGCCGAATTGCAGGGCAAGGCTTGCCACATCGTACCGTTTTGTATCTATAAGGCGTTTGTAAGCCTTTGCCGCCTCCATTGGTGGCACATCTTCCCTTTGCAGGTTCTCGGAGATTGAAAGGTCATACGCCTGTTCATCGGTTGCCTCCCGCACAATAGCGGGAATTTCGGCAAGTTTCAGCATACGGCAGGCACGGAAACGGCGTTCCCCGCAAATGATTTCGTAATGTTCGCCTTTCTCGCCTTTACGCCGTAACGTAATGGGCTGTATCAGTCCGTGAACGGAGATGCTTTGCGCCAACTCTTTGAGCGCATCGGCATCGAACGTCTTTCGGGCGTTGTAGTTGCTCGGCTCTATCAAGTCGGACGGAATGTTTACGGCTTTCTTTACGCCGTTTTCGAGGGTTCTTACCACTACTGCGGTTACTACTTCGTTTGCTTTCTCTGCTACTGCTACGGCTGTGCCGTTGTTCTTAATTGCTGTCATGATTGTAATTATTAAAATGATTCTTGATTTTGTTTATTGATTTTTTCGGATAACCACTTATCCAGCCTCATTCGGCACTCGGTAAGGGTCGGCATCACTACGCTAAAAAGTTCGCCGTCTGTATCCCGATAATCGTATTGGAAAAGCCACTTCCCGCGAAAATCTTTGTACTGTTCGTAATTTTCCTCTCCTGCGGGGCATATTGATACTCCGTGCAGGTTCATTTTAGGCGGTGTCATATTATTGTCGATTTTTAGGGTTATTGGCGCAAATGGGGCAAATAACAAGGATTTCCAAAATGTCGTTATCTTCTTTGTCGGTTACATCGAAACTGCATCTAACGCTGTCGCATCCGCATTTTCGGGGGTTATGCTCGAATGAAAAACTATTGTTCGGATAGCTGTTTGCATACTCGTTTAACGAGCCTAACGAATTGAAATACTTTGGTTTCATGTTTTTATGTTTTAGAAAATTAATACTATCAAAAGGAGAATAAAGCCAACGATAACGGCAAGAGAAATAAGGCAGGACAAAACGCCTTTAATGATTGCCCACGCTAAATAAATCCCTGCGACAACCGCCACGAACGACCAACCCCAAAGGGCAAAACCCGCAACCACAAAAGCTATTTTCAAAATCGAACCTATGCTGATTGGAAGGTTTGAGAATCGTTGTTTCCTGTTTTTTTCTGCTGTTCGTATCATAATTCTGACTTTTTTTTTAACGCTATGCCGTATCGGAGCCGGTTATGAGTGATCGAGTTTCAGGGGCAGAGAAAGGTAGTGTTTAGCCGATGCCAGTTTTTCAGGATAAAATACGCTACGTCCAGCATGGATGTTGGAAGATTTTTCATGAAACCGCTTGCGGCTCGAACTTGCCTCGGCGTGAAGAACACGGAAATACTTTCGCGCATGAAATCGAACACTTCATCGGCGTAATTGGCATTCCCGCTAAAAGAGGAAGAAATTATAAGATACGGGCAGTAGAAAAAATTCCCTTTTACTCCCGGATAGTCTGAACAGGGAGTACAAAAAGCGGCTTATTTTGACCGCCGCCGGAATCAGTTTGCACTTTAGGTATAGACAAGTGCAGACGAAAGCTACCAGCCCGAAAGGGATTGATATATGGTGTATTTTAATGACTTACCTTTGTTTTCCCGTAATCATAGTATAAACGAAAAAGGTAAATTACTATGGAGATAATAAATATAGAAGCCCGCACTTTTGAGGTTATGTTGGAGCGTTTTGAATCGTTTGTTCGGAAAGCCGAAAAACTGGTTGACCGGAATAAAAGCAAAGAGCTTGACGGTTGGCTGGATAATCAGGATGTATGTCTTATTCTGAATGTCAATCCCAATACATTGCAGTATCTGCGAGATAAAAGGAAGCTGGCTTATACGAAGTTTAATCGAAAGATGTACTATAAGCCCGAAGATGTGGAGAGGTTTATCAACAATCTGAAATCGGAGTAATTATGAGTACAGAACTTGTAACTAAAGATAATGAGCGGATAAAATCTTTATTCTGTTCGCTCGATAGATTGTTGGACAGAATCGAAACTGTAATGACAGGGTATGAGCCGTCTTTGAACGGAGAACGTTTTTTGACCGTTGCACAGGTATCGGAAAGGTTGAAAATCAGCCGGAGGGCATTACAGGAATACAGAACCAAAGGCAAAATCCCTTACCTTCAGTTGGGTGGCAAAACCTTATACCGGGAATCGGATATTCAAAAATTGTTGGAACAGAACTATCGCGAGGCATGGGAATAATAACCCCACAGAAAATGCCGGATTTAATTCAAAAGGGCTACCAGAGTAATTTCCGGTAGCCCTTTTAAGTAAGTTTGCTACATTGCTTTTCGCCGTTCAATCAGCTTATCCATATCTTCGGATATTTTCATATCTGTTACTTTCGCATAGACCTGTGTTGTCGAAATATTGGTATGTCCCATCATTTTGCTGATACTTTCTATGGGAATACCCTCTGAAAGTAAGAGCGTTCCGAATGTGTGGCGGCTTTGATGATAGCTCATATTACCCTTGACACCGGCAAGAAAACCGATTTCAGTAATGCAATACCATATCTGGTCGCGGTTAGGCAATGGGAATACAGGCTTCGTATCGTCTTCCGTATTGTAGAGCGACAGGATTTGTTCGGCAACCGGATGTAAAGGGACGTAGGCTTCAACCTGTGTCTTTTTCCGATGGATTCTGATAAAGGGTTTTCCTTCTGCCGTTCGTCCGATATGGCGGGGGTACAGTCCTTTCAAATCGACATAAGCAAGTGCCGTAAACGCAGAAAAGATAAAGGCTCTGCGAATCAACTCCTGAAACGTATTAGGCATCGGTTTTTCCATAATCAGCTTCAATTCATTCCTGCTTATGTGCTGTAATTTGGGCGGTTCTTTCTTTTCATATTTCACATCTGCAATCGGATTAAATCGGAGAATCTCTTGATCAACGGCAATGTAAATCAATCGGTTCAGCCATGTAAAACAATGGTTGATATGCCCCGACTTATATTCTTTGGCTTTTAAAAAGAGCTTATAACCTTCGCCGAACTCTTCGGTAATATCAGTAAAGGCAATATCTTTCATTTTCAAGGTAAGAAGATATTCCCGTAAGTTATTTTGAGAAATCTTAGACTGGCGGTAGGTAGAAGTAGAGTTTATTTCCAATGAACGTACCCTTAGCCGTTCACGTTCTGCCTCGCCAGCCAATAATAACATAGTGGGGATAGTATGTATTTCGAGAATCGCATTTTTGAGTAAGTCCACACTGACAACACCATATTTTTTTAGCGTGTTCTCGTAGGTCTGTTCAATACGCTGACGAAATGATTTTAGCTGGCCGTTTACCTTTTCGTCTTTGACTTCTCCCTTTTTACTTTTCCAATCTTTGGGGTTACAGAAAATACCTGTTGTGATTACGGTTTGTTCGCCATCAACAGTAATGCGGCAAAATATGGCGGTTGTACCGTCTTTTTTTACTTTACCCCGGTTTATGTAGAATAATGTTTTAAATGTAGATCGCATAATTGTAATGTTTATTGATTATTATAGAACTAATTTTAAATCTTTGGTTGCCTCGATGTATTTGTCCATATCCTCAAAGAGTTTTTTCGGGGTAACACGGGCATAAATTTGAGTGGTCTTTATATCGCTATGACCGAGCATTTTTGATACGGTTTCTATGGGAACTCCGCCTTCAAGCGTAATCAGGCTGGAAAACGAGTGCCGCCCCATATGATAGGTCAGCGGCCCTGTCATTCCAATTAGCTGGCGTATGCTTTGGAGATTCCATTTCAGAGCGTTATATTCCATTTTAGGGAATAGGGTTTCTCTTGATGGATTCTTATACTTTTCGATTAGCTCGATGGCTTCGGGAAGCAGCTTCACCCGGCACAACTTGCCGTTCTTACCGCGTTGATATTTGAGCCATAAATCGCCCGCATCGTCTTTAGACAGGTTGTCGTTGGTTATAAATATTACATCGACGTAGGCAGTCCCGGTATAGCACGCAAAAAGGAACATATCACGGGTGGTAATATGCGACCAGCGGTGTTCTTCAAACTGTAAATCTCGTATCTTCTCAAATTCTTCACGGCTTAGGGTGCGTGGTGGATTAACTTTTTGCTTTAGCAAAGGATAGTTTACAAAGTAATGCCTGTCGGAATGCCCCTCTTTAAAGGCAATCCGGCAGATTTTCTTCAATATTGCCAAATAGTGGCGCACGGTTTCTACACCTAAATTTCTTTCAAGAATGAGATAATCTTGAAATTCCCGGATAAACTGTTCATTCAGCTGACTGAATGCAAGGTCTTTGACGTTGTAGTTTTTGCTGACAAACTCGCCTAATCTTCTCCGGGTGTAGAGGTAATTGGGGATTGTACGGTGGGAAACATCTATTCCGACACGTGCCCTTACCTCTTCAATATGGCGGTCGAAGAGCCGGAACAGCGTCATTTGTGTAGCTATACCACCTTGAAACAGGTTCTTTACATCTGTGGCATCGAACGGTACATTTCGTTCGGTTAGCATATTGTAAGCCTCGTTGATACTAAGCAACAGCTTATCAATCTTTCCGTTGGTTTCGACTGCTTCCTGACTTTTCCCGTTCAAACGGCTGGCTCGCGGATTCCAAAGCGAGAGGGTACAGGAGAGTTTACTACTGAACTGCGCGACGGTATCGCCGACAGTTATTCTTCCCATAATCGGGGTCTTTCTTGACTTGTCAAGAACACTCTTTTTCAGGTAGAGTAATACCTTGAATTTTTCATTTTCCATACGCTTATATTTTGTGGGTAAAGTTACCCGCTTTATAAGCGCTCTTAATCATGTAAAATGCAGCATATCAGCGCAAAAGAATAAATCTGATTACCTGTTTTCTCTTGGAAACAGACAGGCTAACGATTTGGTAACTGAAATGTAGCGCAAATCTGCTTCGGGATAAACATTTCAAATAGCCTTAGAATAATGCAAACCTGTTCATCTCAAATATGTTACCTGCCGAACTGCTTCAATCTGCGTTAGTATAATTTACTGATTTTTATACACACAGCAAGGCATACTTTTTCAACTACTATTTGTCTGGATAATGGATTACCTATTGAGACCTTATCGAAAATGCTTGGACATTCTGATATTAAAATAACTCAAGCGTATGCTAAGGTATCTAATCGTAAAATAGAAGAAGACGTAAATAAATTAAATTCCGTTTTGCAATAGGTAATTATATATATTGCCAGAGTAAGATTGCAGTTTTGATATTTTATATATAAACTGACTTCAATTAGTAAATAGTAATAGCTCGGAATTGTCCGAGCTATTTTATTAGGTATGAATTGAAAGAACATAGATGAAAAGTAAAATTGAGAAAGGAATAATAACAATGAAATATATGCAATTAAAAGCAACTATTTCTTCTATTTTATTCTTTCAAAGGATATGACATTGGTATAAATAGTATATTTTTCATTAGTTTTGGGATTGTACTTAGAACTGATATTGTTAAATTATCTAATTAAACGTTCCATGTTTCTACTTTACCCTCAGAATTGATTAAGGATGAGTTTGGGATTCTTGTTTTTTATGTGTAATAATTGTGTCGATGTACTTTGTTAGATTTATTCCTGATTATGTATTTATAGAGTAGAATATTTGTAGTGTTGTGGAAAATATGGAATTAATTAGTGAAAAGTACTCATAAATCCAGTTTCATAAATTCATGCATTATTTTTCTAATTGATATTATAAGAAGTTTGATCTTTTAAAATTGAAAGTCGATTTTTTCAAATATTATTTGTAATATTGTACTTAATATTAACAATATACATAATAAAATGCGTATCAATCATGTACATATACGAAATTTCAGAAAATTGAGAAATTGTCGTATTGATTTCGATGAGAATCAAACAATCTTTGTAGGAGCTAATAATAGTGGGAAAACATCTGCTATGAGTGCTATTATATGGTTTTTAAAAGGAAAAGATAGATTTACAACTAGAGAGTTTACTTTAACTAATTGGATAAAGATAAACGAACTTGCAGATAAATGGCTTGTATTTGATGAAGTAGATCCCTTGTTACTGACCCCCAATCAATGGGATGATATTGTTCCGTCACTTGATATTTGGATAGATGTAAGCGAATCTGAAGCTTACCAAGTATATAAAATAATACCTTCACTTACATGGAAGAAAGATTCAGTAGGAGTACGTTTGCGTTTTGAACCAAAAGATATTAAGTCTCTTTATGCGGATTACAAAAAAGAGGTTATGAAAGTACGTAATTTACAGGCTTCTCCTGAATATAAAGAGACAAGAAATTTGAAACTTTATCCTCAAAATATGTGGGATTTTTTAAATCATAATCATAATTTATTAGCTTATTTCAATATCAAATATTATGTGCTTGATTCAGAAAAGATAAATCACGAATTGGAGTCTGAGGTACAAGTTACCCCTGATGATTCTCTCGAAGAAAATCCGTTAGTGGACTTAATTCGTATTGATAGTATAGAGGCATTTCGTGAATTCTCCGATCCTATGGGGAAAAATGAAAGTGATATAGATACACTTTCAAAACAATTACAGGCATACTACCGTCAAAACTATACTGATGAGACTATTATAGAGACGGGAGATTTGAAATTAATGGAAGAATTATCTAGGGCCAATACCTCTTATGATTTGAAGTTACAGAAAAGTTTTTCTATGCCAATAGGTGAACTATCCAATATAAATTATCCAGGATTCCAAAATCCTTCTATTAGTATTAGGAGTAATGTTAATATTGTTGATTCTATTTCTCATGATTCGTCAGTACAATTCTCTATACAAGGTAAACCAGAATTATCACTTCCTGAGAAGTATAATGGATTGGGATTGAGAAATCTCATTTCTATATATCTAAAACTTATCCAATTTCGGGAACAATGGACGAGAAATAGCAAAAATGAAGAAGATGTGAAAAAATCAATAGAACCTATACACCTTGTTTTTATCGAAGAACCAGAGGCACATCTTCACGCTCAAGCACAACAAGTTTTTATACGAAAAGCATTAGAGGCACTGACTAATGCTGCTGAAAATAATGCATTGAAAGAAAATCCCAATCTTACTACTCAATTAATTGTGAGTACGCATTCTAATCATATAGTAAACGAAGTAGACATGAACTGTTTGCGTTATTTCAGACGTGTTTTAGACGAAATCATTGGTATACCGGTTTCTAAAGTCGTTAATATGTCCCGAACATTTGGAGAAAATGAAAACGATACAAAAAAATTTGTAACTAGATATATCAAACTTACGCATTGTGACATTTTCTTTGCTGATGCAGCAATACTCGTTGAGGGGGCAGCAGAAAGAATTCTTATGCCTCATTTTATTAAGAGGGAAGGTATGGATAATTATTATATTTCTGTTATGGAAATAAACGGAAGCCATGCACATAGATTTAGCAGCCTTTTAAAAAAGCTCAATATTTTGACAGTAATAGTAACTGATATTGATGCTCAGCAAGAAGTGGAAGAAGATGGTAAGAAGAAAAAAAATCTAGCCTTCCCCAAAGAAGGCAAAGTCAAACGACCAATAACGATACTATAAAACATTGGATTGGAAAGAATGAAATAGATGATTTATTAGAATTACCAGAGACAGATAAAATAAAGGATAATGTACATGTGGTCTATCAGACTGGGGTTGATGTTGTGTGGATTAAAGAGAAAGAAACGATATATCCATATACTTTTGAAGACTCGTTAATTTTCACTAATCTTGATTTGTTTCGTGGAGATGAGAAGTTGAAAAAACTTGGTACGGTTACTACTTTTTATAATTATTTGCATAGTATAAAGGACCTGAAAACATTCCATATGAAGATCTTTGATAAGTTAGAATCTTCTTCCAATGTAAAAGCTGAATTTGCAAACACATTGTTGTATGCGGAACAATTTGAGGCATTACAGACTCCTGCCTATATTAGAGAGGGGTTGGAATGGCTAAAATCATATTTTGAATTTAATCATAAATAATATGGGACATAATATAGATGAAAAGGTAGATTTAACTCTTGAGGCTTGTATTTCTCCAAATTCACGTAAGAGTTTTTTTCTTTTTGCTGGTGCGGGGTCAGGTAAAACTCATTCATTGGTTAGATTGTTAAATAAGATCAAGGACAAATGGGAGAAGCAACTAAACCTTGAAGGACGTCATATAGCAGTAATAACCTATACAAATGCTGCTACTGATGAAATTCTCAACCGTCTTGATTATAGTCCACTGTTTCATGTCTCGACTATTCATAGTTTTGTATGGGAAGTTATAAAGCATTATCAAACTGATATAAAGAAGTATTATATTGCATTTAAAGAAGTCGAGAAAGCTGAAATAGAATTGAAATTGGAGAAATCCAAGAGTAAATCTGGAAAAAATTACAATAATAATTTGGAAAAACTGGTTGCCATAAATGAAAAGATAATAAAAGCATCTGATATTAATAGATTTATATATAATCCAAATGGTAATAATTATGAACACAATGCTTTAAGTCATGCGGATGTTATAAAAATAGGTGCTAAAATGATAGTAGATAACGAGCTTCTCCAAAAAATTATAGCGCAACAATATCCATTTTTTATGATTGATGAGAGTCAAGACACAAAAAAAGAATTGATAGCTGCCTTTTTTGAAATTGAAAGAAATGTTGATGATAATTTTACACTTGGACTATTTGGGGATCAAAAACAACGAATTTATACAGATGGCGAGGAGCGAATTGTAGAGATTATTCCCCAAGAATGGGAAAAACCTATTAAAGAGATGAACTATAGATGTGCGAAACGCATTGTTGAATTAGCAAATAAGATAGGTTGTCAAATAGATGTGTATGCAAAACAAAGCCCTCGTGATAATGCACCGGAAGGTACTGTTCGGTTATTTTTAATCAAGAATAAGGATGATTTGAACAAAATTGAGTTAGAATCAAAAGTGATTCAAATGATGGCTGATATTACTGGAGATCAGATGTGGAATAGAGATGCAACAAATGTAAAGGTACTGATATTGGAACATATGATGGCTGCACGAAGATTGGGTTTCGCAGAGTTTTTTGATGTGATGCATGAAGTAGATAAATATAAGCAGACCCTGTTGCAAGGATTGGTTAGTGATATGGATATATTCACAAAGCTTATATTTCCGCTTGTTGAGAATGTGCTGAAGAATGATAATTTATCTGCTCTAAACTTACTGAAATTACATTCTCCTTTGCTGAGGGAATTACCTCAAAATAAAGCATTTCAAATATTAGATAAGTGCAAAAAGGTAATAGATATTCTTGCAAATATGGATTTTAATGTGGTTACAATCAGGGAACTTATCACATATGTCTGTACAACACATATTTTTGTAGTTCCAGAAATACTAAAAAGAGCTTCAAAAATGGTATTAAATGATCTTACAGAAGATGATAAAGAGGATATGGATATAGTTTGTTCTTGGATCAAAGTGATGGATTTACCTGTTAACCAAATAAAACGTTTTGATGATTATGTAAATCGTCGTACAATGTTTGATACACATCAAGGTGTGAAAGGACTAGAATTCGAACGTGTACTTGTTGTTATTGATGATAATGAATCAAGAGGATTTCTTTTTAGCTATGATAAATTGTTGGGAGTAAAACCATTGTCAGATGGTGATATTAAAAATAAGGAAACAGGTAAGGAAACAAGCATGGAGCGAACTACTAGACTATTTTATGTGACATGTACTAGGGCTCGTAATTCCTTAGCTATAGTTATGTATACAAATGCCCCTGAAACAGCTAAAGAGACGGTACTTGTAAATAAATGGTTCATTGATGACGAGATTATAATAATAAATTAATTTGTTAATTATTGTATATGGCTATGTGGGGTGTTTTATCGATGGATTTGCTTGAACCTTATTAATATATATGCTAATTTTTATGGTATATTTTGTGGGAAGTAGTCTTAAGGGTTGATATGCAGTGTTTTTCTGTCTCAATATATAAAAAACAAAAAGAACCTTATAAGTTTGCAGATTGAGGAAAAATGATTAATTTTGTGTTGCTAGAACAACAAGCATTTAAGCAAAGCGATGATATTGAACAATTGTCAATTCAATGTCTTTTTGAAATATTGAAGATAATACAATTAGAATCAGATACTTAGCTCGGTGGTTCGAGTCCCGTCCGCACCGCATTAGGAAATAAAAAAATCCTCTGATTTACTGGAAATCAGAGGATTTTTTTATTTTGAAGATAGCGATTATTCGCTATCTTTTTTTTCCATCATATCCCCATTTCACATAGATGGCTCCCCATGCAAATCCTGCTCCAAATGCAGTAAGAATTAGATTATCTCCTTTTTTGAGTTTATCTTCAAAATCCCAGAGGCAGAGTGGGAGAGTGCCGGCGCTAGTGTTACCGTATCGTTCGATGTTGACCATGACCTTTTCGACAGGAACTTCCAAACGTTGTGTTACGGCGGTGATAATACGTTGATTAGCCTGATGAGGAATTACCCAGTCGATGTTGTCTTTGCTAAGATGGTTTCTTGCAATGATAGATTCACAGGCATCAGCCATGTTGGATACTGCATATTTGAATACAGTA
>ERZ857982.575-NODE-575-length-50160-cov-3.799102_pt1 | contig 50160 bp, 56 predicted proteins | sample MGYA00519955_ERZ857982 | MGnify/ENA primary metagenome ERZ857982 (study PRJEB31778, sample SAMEA3449416) | human gut metagenome | biome: human gut; feature: human-associated habitat; material: faeces | place: United Kingdom | collected 2010/2012 ... | reverse complement strand
GCTTTTCGATCGCCTCGGCAGCATACTTTAAGATTTCTTCTTTACTCATTTTCTTTGTTCTCCTCATACATATCAAGGTTTTCATTTATGTAAAACGGCTTGGAAGTAAAATTAATACTTAAATGATCTTCCTTAGGTATAGAAATAATCATTAAAGTGTGGATATAATTAAATTTGCTATTTTGCTGACTTTAATAAAATTATAGTTAGAAATAAAAATATTATAATTAAATCATAATTATTTTTTATCATTCCAATTTTATCAGACTTATATCTTTTTATTAAACAATGTATTGTTACCATTACAGAAATTGTACAAAACATGATTTGAATTATCAACATTCTTTCTCCTCCATCTAAGAAACAACTTTTATAAATGCAAAAATCAAAAGTGCAAAATAAGCAAATAATATTAATATTCCAAAAAATATTAAAGCTTTCTTTAAGAAATCTTCGATATAAAATATAAAAATATCATCTAAACCCGGAAAAGTACCTTTGCTGATTTCAATTCCGTTGCTTCTGAAAAGTTCGCCTTTTACTTTGGCTTTTCCAAAAATATTAACATTAGAATATATTCTGCCCCTTTTATAAATTCTTGAATTCCCATGAATTTTGGCAGCAGAAAAAACTTGAGCTTTATCTTTTACTACAGCATTTTCAAATATTTTGGCTCCATTTTTTACAATTGCATGTCCTCTTATTTTTGCATTATCATAAACGGTTGTATACCGGCCAAAAACTTTGGCATTATCATACACCCAAGCTGTACCGCTATGAGATAGATTATACTCTTTTTCTATGTATCCTCCTATATCGCCGAACTTCACATCGTCAAAGTCACATATTGATTGTATTCGATATAAAGTAACTCCATCATAATAAATACTATCGTTTTTTAATATCTTATATTTAGTCATAATCTACTTCCTCCTGTGCTTATATTCGCCATTGGAGAATTTTTTTATTTAATGTCTACATTCCTTACGATCCGATCTTCCGGAAGCAGCTGCAAGAGCCATTATCATTGCTCCAAATGTAGCTCCGATTATAATTCCTATTATAAATCCTAACATAAATATCACCCCCGTTTTCATTCATCGCCATAAAGCGTTATGTATTCATCTTCAGATATAATCTCAACTTTGCCATTGCATACCGGAAACAGTTTTGTAAAAAACTCAATTATATTATCTTTTTTCTCATCTGTAATTTCATCAGTATCAATATTAATTTTTACTCCGGCATAATTCTTATTTCCATCTTCATCGACAGCTAAACCAAATACTCTTAAATATACAGTCATAATTTTTAACTCCTTATTTCAGTTCGCCAATGGCGAATTCATTTTTAAGACTTAACAATTTGTTGTAATTAATTATAAATTTTACGCCTCCTATTCGACCGTCCACTCCTCTGATCCGCTCCGTACTTACATATCCAAGGTTTTTAAGCTTGTCAAGATGATTTTTATACATATCCGAACCCATATCTAAGTCATGCAGGACTTTTTTACGATTGGTATTAAGCTCTGATTTACCGCCGGAACGGCTGCACAAATACATAAAAATTGCCTTAGCTGAAGCGGTAAGCCGCGGATCTTTAAGTATATTTTCAGTTTTTACCTGAGAATAGCTGCCTTTGCGGTGAATTTCCGGAAGAACCTCTGATGTTATCCAACGTTTAAATTTTTTTGCAACAGGCAGATTGCTTGAGAGTATCAGACAGTAAAGTCCGCTTTCATTAATTAAGGTTATCTGCTGTCTGCCTCCGGGGGTGTCCAAAACGGACACCCCTTTATCTTCTTCGTCAACGTGGGTTCTAATTGCTTTCGCCGTTTCTCTATATCCAAAAATTTCTGCAACATCCTTACCGACAAAATATGGCTCATCGTTAATAATTAAGTTTCTGACTGTTCCAAATTCTTTGTTCTGAAAAACTTTAATACTTTTGCTCATTTTAATTTTCCTCCATTATTTTTTGACATATTTTATTTAGCTTTTCATACCTTGTATATCGTTTTTTATATAAAGCTTCAGCCTTTTTTGCTTCAGTCAATGCAAAATCAAGATGCTCTGAATAGTCCTTTTTTTGTATTTCCTTATCTAACTGTTCAAGTTTCTTAAATTCTTGAATGCAAGCTTCAGACATTTCTAAAAAGGCAGCATTGCACATTTCTCTCAAAGCGTCATATACAAAGTTTACTGGAATTTTTTCAAGGATTTCTACTAAATCCTGTTTGGAAAGGCTTGAATATTTTGAAGTTTTCATAACTTAAGTCCTTTCAATATACCATGCAGAAGCAGCGCAAATTAATTTCAAAACTTTTCATTTAATTATTTTATTAAAAACATAAAAATCAATAAAATTGCAATTTCACCGAAAGATAGCCAAAGCGAAATGGCCATGTTAAATATAAATCGTCTTTTAAATAAAACTTTATTTATTTTGGTCATACAGTTTTCACAAATATATTTTTCATTAAGGACCAATTTACTTGTTTCCTTATTACAAGTAATGAAGTTTTTAACTTTACAAATTAACGGAATAAAAGTAGTAAATATCGTCATAAATAATATAATCAGTTCCACCTTTAGAATTAATTTTATTAAATACACGCATATAAAGCAATAAAAAATATTTATAAATATCACAAATACAATTTCCACAATCCTTTTGGAGATTTTAGGCTTGAAATTATCATTCAATTCCTTAATTTTACCTTGTTCATTTGAAATTTTTTTGCCGCAGCAAAGACAATAATTATCTTTCATGATATGTACTTTCTCCCTTAATATGAATATCATTATTCATATGTTTTTCATTTTTGATTTCACGCTGTTCCTGATCCTGTTTAAATACAGTATCTTCAATAATCTTTTCAAGATTTTTCTTAACTGAATCATATTCCCGAAGCTTTGCGTCGATAGCTTTATTATCGCTGCAAAGCTTATTTTTTTGTTCTGTTAGATTTTGAATTTCATTTTTTAACAATGTAATATTTTGACGTTTTCATATTAATTTCTTTCACTCTATAAAGTATATAATTAATCTGATAACGCAAGCTAAAACAGCGAATTTAATACCTGAGCTATAAGCCGAAATAAATTTCTGTTTTTCTTTTTTATATATAAAGTAGCCAGTTGCAATATCCTTTCTGCAACGAATGCATAAAGGCTTACCATTGATCATTTTAACATCTTCACTGTTTTCACATATTGCACAATTTTTCATTTTATCTCCTTTTTTAGTTATTTTAAGATATAATGAGATAAACGGGTTTTTATGTTATATAACCCATCATAATCATAATTAATACTTTGTAATCGTATGCCTGAGTAATAAAATATTTATTGCTATTATTCCTAAATTCACAAGTATACATAGTATAATGTTATCTTTTATTTGTGCGTTAATAAATAATATCAACATACATATCATAAATGTTTCATGTAGAGAATCAACCTCATATAATTGACCAAGTTCTTTTTCACCAAGACCTTCATCAGTAATTCTTTTTATTTCTTTTCCATACTCGTTTCTGCATTTTTCACAAATACAAAAACTTTTCTTTGTTAAACTATAATGCATTTTAAAATATGATAAGAATGTTCCGTATTTTTTACCGCAAAATTCACATTTATTCTTCATATTAAATTCTTCCACCCTTAAATCTGAATATCATTATTCATATGTTTTTCATTTTTGATTTCACGCTGTTCCTGATCCTGTTTAAATACAGTATCTTCAATAATCTTTTCAAGATTTTTCTTAACTGAATCATATTCCCGAAGCTTTGCGTCGATAGTTTTATTATCGCTGCAAAGCTTATTTTTTTGTTCTGCCAGACCTTGAATTTCATTCTTTAATACTGCAATATTGGGCAGAACCTTTGACCTTTCAGTCTTCTTTAATTCCTCTACAGCTTCCCGAAACATAAGAAGCTCGTTCTCATGATTACGGAAATATTTATCCTGAAAAACAGCCTTTTTATACTGCTCGGAAACAGGCTTGTACTGCCTGTAAATTTTCAGATATTTCAGCCTGTATTTATTAAATTTCAGCTTACTTTCAAGTGCGTTTATTTTCTCAGAATTTTGTAATTTACGTTCATTCAGACTTTCGTATTTGCTGAAAAAGTCCTCTGCGTTTTTAAAGCCGTTTTCATTCAGATAAGCTATTGTTTTAAAGCCTGTTTTCAGATTCTGAATTTTGCCCCATCTCTGCATTCCGAAAGAATTAAACTTATCTTCATAAAGATTAAAAAATTCTTTGATACGATTATCAGGATTGGTAATCTGCTTTGCCTTGTATTCGGATTTTCTGGTAATATTACGTTCGATTCTTTTTCTTAGCTGAGCTTCTTCATAATACCAGCCAAACTTCTGAGAATAAATAAAATACTTCTGTCCCGGCATTTTAAAGCCTAAACATTTACCGGATTTTTTTACATAATCCTCATACTTTACCTCAATGCCTTCAGCTCTCATTTTGTCGAGAAAATCATCAAAACTTTTTGAAGCCTTGACCGTTTTGTCAATGATTATTTTAAGCTTCTGCTTCCAACTCTGTCCTGCCTGTTTAAGCTCCCATTCATAATGACTAACGCCCTTTCCTTTAGAATTTTCTATTACTGAAAGACCGCGTTCGGCAGTTATTTCATCACTGTATTTTTTCAATTCTTTCCATGCCGGAGAAAACTTTCTGTCATGTTCGGTTGAAAATGCTTTACCGTTATGAAAATTGACGGAATTGATAATTATATGGTTATGTATGCAGGCTTTATCGACATGAGTTGAGAGTACAAATTCATATTGTTCGTCAAGCATTCTTTTCATAGTTTCAAGTCCGATTTCATGAGCTTGTTCCGCAGTCACCTCTCCTTTTTTGAATGACTGAATTGCATGAAAAGCAAGATTTTCAACATTGCTGTTCATTGATTTTCTTGTAAAACCAAACTCGTATTCCGCTGTACGATGTTGACAATTATGAGTAGAAATCCAAAAACCGTTTTCTGTTTTTTCTTTGTTGCAAATATAGTCGATAGCTTTGCCTAAGGTAACTTTGATAGGATGTATTTCTGTATAAGCCATATTTCCTCCAGTTTATTCTGAATATCTTTAATATCCTCTCGAAACACCGATTTAGTTTCGTTGACGCGCTTAACTATCTGATTAATATTTACCCCTATTTTATTAATCTCCGATACAAATTTTCTTATTTCTGAATAATCAACAATTTCTATTTTTCCCTCTATTGAAATCTTTCTTAAATAGGCGCTTAGATTTTTAATTCCGGCAGCTTTCATCTTCTCAATTATGAACTTTTTTTCTTCTCCGTCTACATAAAATTTTATCAAATAATTACGTTTTCTTTCTATTGACATTGCTTATCCTTTCTTGACTTTTTTCGGGGTTTGGGCGCTCCCAAAAGATTAATTTTTTCAAAACTAAACTCCGTTGAGTTTTTGTAAAAATTGCCGAGTGTGTCCACACCGGCGTTCCTTGCTATTCAGCCCTCCGAATTTTTCAGAAGATTCATCTCCGGACAAAATTCGGATTTACAGCGCATGAATGCGCTGTATTTTTTCAAAAAATCCAGGGATTTTTTGATTCTGAAAAATCAGAAATCAAAAGTCCAAAAGCGATCGCCTCAATTTGATATGGTTTTAAATATTACTAACTACATCTATTATAATTATAAATTCATAATTTGTCAATGAAAAAATAAAAATCCTATTTAGTTTTTCTAAATAGGATTTAAATTGGTATAAGCTTGTTATCTTATTTATTTTGTAATCTACCAAGAAACAAGCCTTGGTCAAATGAGTTTAAATTTCTCCATCTTTTTAACAATTCATCTTCTTTTTCGTTAAGTGTATAAATTCTATGATTCCGATTAGCTTCTTCTTGGGTTAGAAATAAATAGTTTAAATCTAAATCAAGGTAAACTGCAATTGTTACAACCTTATCGTAAGAAGGCTTTTGATTTGGTTGTTTTTTCCAAACACTAAAAAAACTTGTGTTAATACCGCATTTTATTAAACACTCCTTTTCTGTGATTCCTTTTTCTTGAATACAAGTGATTAATATTTCAAGAATTTTTTCACTACTATTCATTTTTCCTCCTAAATTTCAAATAACCCCTTGACAAATTATGAATTTATAATTATAATGGGATTGTATTAATTATATTAAATTTCTTGGTAGGACATTTAAATATAATTAATTTTATTATACCACTATTTTTCTTTTTTTTCAACATAATTACGGTATCTTGAAAATTGAATAAATTGATATGCTATTTTAATTGTTATATTCTAAATGATAGCTCTTTTTTCATATAATTTTATGAATTGGAGGAGTTATTATGAAAGATCATGAAATAAATAAGATTTGTATTAACGGTTATGTTTTTCACATTATAAAACCTGAATTGTCTGCATTAAATAGGAAAAAAGAGGATTTAAAAATAATGAAAAATATCAAAAGTTCTCTTGAATCATATAAAAAAATATGATAATATACATTAGTCATCTTTCTCTACTTAAAGAGAAAGGCAAGGTTGTAATATGAATGCTATTTATGTAAGACAATCGGTAGATAAAAAAGATAGTATTAGTATTGAATCACAGATAGAAACATGCATGAGAAAGCTATCATCTGAAGAAGTAAAGAATAATACAGAAATATTTTCTGATAAGGGTTTTTCGGGTAAGTCTATAAATAGACCTGAGTTTCAAAGAATGATGGAAGAACTAAGAGAGAATCGAATAAAAAAGATTATTGTTTACAAGGTTGATAGAATAAGCCGATCTATGCTTGACTTCTTAAATATGCAAAATGAATTTAATAAATATGATGTTGAATTCATATCATGCAAAGAAGATTTTGATACATCTACTGCAACTGGAAAAATGATGTTGAACTTGCTCATGATGTTTGCAGAAATGGAACGTGAAACAATACAAAAAAGAATTACCGATAATTACTATTCAAGAGGACAAAAGGGTTATTATTTAGGTGGCTATGCTCCATTTGGGTATAAAAAGATTGAAACTTATCTCAATGGGAAAAAAACTTATAAATTTGAAATAGTACCTGAAGAAGCTGAAATAATAAATGAAATTTATATTTTATTTAATAACGGTCATTCACTTGGAGAGATTGTAAGATTACTTAATGCCAGGAAGATTAAAACTAGAAGAAATGGTGTTTGGAACAACTCTACATTATCCAGGTTATTAAGCAATCCTGTGTTTGTAATGGCAGATGCAGATGTTTATACATATTTTCAGTCAAAAGGTGCAAAAATAAATAATTCTATAGAAGATTATCAAGGAACAAACGGCTGCTTTGTTTATGGTAAGGCTGAAAATCGTACTTCTTTAAAATTTAAAAAATATGATACAGATTATGTTACTTTAGGAATGCATAAAGGGTTTATTCCATCAGATTTATGGTTATCTGTTCAGATGAAATTTGAACAAAAAAATGGTCACAGTAATTTGGGAACAGGAAGCTTATCGTGGCTTCAAGGTTTGGTTAAATGCTCAAAATGTGGATATTCAGAATATGTAAAGAAGTGTGTCAATAGAAGCGGAAGTGAATATAAGTATTTTTATTGTCGAGGGAAACGTCAGGGGACTTGCCTTGCAGATAGTAAAATGATTAAGGTAGAAATGTTGGAAGCTATGTGTGAAGACGTTATTTTTTCACAATTAAAGCAGTATAAGATTGAAAAATGTGAATTTGAAACTTCAGATAGTCAAGAGTTATATAATTTGAAAATTGAAAAATATAGATTAGAAAAAAATATAAAAAATCTTATAAAACAATTAGCTGAAGGAACTTCTGTTATTAATCAATACATAACAGAAGAAATAGAACAATTAGATAACAAGGTAAAAACTGTTTCTGCTAAAATTTTGGAATTACAAATTATCGAAAAGAAAAAATCTGATAATTTTATTGAAGCCAACGATATTTTACAAAGCTGGGGTAGATACGATATGCAGCAAAAAAAGATTGTTGCAAAAAGCATAATACGGGAAATACAAGTTGATGGGAATGATATTAATATTTTAGTGTTTTAAAATATGTTGTTAACTTGTATTATATAGTGGAAGAGAAAGAGCCCAGACCACCTTTAATCCAAGCCTGCGGGCAGTATCGAAATCTACTCCTCCGGGCTTAGAGGCCAGGTCTATTATAAGCGATTCAGCGCTGGCTTCTTTCAGAATGTCCTCATTGAGTATTACCGCTGGAACGGTATTTATGATCAGACTAAAATTTCTAATACAATCTTTTAGCGAAGACGTCTGGATTCCGTGACAGCCGTAGATTTCCGCCCATGCAAGATCGGAATATTTTCTGGCGGTAACTGTCACTTCTGCTCCCATTCCGTTAAGAATTTTAATAAGCACCTTTGAAATACGTCCATGACCAGTAATGAGAACACGCTGACCGAATATAGTTGAAGCCATTTCTTCCATGGCAATCTGTATTGCGCCTTCGGCCGTTGGTACCGCGTTAAGTACGTTAAGTTCTTCTCTGTCAAAATAATCTATCGCTTCTATTCCGCATTTATTGAAAATCTTTATGGTGGCGGCGTCAAGCTTACCGCCTAAAACCAATCCATCGTCCTTTAGAACAGATGTAAGGCTTGTCAGAGGAATGTTGTTTCTGCAAAACGGAGTATTGACAAATATACTATTAAGAGTCGCCGGAAGCGGTAAAATTACATAATCGGCCTTTTCGGGCAAATCAAGGCTGCTTCCGACAGATATTATTCTTTGGGGTAATGACACATTATTGTCAAAACCGGCAGCATATACCTTAAAATTTTCTGACAAGGCAGAAGCTGTGTATATTTGTCTTAAATCTCCGCCGACAACCAGAAAAGTTATATTGTTATTCATAGCAAGCCCTCGTTTCTGATAAGATTTTCTTTTATATATTATGATAGTGATTAACGGACCGTGCATATAACAAAAAAATAATTTAAGAATATAATATAAAATAGGTTGACTTTTATATACTATATATTGTATAATATTAAAAGTAATTTAATAATATAAAAAAGAGGTGTCTGATTCAATGGAATTTCCCGTAGGCGCTAAGCTGCTTGACGCAATGGTTCTTTCAATAGTAAGCAGAAAGGAAACGTATGGCTATGAGATAACTCATGAGCTTCAAAAAATCATTGATGTATCTGAATCAACATTATATCCTGTTTTAAGACGCCTTCAGAAAGATGTTTGCCTTGAGGCCTTTGATTTGGAATATAAAGGACGCAACAGACGTTATTATCGTATTACGGTCGAAGGTAAGAATAAGCTTGAAAAATACTGTAAAGAATGGAATGTGTTCAAAGAAAAAATAGATAAAATAATTTTACAGGAGATGATTTCAGATAATGAATAAATTTGAGTATCTCTCAAAGCTTAAAAATAATTTAATGTCGCTTCCCGCGAAGGAACGTGAAGCGGCTGTCAGATATTACGGAAATTATTTTGATGACGCCGGTTTATCCAATGAGCAGGATGTTATTGCAAGTCTTGGTTCTCCGGAAAATCTTGCGCATAAAATCTTAAATAACAGTAATAAACTATCTTTAACGGTAAAAAAAACTAAAAAGGAAGTAAAAGCAGTGCGGCAAAAACTGAATTCTCGGCAGAAGATTATTGCGGTTTTGCTGGTTATATTTACTTTTCCTGTATGGGGAAGTGTTATTGCAGCGGCGGCAGGCATTATATTTGGATTATTCATTGCTATTGCGGCGGTTATGCTGGGTTTTATTTCAGGCGGTATCCTGTTGTTTTGCATGGGAGTGGCTAATATCGTAAATGTTATATCTATAGGTCTTGTTCTTATAGGAGTCGGAATGATTTTAGGCAGTATTCCGTTTTTGTTGTTTCTGCCTCTAACGAGTCTATGGCTGAAGCTATTAAAGGGCGTCTTGTTGTGCTTTGCAGCTTTAATAAATAAGATTCTTGGAAAGTCTGAGGTTAAGGTATGAGAAAAAAAAGACTATTAAAGTACATAATACCATCGCTTACTATGATTTTAGGAATAATCATTGCTGTAATTGGAATTTCTGTAGGAGCTAAAGAAGACTATATAAAACAGCTTAATCTGACAGATATTCAAGCCGTTGTCGATCCGGACGGCATAGCGGGCCTTGATATTAATATAACATATACTGATGTGGATATAATAGCGTCTAATGATGTTGATAAAATTGAGATAAATGCTAATAATATTTCAAGAAAGTATTTGAATTATTCTGTGTCAGGCCATATTTTCAGGTTGAAATATGATTTCAATAAGTGGCATGAGATGATTTCCATACCTGGTTTGGTAAAACAAGCTGGTAAAATACAGATAATTATTCCCGCTGATATTTCTCTTCAGGATATACAGATAAAGACAGGTTCAGGCTATAATAAAATTAAATATTTGACTGCTGAAAAAATCTTTATAGATTGCGGTTTGGGAAATAATAATATTGAATGTATAACTTCGGATTATATAGAAGTTAATAATGGATTAGGAAAGGTTCTGGCTGAAAACATTTCATCGGATAAAATTTCATTATCCTGTGGCGCCGGCAAAGCGGACGTTAAAAATTTTCATTCTGAAAATGCTGAAATAAAAGTGGGCATGGGTGAATTAAAGCTTAATGGAATTATTGAAGGAAACAGCAGTATAGAGTGTGGAGTCGGTAACGTCAAAGCGACATTATACGGCGACAAAAACGATTACGCATTTAATATTATAAATGGAAATATAAATGTTAACGGAAAGGATATATCGAATAATACCGAAGGAAAATATAATATTGATGTAGAATGCGGAATAGGCAATATTGATATTTTATTTAAGTGAGGCGAATGCTTATGAAAAAACTATACAGATCTAAAAGCAATCAAATGTTATGCGGTGTCTGCGCTGGCATAGGGGAATATACAAATGTTGACGCAAACGTAATACGTTTGATTTTTGCAGCCGCTGCTTTTGCAGGAGGAATATCTGTAGTCGTTTATATTTTGGCGATATTTATTCTGCCTGATTCTGATAACTGAATGATAGTATTTTATTATATTATAGATTTTTTTGCAGAATTTTGCAAAAAAAGTATTGACAAAATTGAATATTTATGGTTTAATAGAAGTTAGGAAGAGGTGAGAGTAAATATGAAAATTCAGGAAAATTTAAAACGTGGGATGACGGAACTTCTTATATTGCATTTGCTCAAGCAAGAAGATATGTATGGTTATCAGTTAACCCAGGAGTTCGAAAAGAGAAGCGATGGTTTATTCATTTTAAAAGAAGGTACTATGTATCCGAGTCTTTACAGACTTATTGAAAAAGGAATGATATCAGATCATAAGGAACTTATAGGAAAAAGAAGAACCAGAGTTTATTACCACATTGAAGATGCCGGAAAAGATTATTTTGATAAGATTTATGAGGAATATGTTTCTATTACAGAGGGCATCAGAAAAATCCTTAATTATAAAGAGGATTGAAATTAAAGCTCTCCGTTTTGGGGGGATTTAGGGATTTTCAATCCCAGAAAAAATATTGGCATAGTTGATATTAGTATATCGGCTATGCCGATTTTATTATACAAAGAAAACCCCCGACACAGTCGGGGATTCAAAAAAAGCTTTGGCGTTCCATATGAAAATAAAACTCCTTTTGATTTAATAGAAGTAAGATCTGGCAACTCTTCCGGGCTGATATTTCCATTTTCATCGGTAGTTATATAATCTATAAATTTACTTACATTTTCAAATTTACCAGACGTTATTTATCTTAAATATACCAACCCGTCAAGCTTCATTAATTGTTCATTTAAATCTTCCTCCTTATCAACTATGCTTTATTTGCTCTCATAACTTTCATAAACATTAAAATTTGCCTGTACACCGCACGAAGCATATTTTCTTTCATAACTTACTGGACGTGACCAATACCATCCTTCCTCTTTATCAGTGTTAACATTATCGTATACAATATTTTCATAAAGACCTCCCTTTATATATTTTTATCATACCGGATTGCATAATATCATTTAATATATAATAACACAAGTTCACATAATTAGCAATAATTAAATACATAATGGTATGAAATCGGAAATACTGCTTTGTGTGTTACGTCTTATTTTTTTGATATCTTCGGATTTTAGAGTTCGAATCTTGTCAGTCGGTGTTTTTCGTTTTTTTCATCGTTTATGTTAAATCAGACGCGCCGTTGTTAACAGGTTTGATATTAGCGGGAACGTGCAATTGAGATATGAAAGCAACATTTTTGCTTGTATAATGAAAATACAGTCAGACTGCCAGCCCGACTGTATTAAATTGCTATTTATTTGTGTATGTAACCATTTCCTCATACATTTCTTTGCCGATATAAAATCCGAGCTGCGGATGATTCGTAGGATTAATTACAGCATCATTATTATTTATAATATTCGATAGCGTCATAATTGACCCGCTCCAGCCGTTGTAGCATTCACGCAGCCGTTTCCAGTCCGTATACATGATCACAGCTTCTCTGTCATACTTGCCCTTCATGACTGCAATGCTGAACTTAGCTCCTGATTTCAGCACAATTTTTTCTGTTTTATTCGACTGAGGAAAATTTTCTTCGAGCTTCATAGGAACAAGGAATTTAGCCTTTACCGCTTCCATTGACATAAAACGATAATACAGCTTATATATGAGTTCTTCATCATTGGTTTCCGCTTTCGGCATTTGTGCCATTAAAAGCATCCAGCGCATCAGGTCAGGATTCATGACCGGAATATTTATTTCGTTCATTCCGGTAAAATCCGGCGGAGGAACAAGCATAGCGGCGTCTATCGACACATATTCGCTGTGAATTTCTATGCCCTGCGCACCGTTCAGATAAAAACATTCACCTAGGAAATTTTCAATTCCTTTTCCGTCTGCGCCTCTTACAATTTTCTTTAGTTCAAAAATATCGTCAGGATATTTTTGCAGGGCATAATCTGCATAAGCTTTGGTGAAAATTCGTACATCGGGCGGCGTGCAAAGATAACCGTCGTTTTGTTGTACCGTCCGTGAAAAAAGATGAGGTTGGTCTGTTAATTTATTATACAGACAGTAAATTTCATCTGCATTAAGCACTTTTTCGGCAAGAGCCGCGCCGAGCCTGTTTATTCTCTGGCTGCTCAGTTTGCGCTTTTGATCTGTATCGTCGGGCATTACCTCTCTATGATACCAGCTATACAGCCGCCACATTTCTGCGCCGTCTGTAATGCTGATTTTTTCGAGATCTTCCTTGGTAAGCTCAAGCTGTTTTTTCGATACATATTCATCGCCGATTGCTTTTGTAAAATTGTTTATGTCATTATCAGAAGCAAACGGTTCGGAATCAGCGTGTACGGGTATATTCAAACTAGCTGCATTAACGTTTGAAAAGCTTTGAAGATTTCCCGCTGCGTTTTTCTTCTTTCTGAAATTAAATAACCTCATATGTTCTCCCATAATCAACAATCAAATTTTTACAAGTGATTTTATTAAAGTATAACATAGTATCAATAAACTGTCAAACCGTAAAACATTGACCTAAATGTCTGTATTCAGCTCGGTATCTGTACTGTTTATATTTCTTTTTTCGGCAGATAAAAATCGTCTGCTGTTCATAAATTCTAAGCATAAACCGAAAGGATTTAAACCACAACTTTGAATAAAGAATTTTTGAACGCCGATTTCCTTTTTTATATATACAAAGGGCCATATGTGAGATTATTTTTCTCAAATATGCCTAAATCTTCTAAAATATTTAAATGACGGGAGTTCGAATTCTGTCAATCGGTGTTTTTCATCTATGGTTTTTAACTTCTTTTTTTCGCCGTTTGGGTATAAAAAAGCCCGCAGTTACGGGATTTTAGGCATAAAACAACGCAACTTGAACTGAAAGTTCAAATTGCGTTAGGATAATCAACATGGGGTGGGAGATGGGAATCGAACCCACGACCTTCGGGACCACAATCCGACGCTCTAACCAACTGAGCTACACCCACCATAATATAAAAATAATAATCGCCCCAATAAGGGACGTAATTGGTGCGCCTTATTGGACTCGAACCAATGGCTTACTGCTTAGAAGGCAGTTACTCTATCCAGCTGAGTTAAAGGCGCATATGGAGCAGGTGATGGGAATCGAACCCACGTAGCCAGCTTGGAAGGCTGGAATTCTACCATTGAACTACACCTGCATTTCATAGCGTTGTTCTCAATCAACGATAATTATTATATCATGCTTTTAGAAATATGTCAATTACTTTTTTCGAAAAAAGTAATATTTGTAGAAATTGCATTAATTATAGAGCTTACAGAGAGAAAATATATTAATGTTGTCAAAAAAATAAATGGAAAACTAATTGACATTAAATATAATTTAATGTATAATTTAAATTAAGGAGGATTATTATGGGAGTTTCTAAAAAAATAATTACTGTAATTATGGCTGTTGCATCAGTCGCTTTTTCTTTAAGTCCGGTTAACTCGGCGGAAGTTGAATCATATTGCAATGATATGACGTCGTTTTATAATATTTGGAAAGAAAAGTACGTTGTTAAAGATGAATATGTGACAAATCAGGAACAGTTTTATGTATGGTACAGTGAAGAAAGATATAACGGCGATAATGTTTCTGTTCCCGTGACAGTTTCTGAGGCGCATGGATACGGCATGCTTATTACGGCAAGTATGTCAGAATATGATGAGCAGTCAAAAAAATATTTTGACGGAATGTATCGTTTTTATAAAGCACATACAAGCGATATAGGTCCTAATCTTATGTCTTGGCAGCAGTCGGATAATGGAACGGAGCTTATTGACGGAGCGGAAAACGGAAGTATGACAGGCGGTTATTGTGATTCCGCTGCTGACGGAGATATGGATATTGCATACGCTCTTCTTATCGCCGATAAGGTGTGGGGAAGCGAAGGAGAAATAGACTATTATTCTGAAGCTTTGGCAGTAATTAACGATATTATGACATATGAGATTAATCATGAAAACTGGACGATTTCATTAGGCGACTGGGTATATGAATGCGACAGCAATGATATTTTTTACTCCGCAACCCGCGCTTCTGATTTTATAGTTCAGTATATGCCTGTTTTCGCTGAGGTTACAGGAGACCAAAGATGGATGAATGTTTACAATTCTACTTATAAAATTATAAATGATATGGTTTTGGAATATGAAACAGGTCTGCTGCCGGACTTTATTATTAAAGATAAATCCGGAAAATATGTTCCGGCGCCTGCCGGATTTCTTGAAGGGGAGTATGACGGAGCATATAGTTACAATAGCTGCCGTATACCGTGGCGAATAAGCATGGATTATATAATTAATAAAAATGAAAATGCTCTTTTATTTTCTCAGGCGATCAATTCTTTTATTATTAATGAATCCGGAGGGGATCCTTGGGAGATAAAGGCAGGCTATAGTGTTGACGGAACACAATTAGAGGACTATAACGATTTATGTTTTACAGCGCCTTTTTTAGTAGCGGCAAAATGCGGCGGTAATTTAGAATGGGAGGAATCACTGCGTGATTGTATTGTAAATTACGGCGATGATGTTTATTACGGAGATACGATCAAAATGCTTTGCCTGATTGTTGCCGCGGATAAGTGGATAGTTCCTGAATATAATACGGGACTAAAAGGGGATATAAACGACGACGGGAGCATTGATAATAATGATATTGTATTACTGCGGGATTATTTAACCGGCAAGTCCGATATTTCGGTGGAATATTACGGAGAAATTGATATTTTAAATGACAATAAAATTGATATATTTGATATGATTGCACTCAAAAGAATTATATTAAATGAAATAGAAATCAGCGGCAGTTAATTACTGCCGCTGAATAAGGAATAAAAAATGAATGGAGAAAATGGTATTACTTTCTGCGAGCTTGCCGTATATACACTATGACTGTTAAATAATCGGAGATTTTGACAAATTGAAGTCAGAGAAGAAATATTTTTTAATTTCTTTTGAACGATTTATAATAATTTTATATTTCTCTGATGAATTTTACAATATCCTCAGGCTTTTCAGCTATGAAGTCGGCGCCTGCGGAGGTAAGTTCTTCCATAGATCTGAATCCCCAAAGACATCCGATAGATCTGACGCCCGCGTTTTTGCCGGTGTTTATATCTATGCTTGTATCTCCGATCATAATTGCTTCCGAAGGAGCGATACTCATATCGCTTAAAATGGCGTTTAATATAGCTGGATCCGGTTTGACGGGTCTTGCGTCAGATTTGCCATATACGGCGTCGAAAGTATCGTTTCCGAAATAGTTCTTAATTATGACTTCGGTAAAGCAATGCGTTTTGTTTGAAGCGACTGCAAGCTTAATACCCATAGCTTTTAGCTGTTTCAGGGTTTCGGTAATACCTTTATAAACATAGGTCTTAACTGTGTAATTCTCGTTGTAATAGTCGTTATACAGCTTTATAGCCTGCTCAAAAAGCTCCTGTCTGTCGTCAGGGAGCGCGCGTTCAATAAGAATCTTTACTCCGTCGCCGACCATATAATTGAATTCATTAAGCGGATGCTCGGGGAATCCGAGTTTTCTCATTGCAAAATTAGTGGCCTCTGCAATATCGGCAAGCGAATCAATTAAAGTTCCGTCGAGATCAAATACGGCTAATTTCATTTTAATGCCTCCATAATTTAATTTATGTGTTTTTATTATAGCACGTATCTTTTATGAAATCAAATTGATAATCAGGAGTTTAATATACATATGTTTATCCATAATTGAGAAATATAATTGATTTTTGTTGACTTATTATAAAAAAATGGTATAATAATAACAAATATATAAATATTATGCATAGCGCATGAAATAAATCAGAATGGAAGGTAAAAAAATGGATCCTAAAGCTTTTTACAGTATGTCATACGGAGTTTATGTAACAACTTCAACCGATAACGGAAAACCGGTAGGATGTATAACAAATAGCAATACTCAGATTACGGCTTCACCGGCTTCTGTTTCAGTTAGCGTTAATCATGATAATTATACCGCAAAATGTATTGAAAAATCCGGTATGTTCGGTTTTACGGCGCTTTCAGAGGATTCCGATCCTGAAATAATAGGCAAATTCGGTTTTTCTTCAAGCAAGGATACGGATAAATTCAGCAAGTACGATTATGTTTTAAAAGAGGGGATACCTGTTCTGACTGACGGCTGCGCCTACGTTGTATGCAGGGTGGTTGACAAAATGGAAACAGAGACGCATACGGTTTTCCTCGGCGAGGTAATAGACGCGCAGCCGTTAAAATCAGGAGAACCTATGACCTATGCTTATTATCATAAGGTTCTTAAAGGAAAAAGTCCTAAAAAAGCGCCTACCTATATCGCCGACGACGAAGCGTCTTCCGGAAAAAAGAAATTCATATGCGACGTATGCGGTTATATTTATGAAGGGGATTACGTGCCTGATAATTATAAATGTCCTATCTGCGGCGTTGACGCTTCTCACTTTAAAGAACGATAAAATATTTTCCGGGCAATACTGGATAATTCCAGTGTTGCCCTTGATTTTTATTTCAATATATAGTAAAATAAAAATCAATATAACTATAAAGGAAGTAAAATATGCTCAGAAAAAAAATAGAAGATTTATTGCTTTCCGTAACAAAGCCGGCAAGGTATATAGGCGGAGAATCAGGCAGCGTAATAAAGAATAAGGATAATATAAGCGTTAGATTTGCTTTTTGTTTTCCCGATACATACGACATAGGAATGTCTCATTTGGGAATGAAAATCTTATATTCGCTTATTAATCAGAGAGCAGATTACTGGTGTGAAAGAGTATTTGCTCCCGGAATTGATTTTGAAAAGCTGATGAGAGAGAATAGAATACCTCTTTATGCATTGGAAAGTCTTGATCCGTTAAGCGAATTTGATTTTATAGGCTTTACAATGCAGTATGAGCTTTCTTATACAAATGTTCTAAATATGCTCGATTTAGCGGGTATTCCGATCTTATCAAAAGACAGGGACGATAAGCTGACGAACATTATCGTCGCAGGAGGTCCGTGCGTTTGCAATCCGGAGCCTCTTGCCGATTTTATAGATTTATTCATACTTGGAGAGGGAGAGGAAGTAAATCTAGAGCTTATGGATCTGTATAAGGAAATGAAATCCAAGGGCTTTGGAAAAAAGGATTTTCTCCGCAGAGCCGCTGAAATAGACGGTATTTATGTCCCTTCGCTTTATAAGGTTTACTATAATGACGACGGCACGGTCAAAGAAATTATCCCTCAGGACAATGTAAGACCGATAATTAAAAAAAGGATTATAAAGGATTTTGACAAGGTTTTTTATCCTGAAAATTTTGTCGTGCCTATTACCGATATTGTTCATGACAGAATTTCTGTAGAGGTATTAAGAGGGTGCATCAGAGGCTGCCGGTTCTGCCAGGCCGGATTTCTTTACAGACCATTCAGAGAAAAATCGCCTGAAACGGTTTGCCGGGAAGCTGAAACGCTTTGCGGTAATACCGGTTATGAGGAAATCTCTCTTGCTTCGCTTAGTACCTCGGATCATTCGGAAATAGGAAAAATTCTTACGGAGCTTATTCCGTATACGGAAAAGCAGCATATCAATCTTTCGCTGCCTTCATTGAGGGTGGACAACTTTTCCAAAGAGCTTATGGACGAGGTGAAGAAAGTCAGAAAGAGCGGTCTTACCTTTGCGCCTGAAGCGGGAACGCAGCGTCTGAGAAACGTTATAAATAAGAACGTAACTGAGGAAGAAGTGATGCGTACATGCCGTACGGCTTTTGAGGGAGGATATACGTCCGTAAAGCTTTATTTTATGCTGGGACTTCCAACTGAAACTGACGAGGATATCGTCGGTATAACTAAGCTGGCGCAAAAGATCGTGGATCTGTATTACAGTATTCCGGGAAGACAGAAAGGAAAAGGAGTTCAGGTTTCTATAAGTACGGCGACATTTGTGCCTAAACCGTTTACGCCTTTTGAATTTGAACCTCAGGCAACCCGCAGCGAAATTATGCATAAGCAGGAGACTCTCATGAATTCGATCACTTCAAAAAAAATAAAAGCAAGCTGGCACGATCCTTCAACCAGCATTCTTGAAGCTGCATTGGCGAGAGGCGACAGAAGGATGGGAACCGCTGTTTACAGAGCTTGGGAAAAAGGCTGTAAGTTTGATAGCTGGGGAGAGCATTTCAGTTATGAGAAATGGCGTGAAGCGTTTGAAGAAAGCGGTCTTGATATGGAATTTTACGCTTGCCGCCGAAGAGATTATGAGGAAATTATGCCCTGGGATCATCTTGATTATTATATAAATAAGGAATTTCTTGTAAGGGAAAACATTAAGGCAAAACGGGCTGAAACAACTGAAAACTGTCGATCAAAATGCTCTGCCTGCGGAGTAAGCAGAGAGATAGGAGGACCGTGTTTTGGTTAAAGTCAGGGCGGTTTTTGAAAAAAAGGGACGGGCTAAATATATTTCGCATCTTGATCTAAACAGGTGTATTCAGCGGACTATTAAACGTTCCGGTCTGCCGATATGGTATACGGAAGGCTTTAATCCCCATATTTATATTATGTTTGCACTTCCTCTTTCGCTTGGCTATGAAAGCTCCGCTGAAATAATGGATTTTAATCTCACAGAAAACATATCCTACGAGGAAATTAAAGAGCGTTTAAACAGCGTTATGCCGGAGGGAATCAGGGTTTTGAAAGCCTTTGAGCCGGTTAATAAACATACCTCCATAAAATATGCGGAATATAGAATTTGTTTTAAATCAGATTTTCCTGATAGGCTTATAAATAGCTTTAATGAATTTATATCTCGTGACAGTCTTAATACAGTTAAAAGAACAAAAAAGGGCGTAGAAAAGGTCGTCGATCTAAAGCCGCTTATTAAGGTAAGAAAAATCGAGCTTTTAAACGGAATTCTGGAGATTGAAGCTCTGTTTCCGGCAGGTACGGAAAACAATATAAATCCATCGCTTCTTATTGATATGTTTTTATCGGAGGATTTAGGAGATACGACTGTTTCCGAGGTTGAAAGAACCGGGGTTTTAATGGAAAACGAAAAAGAATTTTTTTGAAAACCCTTGCAATTTTAATAAATATATGGTATGATATTAAAGCATTTAAAATCCGTAAAGACATAAATTTTGTTTTTGCGAGAGTTTATGCCAGTAAAATGACATTAAACAGGGCAGTCCGCTGCCGCATAGGGTTTATATAATTAAACTGCGGTAAGAATGCCGGAAACCAGGAGGAAATTGAAATGGACGCATTGGAAATTATCAGCGGATCAAGCAAGAAAGCCGAGGTACCTTCATTCTCAGTAGGCGATACCGTTAAGGTTCACGTTAAAATCAAGGAAGGCGATAAGAGTCGTATTCAGGTTTTCGAGGGTACGGTAATTGCTAAGAAGCACGGTGGAATCAGTGAAACCTTTACTGTAAGACGTGTAGCGCACGGCTGCGGAATTGAGAGAGTATTCCCTCTTCATTCGCCTGTCGTTGACAAGGTTGAGATTGTAAGATACGGTAAGGTTCGCAGAGCAAAGCTTTATTATCTGCGCGACAGAGTAGGTAAGGCCGCAAAGGTTAAGGAGCAGATAAAGTAATAAACAGGCATTACCGCAGGCGGCTGTATGCCGCTTTGCTTACTGCCTTTACAAGGGACGTTTAAGTCCCTTTTTTGCTATTAATTTATGAATCGAGGATTAACTGATGGAAGAGCAGGCTGAAGAAATCAAAGTACAGAAAGAGCATAAAAACGCTTTTGGCGATTTTATGGAAATATGCGAATCGATAGTTACTTCAATTTTTGTCGTATTGTTGATATTTACGTTTATATGCAGACCTGTTACGGTTGACGGTACCTCTATGAACCCTACGCTGCAAAACGGCGACAAACTGATCATGACGACTTTTTTCTATACTCCAAAATCCGGAGATATTGTAATTGTTGAAAATGATGAATCACATATATATAAGGACGGAGATAAATCCGAAATAATAAGCGGACAGTCGAGCCTTGGAAAAAGACTCATAAAGCGAGTTATTGCCACCGGAGGGCAGACTGTCGATATAGATTTCAATAAAGGAACGGTATATGTTGACGGTGAAGCGCTTTCAGAAAATTATATAAAGGAACCAACTTATCTTAATACCGGAGCGTTTGAATATCCTGTAACAGTTCCCGACGGCTATGTATTTGTTATGGGCGATAATAGAAACAATTCTACTGACAGCCGTGATCCTCACGTTGGATTTGTTGAAACCGGCGACGTTCTCGGAAAGGCCGTATTAAGATTTTATCCTTTTGAAACGTTTAAGATTCTTGACTGATATAATTTACGAGGAATTAATATGAGTGAACATAAAACGACGAGAGAAAGCCGTGAAGACGCTCTTGAAAGAATTCTGGCCGAAACGGCTAATAATCCGTATAATCCGGCGAAGAGGAAAGAACCGCCGACGAATAGGTCTGGGGTTTCAAAATCAGCAGAGGAACGCGCGTCTGCTTCGGCTTTGCGGCAGGATAATGCGGAAATCCATATGACTGAGGCTCAGAAAGCTGATGCTGCAAAGGAAAGAGTCAGAAAAATTGCCGAAATAAAACGCGCTAATGCATTAAAGGCTGAAAATACTGATAAAAGAACAAATCCGCAGTTGTCGTATGCCCGATCTGCTGAAATTTCAGTCAATGAAAAAAGGGATTTTCCTGACGAAAATAAAAACTTTAGGCTTAACGATTTTTTAGATATTATCGAATCAGTTCTTACAGTGATATTGGTAATTTCATTATTTTTCACATACATTATGAGAGTTGTGGTCGTAGACGGTACTTCTATGCTGCCTACCCTTGAGAACAGCGATAAGCTTATAGTATATTCGTTAGGATATTCTCCGGAAAACGGAGATATTGTTGTGATTAATAACGATAGCGCGCATCTTTTATCCTCAGACGGAAAAGTTCTTGAAACCGAAGGACTTGACAAGGTAATAGTAAAAAGGGTAATTGCTGTCGGCGGCCAAACGGTTGATATAGATTTTGAAAATGGAATTGTAAGCGTTGATGGAGCGCGGCTTGAAGAGCAGTACATAAGCGAACCGACAACAAGGGATGAATATGCTTTTGATTACCCGCTTACTGTTCCCGACGGCTATATATTTGCAATGGGGGATAACAGAAACTTATCCAAGGACAGCCGTCATCCTGAAATCGGCTTGATACCAGAGGATAATGTAGTCGGAAAGGTTATTTTTCGGATTTTTCCATTCGGAAAATTCGGAGGAATTGATTAAGGAGGCAGAAAATGGCTGAGATGGCTTCTATTCAATGGTTTCCGGGTCATATGACCAAGACAAGAAGAATGATACAGTCAAGCTTATCTCTTGTAGACGGTGTTGTTGAAGTACTTGACGCAAGGATACCCTTTTCGAGCCGTAATCCCGAAATGGATAAGCTTGTTAAGGATAAGCCGAGGATGCTGCTTCTTAACAAGTCTGATATGGCTGATGATAGCTCCACGGAAAAATGGATTGATTATTATAAATCAAAAGGCTTTACTGTTTTAAAAACTGACTGCAAAAGCGGAAATGGACTTAAAGGCTTTCTTCCTGCTGTAAAAGGCAATATGCTGAAACAGCTTATAGAAAAACGCCGCGGCAAAGGGATAGAGGGCGCGCCGATAAGACTTATGATAGTCGGTATTCCTAACGTTGGAAAGTCTTCATTTATAAACCGTATGGCTAAGTCTAAAAAAGCAAAGGTTGAGGACAGACCTGGTGTTACGCGTAATAAGCAATGGATAAAATTTGGCGGCAACGTAGAATTGCTTGATATGCCGGGTGTTCTCTGGCCTAAATTTGAGGATCAGGGCGTTGCCAGAAAGCTGGCGTTCACCGGCGCCGTTAAGGACGATATACTTGATATTGAAGCTCTGGCAGCTTTTCTGTTGGAAAATTTATCAGTTAATTATCCGGAGGCAGTTTCAGAAAGATATAAAATTGATAAATCCGGCGATGGCTTTGAGCTTCTTTCAGAGCTTGGCCGTAAAAGAGGAATGCTTGTTTCAGGCGGCGAAGTTAATACTGAAAGAGCCGCTATAACGCTTCTCGACGAATTCAGAAGCGGTAAGCTCGGAAAGATAACTCTTGAGCTTCCGGGAGAAAAAAATGATTAGTCAGCTATGGGAATACGATGAAGCTGTGAGAAACAGCACGGGGAATTTTTTTTGCGGCGTTGACGAGGCCGGAAGAGGTCCGCTTGCCGGAGACGTTTATGCGGCGGCAGTTGTCCTTGATCCTGACAGACCGATTGAAGGTCTTAACGACAGTAAAAAGCTTTCTGCTAAAAAGCGAGAGCTGTTATATGAAGAAATTATTGATAAGTCTTTGGATTATTGTATTGCAAGGGCTACAGTTGAAGAAATTGAAGAAATCAATATTTTAAACGCATCTATGCTTGCCATGAGAAGAGCGGTATTTGGGCTTCGGGATTTACCTGAATTGGTTATAGCCGACGGAAATAAAGCTCCCGATCTTCCGTGTAGGGTAAGCGCACTGGTAAAAGGAGACGCTAACAGCGCGTCGATTGCCGCTGCGTCGATACTTGCTAAGGTAACGAGGGACAGATATATGCTTGAAATGGCTGAAAAATACCCTCAGTTCGGTTTTGAACGTCATAAGGGTTACGGAACAAAGCTTCATATAGAAAGAATACTGGCATACGGACCGTGTCCGCTGCATAGAATGTCCTTTTTAAGAAAGATCTATGAGAAAAAATAATTATGGTTATCATGCTGAATCCTTTGTCTGCGATTATCTTGAAGCTGAAGGTTATCAGATAGTTAAAAGAAATTATATAGCTGACGGAGGAGAAGCCGATATAATTGCGGTTTTAGACGAATATATTTGCTTTGTGGAAATAAAATACCGAACCAACGGAAGCGGTCTTGAAGCTGCGATTGATACAAAAAAGCAAAAAAGAATCATTAAATCGGCCGAACAATATATGAGAAAAACAGGCTGTAGACTTCAGCCCAGATTCGACGCTGCTTATGTCAGTTCATATAACGGGGAAGATCTCAGTCTGGAATATATTTTAAACGCTTTTGACGCTTCAGGCGTTTGATAGAAAATACAAAGGGTGGTATTATGTATTATAAGAGTACAAGAAACAGTGATGTCAGAGTTGACAGTGCAACGGCCATAACTCAGGGAATCTCCGCAGACGGCGGTTTGTTTGTTCCCGAATCGGTTCCGAAATTAACTCTTGACGAGATCAAATATCTTGCCGGTTTGAATTACTCATGCAGAGCGGCTTATATATTTAAAAAATATTTGACTGATTTTACAGACGCGGAAATTCAGTATTGTACAGACAGCGCATACAGTACAAAAAATTTTGAAACGGAAAGTATTGCGGAAATTTCTCAGCTTTTCGACGGAACATATATGCTTGAGCTTTGGCATGGTCCAACCTGTGCATTCAAGGATATGGCGCTCCAGATTCTTCCGTATTTTTTAACTACTTCTGCAAAGAAAATAAATATAGATAAAAAAATAATAATTCTTGTGGCGACTTCAGGAGATACAGGTAAGGCAGCCCTTGAAGGATTTAAGGATGTTGAAGGTACGCAGATACTTGTCTTTTATCCGGAAGACGGAGTAAGTCCTATGCAGAAACGTCAGATGACGACGCAGGAAGGATCGAATGTGGGCGTATGCGCCGTAAAAGGCAATTTTGACGACTGCCAAAACGGTGTTAAGTCCATATTTACAGATGCGGAAATCAAAGAGAAAATGAACGCTGCGGGACTTATGTTTTCAAGCGCCAATTCCATAAACTGGGGAAGATTGGTGCCTCAGATAGTTTATTATATTTCATCATATGCTTCGCTGGCTGAATGCGGTGAAATCTCTCTTGGTGATAAGATCAATATTGTGGTGCCTACAGGTAATTTCGGAAATATTCTCGCCGCTTACTATGCAAAGCTAATGGGCTTGCCGGTAAATAAGCTTATTTGCGCGTCAAATATTAATAAAGTGTTAACGGATTTTATTGAAACAGGTATTTATGACAGAAACAGGAAATTTTATGCTACCTGCTCTCCGTCTATGGATATTCTTATATCAAGCAATCTTGAAAGGCTACTTTACATTCTGACCGGACAGAATGACGCCCAGATTAGGGAATGGTTTGGAAGTCTTGCTTCGACCGGCAGATATGAAGTAAACGATGAAGTAAAGAACGTACTGAGAGAAGAATTCTTTGCCGGTTATTGCGACGACGATCAGACAAAGAAAACCATAAGGGAAATTTATGAAAAATATTCATATACGTGCGATACTCATACGGCCGTAGCCGTTAAGGTATATGAGGATTATAAAAATAAAACGGGGGATATGACAAAAACACTGATTGCGTCAACGGCAAGTCCTTATAAATTCAGTTCAAGTGTACTGGAGGCAATTGAAGGCAGTAATTCAGAGCTTGACGAATATGAAATGGTAGATAGGCTGGCTGAGCTTTCAAAGCTTCCGATACCGTCTTCGCTGGCAGAATTGAAGAATAAGGAAAGAATATTCAAGGATTCGATCGGAAAAGCTGAAATGAACGATTATGTATTGAAGGATTTCGGTATTATCTGATGTCATTGTTTGTGATAGGCGATCTTCATCTTGCACTCAGCGATAAATCAAAACCTATGGATATATTTAAAGGCTGGGAAAATTATATGCAGCTTCTGGAGGAAAACTGGGAAAAAAATATTTCTCCGGAAGATACGATAGTTTTAGCCGGAGATATTTCTTGGGCAATGAACATAAAGAATGCGTATGATGATTTTTACTGGATAAATAATATGCCCGGAAGAAAGATAATTCTAAAAGGTAATCATGATTACTGGTGGGGATCAAGAAAAAAAATGGAGGATACGTTTTCTCAATGGGGATTTGATTCTTTGTTTATTCTGCATAATAATCACTTTCAATATGAGAAATTTGGCATATGCGGTACAAGAGGTTGGGTCAATATGCCCGGAGAAGCAGCGGATTCAAAGGTTTTAGCAAGAGAATCCGCCAGACTCAAAACTTCGATAGAATCTGCTTTAAAATACGGACTTGAGCCTCTTGTGTTTATGCATTATCCGCCTATATACGGAAACGGCTATAACTATGATATTCTTGACGTTTTATATAAATTTAATATAAAATCATGCTGGTATGGTCATCTGCACGGTTCTGCCATAAGAAATTCAATTAACGGAGAGCGCGATGGAATTGATTTTAAGTTGATTTCAGGTGATTATTTACAATTTTGTCCACTAAAAATAATGTAATTTTATATAAAGTGTAGAAGTAGAAATTTAGTGTAGAAAAATTTAATGGCTTATGTTATAATGATAAAGGTATGCACTTATAAATAAATTGGAGGATATAAAAAATGAGTTTGAAGTCATCAACTAAGGTTGACGTAAATACACAGGAATTGATTTTTACAGTAGACGGGGAAACCTTTGCCGCTGCGATAGATAAGGTTTTTCAGCGTCAGAAGAAAAATATACAGGTTCCGGGATTCAGAAAAGGTAAGGCTACAAAAAAGCTTATTGAAAAATATTACGGTGAAGGAGTATTTTTTGAAGACGCAATCAATTCTCTGATAAATGATGAAATGCCGGACGCAATCAGAGAATCTGAATTGGTTTTAGTTGATACGCCGAAGATTGAAGTTGTTTCTGCCGATACTGAAAACGGTGTTGAATACAAGGCAATTTGTATTCTTAAGCCTGAGGTGACAGTACCGGAATATAAAGGATTAAAAGCTCCGAAAAATGTCAAGGATATAACTGAGGATGATATTAAGGCTCAGATAGAACAGATACGTCAGAGAAACGCAAGGATTGTATCGGTTGACGACAGGCCTGCCCAAAAGGATGACGAGGTTATAATAGACTTTGAAGGATTTATGGATGGAGTTGCTTTTGACGGCGGCAAGGCTGATGAATTTCCGCTGAAACTTGGCAGCGGTCAGTTTATTCCGGGATTTGAAGAACAGATAATCGGTCATTCAATTGGTGATGAATTTGAAATAAACGTTACATTCCCTGAAGAGTATCAGATGGATGAATACGCAGGAAAGCCGGCTTTATTTAAGGTCAAGCTGAATGGCATAAATACAACGGAGCTGCCGGAGATTGATGATGATTTAATTAAGGATACGACTGAATTTGACACTATAGAAGACTGGAAAAAGGATATTAAGGAAAAAATGGAGACTCAGTCGGAAGCGACTGCGGCAGCTCAGTTTGAAAACCATTTAATGCAGAAGCTTATAGATACAGCCGAGGGAGTTATTCCGAAATGTATGTTTGATAAAAGAGTCGACCAGCTTATAAGCGAGTTTGAGAGAAATCTTAAACAGCAGAATATGAGTGTTGAAATATATCTTCAGTATACCGGAATGGATATGGACTCCTTTAGAGAAACTTTCCAGGAAAGAGCTGAAAATGAAGTAAAGCTCAGACTTGCTCTTGAAAAAATTGCTGATCTTGAAAATCTTATTCCGACAGAAGATGAAATAAACGACGGACTGAAAGAGATTGCCGAATTTAATAAAATCACAGTTGAAGATATAAAACATAGAATTGATATGGACGCTTACATTACCGATCTTAAGGCTGTCAAGGCTGTTAATTTTGTCAAGGATAACGCTGTTATTGACAATACTATAGTTGAGGAAAAGGAATCTGAAGAAGCTTCTGAGGATTAATTTTATTGTATAAAAAGCGTGCTGTCCTTCGGGGCAGCCGCCTTTGTTAATAGAGAAATTTTAAAAGGCGAGTTGCCGGAAAAGGGAGAATAAATATGAGTTTAGTACCTTATGTTGTAGAACAGACAAGCCGCGGAGAACGTTCATACGATATCTTTTCAAGATTGCTGAACGACAGGATCATTATGCTTTCAGAGGAGGTAAACGATACAACGGCAAGTCTTGTAGTAGCGCAGCTTTTGTATCTTGAGAGCCAGGATCCTGAAAAGGATATAAGCCTTTATATTAACAGTCCCGGCGGTTCGGTAAGCGCTGGATTTGCAATTTATGACACTATGAAATACATTAAATGCGATGTATCGACAATCTGTATCGGTCTTGCCGCTTCCATGGGAGCATTTTTGCTCTCATCAGGCGCAAAAGGAAAAAGACTTGCGCTGCCGAATGCAGAAATAATGATTCATCAGCCACTTATATCAGGCGGATTACAGGGCCAGGCAACTGATATAAAGATAAGAACTGATAATCTCTTGAAAACCAAGGAAAGATTGAACAGGATTTTAAGTGAGAATACCGGAAAAACCTATGATGAAATATGCCTTGATACGGAAAGAGATAATTTTATGACTGCTGATGAAGCGCAGGCTTACGGTCTTGTAGATAAAGTTATAAGTAAAAGATGATTTTTTAGGAGGACTTTATGCCTGATAAACCAATTAAATTTTGTAATTTCTGCGGAAAGAGCGAGGATAAGGTTCAGAGTATTTTTACAGCGGGGACGTCAAATATATGCGATGAATGCGTAGTTTACTGCTATGAGCTTTTGATGGGGCCTCTTGCTAAGGTTAAGCCAAGCGAAAAGTCAAATGACGGCAAGAAAAATCCGTCGGACGGTATGGAGCTTAATCTTCTTACACCGGCTGAAATAAAGGCCGTATTAGACGAATATGTCGTAGGGCAGGACAAGGCCAAAATTACGCTTGCAGTTTCTGTTTATAATCATTATAAGAGAATTTTAAGTCAGGAGGACGGGGAAGAGGTAGAAATTCAAAAGAGCAACGTACTTCTTTTAGGACCTACCGGTGTAGGAAAGACTTTTCTTGCTTCTACTCTTGCTAAAATTCTTGATGTTCCGTTTGCTATTGCAGACGCTACAACAATCACTGAGGCCGGATATGTGGGAGATGACGTTGAAAATGTTCTTCTTCGTCTTATTCAGGCTGCTGATTTTAATATTGAAGCTGCTGAACGCGGTATAATCTATATTGATGAAATTGATAAAATAGCGAGAAAATCTGAAAATACTTCTTTAACCCGTGATGTAAGCGGAGAAGGCGTGCAGCAGGCGCTTTTGAAAATAATTGAGGGTACTGTTTCTAACGTTCCGCCTCAGGGGGGCAGAAAGCATCCTAATCAGGAGTTTATACAGATTAATACTAAAAATATTCTCTTTATTTGCGGCGGAGCCTTTGACGGTCTTGAAAAATCTATTTTGAAGCGTGTAAATTCTTCGGCGATAGGATTCGGAGCCGAGGTTTCTTCTAAAAAGGAAATATCAAAAAACATTTTTCATAAGGTTATACCGCAGGATCTTGTTAAGTTCGGTATTGTGCCGGAACTTGTAGGACGTTTGCCGGTAATAACTGTTTTAGATGAACTGGATGAAGAAGCTCTTGTCAGAATATTGACCGAACCTAAGAACGCACTGTTAAGGCAATATAAAAAGCTGTTTGATTATGATGATATTGAGCTTATCGTTGAACCGGACGCCTTAAAGGAGATAGCAAAGAAGGCTATTTCACAAAAAACAGGTGCAAGAGGCCTTCGAGCTATAATAGAGGGTGTGTTGATGCAGTCTATGTTTGAAGCTCCGTCAGATCCCGATATAACTACTGTTACGGTTACTTCTAAATCAATAACAGACGGCGAGAAGCCAATATTCGGTTCTAAAAAAAATAAGACGGTTTTATAATAAAAAACGACGAGTTTAACTCGTCGTTTTTTGTTATTAATTAGACAGCCAATTATACATACCTGCATATTGATCTGCGGAATAATTCCAAGAAAAATCAGATTTCATTGCTCGTATAATAATTTCCTGCCATTTTTCATTTTGAGTAAAGTAAATTGTTTTTGCATAGTTTATAACATTGAGCATATCGTATGAATCATAATTTCCGAATGAGAAACCATTTCCGCTGTTTTCATATTCGTTATAAGGCGATACGGTATCCTTTAATCCGCCGGTTTCCCTTACAATAGGAATTGTACCGTAACGTAGAGCAATAAGCTGCGTCAGACCGCAGGGCTCGAATCTGGACGGAACAAGCATAGCGTCTGCGGCAGCATAAAGCTTGTGTGCGCGCTGCTCAGAAAAGAAGATATTTGCAGAAACTCTGTCAGGATACTTCCACTGAAAGTGCTTAAAAAGGTTTTCATATCTTGGCTCGCCTGTTCCGATAACAACCAACTGCGTGTTTTCATCAAGAATCTGTTCGATTACTCGATTTACAAGATCAAGACCTTTTTGATCGGTAAGCCTCGATATAATTCCTATCATAAATTTGTTTGAATCCTGTGGCAGACCTAATTCTTCCTGAAGTTTGAGCTTATTTTCAGTCTTTTTATCCTTGACGTCATCTGAATTATACGAAACGTATATGTCGTTATCATTTTCCGGATTATATATATTATAATCAATTCCGTTTAAAATACCTCTTAGTTGAAGATGTCGTGCACGAAGCAGCCCGTCTAAGCCTTCTCCAAAATATGGAGTCTGAATTTCCCTAGCATATGTGTCGCTTACAGTGGTTATATAATCGGCATATACAAGCCCGCCCTTAAGCATATTTGCGTCCTTTTTATATTCAAGTTTATCGGGCGTAAAGACGCTGTTGGGAAGATTAGTAAACTTTTTAAAGGTTTTAATATCCCATATACCCTGAAACTTTAAATTATGAATTGTCATAATAGTTTTTGTTCCCCAATAAAACGGGTTATCCTTGTAAAGAGTTTTCAAAAAAACTGGTATCATGCCTGTCTGCCAATCGTGACAGTGAATAATATCAGGCTTGAAATCAATTACCGGCATTATGGCTAATACGGATTTTGAGAAAAAGATAAATCTTTCAATGTCATAAAGCGTGGATAAATAAGGCTTGTCAGTTTTGAAATAATCCTCATTATCAACGAAATAGTATGTAATACCTTCGTATTCATACTTCATAATGCCAACGTGAGGAGCAAAATTAAGCTGTCCCATATCCATATAAAAATGGTGAACATATTGGAATTTACTGCGGTATTCCCACGGAATACAGGTATAGCTGGGCAAAATTACTCTGACGTCAAATTCCTCCTTATTAAGCGCTTTGGGGAGAGCGCCTACGACATCGGCGAGCCCGCCTGTTTTCATAAAAGGAACACATTCTGAAGCGGCAAATAAAATTTTTTTCATAGGAATTATCCTCCTTAAATCACAATAGCTATATACTTATTATAATCGCAAATTATTTAACAGTCAATAGATTATCAAAAAATAAAAGGTAAAATTATGGAATTTTGTGCAAAATCAACTAAAATCCCCTTTGAGTTTTTCTCAGAGGGGATTTTTTCTATTCTACTGTAGTATTTCTGAAAATCGCTATATATCCAGGTTTATTTTCAACGGTTTCGTAAATTGGATTATTTAGATAATCATCAACTGAAAAATCATCCGACGATATTCTTAAATCCAAGACGATATATTCAACTTCGTCTCTATGATTTGTTGATTCAAACTCGTAAACCTCGCGGTGGTCATAAAGCGAGGCCACTAAAAATGTTGTCGCCGCTACCGACGAATCATCGGGAACAAGCTCAAGCGCGTCGTCAATTATATCAATTGCACCGCTGTTTTTGTCAGTTTTGTAGCTTTCGTAACCGCTTGTTCTATAATATGTATTGCACATAAACATAAATATCGAAGAGGTTGCTGCAACGGCAAGAACCTTACATCTGAAACCGGGTTTCATATCTTGATAATTCAGTATCATGAGATAGAATAGAAACGCTGCGCTTCCGTAAGTATACTGGAAATTAATATTATGCTGATATGTATAATCCGACATGAGATTAAGGAGAATAAACGGTATAAGTAATATTATCCTCGACGGCTTTTTTATCATAAGCGGCATAAATGCTAATGGAACAAGCATCTGAAGAATGAACTTTATTTTTTCTTCATCAAACGCTTCATGGACAGTGTAAATAGGATTAAGTATAACTGCCTTAATGACGGTGAATAAACTTCCGCTGCCGTCATAAATGAAATTATCGTATCTGTATGACATAGTACCCAACCCGTATTTTGACATAAAATATGAAACTGTTATGAAGTATATAATTGATAAAACGAATACCAAGGCGCCTTTTGATATATTTCGTCTTGATACTATAAAATACAGTCCCAGAACAGCCGCATAAACCGGAGCGTCTTCTTTGACGGCCAGAAGGAGCAACGTGAAGATTACGGAAGGTATCCATTTGTTTTTTTCAAGCGCAAATGCAAGCCAGAGAATGAGAGGAGTTAAAAATTTATTTTCGTGCAGAAAGAAAAAGCAGCCGTTTGCCATTGAAGGAAGAAGTACATAGCATAGTGAAAATAAGATAACGGCGGCGTTAGATAGCTTATGTCTTTTGCAGATCAGGTATAGGGGTATAAGACCGCTTGCTATTATTGCAGCTTGTCCCATAAGCAGAGTGACTGGTGACGGAAAAATAAAGAAAAATGGGAGCAGCAAATAATATATAGGAGAAAAATGAACGGCAAAATGACTTAAAAGTCCGTCGCGTTCGCATGTGGTGAGCGGCTGAAGTGTTTCTTTCATGTAATTAAACATTTGCGAAAATATGCCGAAATCATAGCATGGAGCCCAGTGCTGCAAATATTTGAAAGATGTCAGCAGACCGGTAAATAATGTAAATAAAATTCCGAGAATAGCAATTATAGCAATAGTAGGTAATTTCTTTAATTTAAATCGTAACCAGTCTCCGACGCAGTAAACAGTAACCGCCCCCATTATTATACAGGCGCCAATTGAAAAATAGAATTTGTTGTCTTGTATAATAGCGGCGGATCCGTATATCATGGTTGACGCCATTAAAAGAATTTTATCAAGCTTATGTTTATTAATAAACGTCAATATTATGAAAACGGCAACTATAACCAAAATATAAACTAACATTTTAATATTATTGAAAAATTCAAATGTATTGAATTTATATTCTGAAGTTATTAATTCAAATCCGGCGACAATAATCCATGCGGTGAGTAAGCGTAAAATGGTATTTTCATAACCTAATTTATAGAATTTATCTTTTATAGTAAACCAAAAGCGCTGACGGGGTGAATTAGCTTCCGTTTGATCGCTTATTTCAGATGCAATATTATTATTTTCAGATACGGAGATATCATCTGAAATATTATTAGCATTGTTTTCCATTGGATATTCCTTTCAAGAAGTTATTTTTATTGACTCTATTTTTATTATTGTAGCATAGTTATATAAAAAATGTCAAGAGTTTTGACAACTTATAAATTATGTGTTATAATCATTCCTAAGCTGAAAAAAGCGTTCAGCTTAAATTTTATGAAACGGAGATTATAATATGGCAGGCAATACATATGTTAATATTACGCCGGAGGGCAAAACGGTCAAAAAAATAGTTATAACTGTGGTAATTGTTTTAGCGGTTATTATTCTTGGCTTTAGCAGTTTTGCTATAGTATCGCCCGGGCATACGGGAGTTGTGGTTACCTTAGGTAAAGTATCGGATAAGGTTCTCGAAGAAGGAATACATTTTAAGCTTCCTTTTGTTTCGAGCGTTGAACAGATAGATAACAGAGTCTTGAAAACAGAGGTAGAATCAAATGCTGCGTCCAAGGATCTTCAGACTATTTCATCAAAGGTTTCAATTAACTATCGTGTCAATAAAGCCTCCTCGGCCGAAATATATAAAAACGTCGGTTCAGACTTTACAAATGTAATTGTTAATCCGGCTATTCAGGAATGTGTCAAATCAATAGCGGCGAAATATACTGCTGAGCAGCTAATTACAAACCGTGCGGTTGTGTCAACCGAAATGGAAGAATCTATTTCCCAGAAAATAAATCCTTACGGATTATCAATCGAAGTTTTCAATATTGTGAATTTTGATTTTTCTGAGGAATTCAACAAAGCGATAGAGGCAAAGCAAACCGCTCAGCAGGCTGCACTTAAAGCAGAACAGGATCTTGCAAGAATTAAGGTAGAAGCTGAGCAGACGGTTGAAAAAGCAAAAGCTGAAGCGGAAGCGTATAAGCTTAAAAATGAACAGATAACTGATAAGGTTATCATGATGGAATTTATTGATAAATGGGACGGAGAACTTCCTAAGGTCGCTTCTGATGCCGGAGCGTTATTTGATGTCGGATCATTTTTAGGAACGACAGACGTAACGAATGCGGAAACCGCAGGCCCTGCTGAAGATTCAGAATAATAAAAGGCGCTTCATTTAAGAAGCGCTTTTTTACGGTTCTATTATTATTTTTCCCGCATCCGCGTCTACTACAGCAAGTTTTCCGGAAAAATTGCGTATATCTTCATTAATATCCGTAATTCCGGGAATATTCATCGCCCTGGCAAGTATGGCGGAATGTGAATGCCGATTTCCATGATACGAAACTGCCGCTGAAATAATATCGCTGTCAAGTTCAATAATTTCGCTTGGTGTAAGTATGTACTTATACAATACGATGTTTTTTCTCTTGAAGAAATTTACATCGGGCAGATTTAATAATATTCTTATTACTCTGCCGGATAAATCTATTATATCTGCCGTGCGGGCCTGCATATATTCATCATTTGTTGATCTGAGAAGTGAAATATGCTTAGAGGCGACGATTGACACCGCATACTGTGCTGAAACCGCATGGTTTACAATCAGATTCCTGATGGCCTGAGTGAAGCTCTGATCGTGAATCATCATCTGCTGAATAACAAATATCTTAGCGTTTGCTTCGCTTACTTTATTAAGAGCTCTTTCATAAATGGATTGAAGCTGATTCATTGCGTCAGCTCTTGCCTTCTGAAATCTTTCAAGCTCCTGATCAATGTTATGAACTTTAGTTTTAGGTATATTGTAATGATTGCCGTCAATAAAGACAAGACGTCCGGAGCCTTTACCGTGGCTGACGCTTTTTCCTTCCACTATATGCATAAAAATTACCATGCCTTTGAACAATATTGGATAGGTATGCTTGCGATACCATTATAATACAGTTTAACTGTTTTGTCAACATTTTTTTATGACTGTTGGTCAATTGTTAAATTTGACTATTGACAATATTTCACATGGGGGGTATAATATACTTCGTACAATAACTTCGCTTAAAAAAGGCTGATAATGGAAAAGATAAACAATGATTTTTTGTCAACAATAATTTTATACGATTAAAATAAACAGTTTCAGGAGGAAAAAATTGGAAAGGGAGCAATTTATCCGGGATTTAAAGCATATCCTAATAAAATCTGCATTTCTGGATATTTCCGCATATCTGATTTCTGTTTTTTTTATAGGATTTACTTTCTCAATGGCAGCCGGACTTTTTCTCGGAACAGCCGGAATGACTGTAAATCTGATCCTGCTTAACAGGTCTATCAGAAACATAGTAAAAAGCGGAGGGCGCAAAGCACAGTCAAGAATGTTCGAAGGGTATCTGATCCGGCTCTTAGTTGTCGGGGCAGTTATCGCGGCCGCTGTGCATATACCGTTTGTTAATACGGCCGGTACAGTTATTCCGTTTTTTTACCCTCAGCTTGTTTTTGCGGGGAATGTATTATTGAGGAAAGGGGAAAAGACTGAATGAAGGTGTCTGATTTTTTTCAGGGTTCAAAGGGAATTGAAATAGGCGGGCCTAAAATTGCTTTTTCTTTTGACGTTTTCGGCGTACGCATAAACATAACTGAAACTATTATAATTAGCTGGGCAATTTTAATCGGTTTGACGCTTCTTGTATTGTTTTTAACTCATAATATGAAAAAAAAACCTGAAAAGAAACGGCAGGTCATAGCTGAATTCCTGGTTGAAACAGTAGATAACCTGGTAAAGAATACAATGGGTGAAAAATTCAAGGCTTTTGCGCCTTATATTGCCGCGTTGTTTGCATCGTCTATATTCGGAAGTCTTGTAAGCTTGACCGGACTAAGGTCTGTAACAGCCGATTACAGTACGACGCTTACGTGGGCCTTGATGAGCTTTGTTATGATACAGGCTGCAAAAATAAAGTCTAACGGTATCGGCGGCTATTTGAAATCGTTTATTAATCCGCTTAATATTATAAGCGAAGTTTCAACTCCGGTTTCCATGTCGTTCCGACATTTCGGAAATATTGCCGGCGGTATGATAATTTCAAGTCTTATTTATTTTGCTCTTACCGGACTTTCAACGGCGATCGGACTTGCTGTTCCGATTTTTACAGTCGGTATTCCTGCGGTATTATCGCTGTATTTTGATTTGTTTTCCGGTTTTATGCAGGCGTTTATATTTATAATGCTGACGATGTGCTTTATAGAAAGCGCAAGCTCTGAGCAGTAAAGTTTTTAAATTTGCAAAAATGCCGTTAAACGGCAGTTTTAAACCTCGCTCCGTGAGGCAATTAAAATATTTTATACGGAGAGAAATGGAGTTTGTTATGGAAAATGCAAGAGCATTAGTTTTAGCAGCGTCCGCTATCGGCGCTGGTTTGGCGATGATCGCAGGTGTAGGTCCTGGTATAGGCGAGGGTTATGCAGTAGGTAAAGCATGCGAGGCTATCGGCAGACAGCCGGAATCCTCAGGCGCGGTAACAAGAACTATGCTTCTTGGCTGTGCAATTGCCGAATCAACAGGTATTTATGCGTTTGTAGTAGCTTTGATTTTAATGTTTATTAATCCGTTTATTGGAAAGCTTTAAGCTAAAAAATACATTGAATCCGGAGGAGTACAAATGCTGGAATTTTTATCTATTGATATCGGCACGATAATTTTTACTTTATGTAATCTGCTGATATTATATCTTATTTTCAAGCATTTTCTTTTTGGAAGAGTTCATAAGATCCTTGATGAACGTCAGAATGATGTGGCGGAAACATACAACAAGGCCGATGAATCGCTGGAGCACGCAAAGTCGCTTGAATCGGAGTATTCAAGTCTTATGGAAAGCGCTAAAGAGGAGTCGGCTGAGATTATAAGAAATGCTTCAAAAAAAGCTCAGCGTCGTTCTGAAGAGATAATTACGGACGCTAAAAAGGAAGCCGGAATTATTCTTTCAAGGGCTGACGAAGATATCGAAAGAGAAAAGAAACGCGCCCGCAGCGAGCTTAAAGGTGAAATTTCCGAGCTTGCCGTGATGGTTGCGCAAAAGGTAGTTGAAAAAGAAATAAGCGAAGCGGATCATGACAGATTTATCAATGATTTTATTGAAAATGTGGGTGATCTGAAATGACGGGCGATATAGGAAAGGTCTATTCGCAGGCATTATTTGAAATTGCTCTCGAAAGCGGCTGCTTAGATGAGATAAACAGCGAAATGGGACAATGCAGGACAGTATTCGAGGAAAACCCTGAGCTTATTAAACTGCTTGCGTCGCCTGTAATTACCTTCGGAGAAAAGGCGGAGGTTATAAGTAAAATTTTCGGTAAAGACGGAATAATCAGGGATTTTATTTGCGTTGTTACCCAAAAGGGAAGAATTTCATATTTTTCTGAAATCGCGGAAGAATTTACAGGAAAATACAACGAGCATAACAATATTGTCAAAATGACGGCTATAACCAGTGTTGCGCTAAAATCTGAACAGAGAGAAAAACTTATTGGAAAGCTTGAAGAAAAATCGGGTAAAAAGGTTATTCTGTCAGAAAAAATTGATCCCTCGATTCTCGGAGGTATTATAGTAGAATATGATAATTCACGTATAGACAACAGCGTTAAGGGAAAATTAGAGGCTGTGGCAAAGCAGCTTAAACAATAAGATTAAAGAAGGTGTATGAATGAATTTACGCCCGGATGAAATAACAGGTATAATAAAAGAGCAAATTAAGAATTACAGCTCTAAAATAGAACTTCAGGATGTAGGAACGGTAGTAACTGTCGGCGACGGTATTGCTACTGTTCACGGTCTTGAAAAATGCATGTCCGGCGAATTGCTTGAATTTGAAGGCGGTATTTACGGCATGGCGCTTAATCTGGAACAGGATTTTGTAGGAGCCGTTATGCTGGGATCAGACGCCGAAATAAAAGAAGGCGATTCTGTAAAAAGAACAAACAGGATTGTATCCGTGCCTGTAGGCGAAGAAATGCTTGGGAGAGTTGTAAATGCTCTTGGTCAGCCGATCGACGGCAAGGGACAGATTCTTACGGACAAGACCGAGCCAATTGAAAAAATTGCTCCCGGAATTATTACAAGAAAGTCAGTTCATAAACCGCTTCAGACAGGTATAAAGGCGATTGATTCAATGATTCCTATTGGAAGAGGACAGAGAGAGCTGATTATCGGTGACAGACAGACGGGTAAGACTGCAATAGCTCTTGATACAATTATCAATCAGAAAGATCAGGACGTAATCTGTATTTACGTAGCAATAGGACAGAAACGTTCTACCGTTGCCAACGTTGTGGAAACTCTTGAAAAAGCGGGCGCTATGAGATATACGGTCGTTGTTTCGGCTACTGCTTCGGAGCTTGCTCCTCTGCAATATATCGCGCCTTATTCCGGATGCGCTATTGGTGAATATTTTTTGAATCAGGGCAGAGATGTTCTATGTATTTATGACGATTTATCAAAGCATGCTGTTGCATACAGAACCTTATCGCTGCTGCTTAAACGTCCGCCGGGCCGTGAAGCATACCCGGGAGATGTTTTTTATCTCCATTCAAGACTACTTGAGAGAGCATGCAGTCTTAATGAAAACTACGGCGGCGGAAGTCTTACTGCTTTGCCTATTATTGAAACACAGGCGGGAGATGTTTCCGCATATATTCCGACAAATGTTATTTCAATAACCGATGGACAGATATTCCTTGAAACTGATTTGTTTAATTCAGGGGTAAGACCGGCTGTAAATCCGGGCATTTCAGTTTCTCGAGTTGGAAGCGCGGCGCAGATAAAGGCTATGAAAAAGGTTTCTTCATCTCTGAAGCTGACATATTCACAATACCGTGAACTCCAGTCCTTTTCGCAGTTCGGCTCTGACCTGGACGCTGACACAAAGGAAAGACTCGCAAAGGGCGAAAGAGTTGTAGAAGTATTAAAGCAGGACAGAAACTCTCCGCTGTCAGTAGAACATCAGGTTATAATTATCTATGCGGTTGTAAATAATTATTTGAAGAATATACCTGTAAAGCTGATTGGTGAATTTCAGTCGGATCTATTTGAATATATTGATAATTCTTATCCGGATATCGTTAAATCTATTAAGGAAACACGGGATCTGACTGCTGATAATGAATCTGCGCTTAAAGATGTTCTTTCTGATTTTTCAGCAAAATTTATGGCTGATAAGTCATAAGCGATCGAAAGGTGAGAATATATGGCTTCATCAAATATGAAAGACATCAAGCGCCGTATTAAAAGCGTTGAGAGCACTAGACAGATAACGAAGGCAATGGAGCTTGTCGCGTCTTCGAAGCTGAGGAAGGCTAAGGAAAAGGCTGATAACTCAAAGCCGTTTTTTAAAACGCTTTATGAAACGATGTGCGAGATTGTATCGTCTGATAATACTTTTAATTCGATTTATACGAGAAAACGTAAAAATAACGTTACCTTGCTTGTGGTCATAGGCGGAGACAGGGGCTTGGCCGGAGGCTTTAATGCGAATGTTCTTAAGCTTGCAAAGAAGAGATACGACGAGCTTAAAAATAAGGGAGAGGTGGTATTTCTCCCAATCGGAAGAAAAGCTGTCGAGTACTTTGAAAAGCGTAGTGTAAAAATCATGACGCGCTATGAAAATATCTCTGAAAGTCTTTCAATCTATGGCGCAATGAGTATTGCGGATAAAATTATTGATGTGTATAATAAGGATAAGATTGACAGGGTAGAATTATTTTTTACAGATTGTGTATCGCCGCTCTATCAGGAAGCCAAAAGAATGCCCCTAATTCCGCTCGATATAGAAGCGGACGTGGAATATAAGGGATTAACTAATTATGATCCGTCTCCTGAGGCAGTTTTTGATTCGCTGATACCTAAATATTTAGCCGGAGTCCTGTTCGGCGCTGTTGTTGATTCCTTTGCAGCTGAACAGGCTGCAAGGCGGACGGCAATGGAAAATGCTACTGATAATGCGGACGAGATGATTAACGATCTTTCATTAATGTATAATAGAGCGCGTCAGGCCGCCATTACTCAGGAAATAACTGAGATAGTAGGCGGTGCGAGCGTACAGGAATAGGTGCGCAAATAACGTTTATATACGGAGGAAATTATGCAGAATATCGGAAAAATCGTACAAATTATCGGTGCGGTAGTTGATATACGTTTTTCAAAGGATTGCCTTCCGAATCTTCTGAATGCTATTGAGGTTGACAATCAAGGAAAAAATCTTGTTTTAGAGGTCGCTCAGCATATAGGCGACGATATTGTTCGTTGTATTGCAATGAGCAGCACCGACGGACTTGTAAGAGGAATGGAAGCTGTTGACACAGGCTCGCCGATTAAAGTGCCGGTCGGAAAGGAAACGCTCGGAAGAATTTTTAATCTTCTTGGAGAACCGGTTGACGAGGGCGAGCCGGTTCAAACAAAGGAAAGATGGAGTATACACAGGGAGGCTCCGAGCTATGAAGAACAGACGGCTTCAAACGAAGTTTTAGAAACCGGAATTAAGGTTATAGATCTTATTGCACCGTATCTTAAGGGCGGTAAAATAGGTCTGTTCGGCGGCGCAGGAGTCGGTAAAACCGTTCTTATTCAGGAGCTTATAAACAATGTGGCTAATCAGCACGGAGGCATTTCTGTTTTTACAGGCGTCGGAGAGCGAACGAGGGAAGGTAATGATTTATATAATGAAATGAAGGAGAGCGGCGTTATAGATAAGACCGTACTTGTATACGGTCAGATGAACGAGCCTCCGGGAGCCAGAATGAGAGTCGGTCTTTCCGGTCTTACTATGGCGGAATATTTCCGTGATGTTGAGGGACAGGATGTTCTTCTTTTTATTGATAATATATTCAGATTTACACAGGCGGGTTCTGAGGTTTCAGCTCTTCTTGGACGTATGCCTTCGGCAGTCGGATATCAGCCGACTCTTGCAACAGAAATGGGCGCCCTGCAGGAGCGTATAACGTCTACTAGCAGGGGTTCTATTACTTCTGTTCAAGCGGTTTATGTTCCGGCGGACGATCTTACAGACCCGGCTCCTGCAACTACGTTTGCACATCTGGACGCTACAACGGTATTATCCAGACAAATTTCATCGCTTGGAATTTATCCGGCGGTTGATCCTCTTGAGAGTAATTCAAGGATTCTGTCGCCTGACATAGTGGGATATGAGCATTATGAAACGGCAAGGGCAGTTCAGACTATATTGCAGAGATATACAGAGCTTCAGGATATAATAGCTATTATGGGTATGGATGAGCTTTCTGATGACGATAAGCTTATTGTGAACCGGGCAAGAAAAATACAAAGATTTCTGTCTCAGCCGTTTACCGTAGCCGAACAGTTTACGGGCATGAAGGGGAAATATGTTCCTATAAAGGAAACCATAAGGGGATTTAAGGAAATAATCGAAGGAAAACACGACGATTTGCCTGAATCAGCATTTCTTTTTGTGGGAACAATTGACGAAGCGGTTGAAAAGGCTAAAAAAGGTGAAGACTGATGAAATCGTTCACATTAAAAATCATAACTCCGGAAAAGGTTTTTTTCGATGGTGAAACCGACCAGATAATCGTTAGAACTACCGAAGGAGATATAGGAGTACTTGCCGGTCATGAAAGCTATGTGGCTGATCTTCCTGCCGGACCTTTTAAAGTTAAAATAGACGGAAGTTTTAAAATTGCCGCAATTTCCGGCGGCGTGATAAAAATCTCAAAAGAAGCAACAACTATTTTAGCTATGGCTGCGGAATGGGCGGAGGAAATTGATCTTGACTGGGCTAAGCGCTCGCATGAGGACGCTCTTAAGCGTCTGAATGAAAGCAAGAGCGATTTTGAACAAAGACTTGCGGAGATGAAACTAAAACGCGCATTAAACAGAATTAATATTTCTCAAATGAAATAAAATAGGGGACGCTCTTTTCGGAGTGTCCCTTGTTGATTAATTTGCGGAGGAAGTTATGAAAAAGGTCAAAGCTTATGAAAGAAGTCCGTTTTATTATGAAACTGACAGAATGAATGTTATTCATCATTCTAATTATATAAGATGGTTTGAGGAAGCAAGAATATATTTTATGGAACAGGTTGGATATTCCTATGCAAGAATGGAATCGGAAGGAATTATGATGCCAGTATTATCGGCTGCATGTGAATATAAAAATTCAGTTAAATTCGGTGATACCGTTATAATTAAAACTGCTATAAACGAATTTAACGGGTTTAAAATGTCGATACAATATATCATTACTGATAAAAATACAGGAGAACTTCGTGCAAAAGGAAATACCTCCCATTGTTTTACCGATATGTCTATGAAGCCGGTTAGAATTAAAAAGACTTTTCCTGAACTCTTCGATATATACAGCAGCTATGCCGGTGAAAAATTATTCTGAAAATAAAGAGACGTTTTAAAACGTCTCTTTATTTTTTATTCAATATATGATTTTAGATATTTTCCTGTATATGAATTTTCACATTCGGCAATCTGCTCGGGAGTACCTGAAGCTACTATGGTTCCGCCTCCGATACCCCCCTCGGGACCAAGATCAATAATATGATCTGCGACCTTTATTACGTTTAGGTTATGCTCAATTACAAGCACCGTGTTTCCGGTGTCGGCAAGCTTTTGAAGCACTTCAATGAGCTTGTGTACGTCGGCCGTATGCAGTCCGGTGGTAGGTTCGTCGAGAATGTATATTGTTTTTCCTGTAGCCCTTTTTGAAAGCTCGGTTGAAAGCTTCACCCTTTGGGCTTCTCCTCCTGACAGGGTTGTTGCAGGCTGACCTATTTTGATGTAACCTAACCCGACTTCCTGTAAAGTTTTAAGCTTGCGTAGGATTTTAGGCTGATTTTCAAAAAATTCAACCCCTTCGTCAACTGTCATTTCAAGAATATCATAAATGGATTTGCCTTTATATAATATTTCAAGCGTTTCACGGTTATAGCGCTTTCCTTTGCATACTTCGCAGGGAACATAGATATCGGGCAGAAAGTGCATCTCAATTTTTTTGATTCCGTCGCCCTCGCATGCCTCGCATCGTCCGCCCTTTATATTGAAGGAAAAGCGTCCGGCGCCGTATCCATGAGTTTTAGCGTCGTTTGTATGGGCGAAAAGCTCTCTGATATCCGTAAATACTCCGGTATAAGTAGCGGGGTTTGATCTGGGCGTTCTACCGATAGGCGATTGATCAATGCATATTACCTTGTCAAGACACTCTAATCCTTCAATAGACTTGAATTTTCCTGCCCTGAGCTTAGCACGGTTTAGCTTCGCAGCTAAATATTTATAAATTATTTCATTTACCAGCGAGGATTTTCCTGATCCGGAAACGCCGGTTATGCATACAAATTCGCCAAGAGGTATTTTTACATTGATATTTTTCAGATTATTTTCCGCCGCTCCCTTAATTATAAGATAATTGCCGTTTCCATGACGCCTTGTTTTAGGAAGCGGTATTTTTTTCTTTCCGCTTAGATATTGTCCCGTTATAGAATTTTCGCATTTCAGCATATCCTCCACAGTACCGGAAAAGATTACATTTCCACCGTTTATACCGGCGCCCGGACCAATATCTACTATATGATCCGCGGCAAGCATTGTATCGTCGTCATGCTCGACGACGATAAGGGTATTGCCGAGATCTCGCAGACGTTTTAACGTGGCTATAAGCTTGTCGTTGTCACGCTGGTGCAGACCTATACTGGGTTCATCCAGAATATACAGCACTCCCATAAGCGATGAACCGATCTGCGTCGCAAGCCTTATTCGCTGACTTTCCCCTCCTGAAAGAGTGCCGGACGAACGTGACAGTGTCAGGTATTCAAGTCCGACGCTTTTTAAGAAACCCAGACGTTCCTTTATTTCTTTAAGTATTCTTTCTGCGATCATTATCTCGCGTTCAGTTAATGACAGCTTATTGATAAAATCAAGAGCCTCTGAAACTGACAGCTCGGTAAACTCCATTATATTCATTCCGCCTACAGTCACGGAAAGACTTTCTTTTTTGAGTCTTTGCCCCTTACACTCAGGGCACTTTATTTCATTCATACAATCGGCAATTTCATTTTTTGAAAATTCGCTGCTGGTTTCTTTAAATCTTCTTTCAAGGTTATTTATGATGCCTTCGAATTTTCCGTAACGGACTCCGCCGCCGAACGAATCTATTATCTTGAGTTCGATTCTTTCATCTGTTCCATATAAAAAGGCGTCGGCTGCTTTTTTGGGAAGATCTTTAAATGGGGTATCAAGACTTATACCGAATTTTTTTGCCAGACCGTTGTAATACATCATAGCAATTGAGCTGTCTGAAAGAGTATTCCAGCCGCTTGCCTTTATAGCCCCCTGCTTTATGCTTAAATCCTTATTTGGTACTATCAGATCAGGATCTATTCGTTGAAACGTACCGAGACCTGTACATTTAGGGCATGCTCCGAAGGGATTATTGAAGGAAAACATTCTCGGATTAAGCTCTTCAATGCTAATATTATGTTCCGGACATGCATAGCTTTGAGAAAACAGCATTTCTTCGCCGTCGATAACATCAACGATTAGCATTCCTCCGGAAAGGGACATTACCGTTTCAATACTATCGGTAAGGCGGGATTCAATGCCCGGTTTTATTACAAGTCTGTCTACAATTATTTCTATATTATGCTTTTTATTTTTGTCAAGCTTAATTTCCTCTGATAATTCGTACATTATTCCGTCGATTCTGACGCGCACATAACCTGATTTTCCGGCGTTCTCAAGCTCCTTAGCATAAGTACCCTTTCTTCCTCTTGCAATAGGTGCGAGAAGCTGTATTTTAGCGCCCTCTTTAAGCTCTTTTATTTTATCAACTATCTGGTCAATCGTCTGCTGCTTTATTTCTCTTCCGCATACGGGGCAATGAGGAATTCCGATTCTGGCATAAAGCAGACGCAGATAATCATAAATTTCCGTTACAGTGCCTACGGTTGAACGGGGATTTTTTGAGGTCGTTTTCTGATCGATTGATATAGCGGGAGAAAGTCCCTCAATGCTGTCAACATCAGGTTTTTCCATCTGTCCGAGAAACATTCTGGCATACGATGAAAGGCTTTCCATATATCTTCTTTGTCCGTCGGCGTAAATAGTATCAAAAGCAAGAGAGGACTTGCCGGATCCTGATAGCCCTGTCATAACGATAAGTTTATCTCTGGGGATTTCAAGATCAATGTTTTTAAGATTATGCTCCCTTGCCCCTTTTATAATTATTTTGTCGTTCATATTATTAATTAACTTCCTTTCGGCTGCATGATGTATACTAAAGTATTTACATAAGAATCTTAATGTTCTTCAAGTTCTTTTATCTTATCTCTTAAATAGGCCGCATGCTCAAATTCAAGCAGCTTTGCCGCTTCTTTCATTTCTGTTTTGAGTTTTGAAATAAGCTCTGTTTTTTCTTTTTTTGAAAGCTTTCTGTCAGTTTTCTTTTCTATCTTTTCCTTCGAAGTAATCTCCAAGACTTTTCTGATATCTTTTTTTATTGTCTGCGGAACAATACCGTGTTCTTGATTGTAAGCTATCTGAATAGCGCGTCTTCGTTCTGTTTCAGTTATTGCTTTCTCCATCGAATTAGTAACTGAGTCGGCATACATAATTACCTTGCCCTTTGAGTTTCTTGCAGCTCTTCCTATTGTTTGAATTAGAGACGTTTCGCTTCTCAGAAAACCTTCCTTATCAGCGTCGAGAATGGCCACAAGCGATACCTCCGGAATATCCAGGCCCTCTCTCAGAAGATTAATTCCCACAAGCACGTCGAAAATTCCTTCACGAAGGTCCTTGATAATTTCCATACGTTCGATAGTGTCGATATCGTGATGAAGATACCTTACTTTTACTCCGGCGGCTTCCAAAAACGATGTAAGATCCTCGGCCATTTTTTTTGTAAGCGTTGTTACAAGAACCCTTTCATTTATTTCAGCTCTCATGTTTATTTCCGACATGAGATCTTCTATTTGCCCTTCAATAGGTTTTACGATGATTTCAGGATCCGCCAGTCCGGTTGGTCTAATTACCTGTTCGACGACGCGGCCTGATTTTTCCCGTTCAAACTTTCCGGGAGTAGCGCTGACGTAAACCGCCTGATTTATATGACTGTAAAATTCGTCAAAATTAAGCGGTCTGTTATCAAATGCGCTTGGAAGACGGAATCCGTAATCCACAAGAGTAGTTTTTCTGGCACGGTCTCCTGCATACATACCTCCGACCTGCGGTATTGTCACGTGGCTCTCGTCTACAAACAAAAGAAAATCCTTTGGAAAATGGTCGAGTAAAGTCATGGGCGTACTTCCCGGAGGTCGTCCGGAAAGAATACGGGAATAGTTTTCAATTCCGCTGCAAAAGCCTATTTCCTGAAGCATTTCCATATCATAGTGAGTTCTCTGAGCAATTCTCTGAGCTTCAAGAAGCTTGTTGTTATTCTGAAAATATTCTATCCGCTGTGCAAGCTCCTTGTCTATCTCCTTAATCGCCTCGTTCATTTTTTCGCCGTTTACTATATAATGGCTTGCCGGAAAAATCGCCGCATGCTGTAAGACTGCAAGAATCTCTCCCGTCAAAACATTTATTTCAGTTATCCTGTCTATTTCATCGCCGAAAAATTCAACTCTTATAGCGTTTTCATTTGACGAAGCGGGAAATATTTCTACTACGTCTCCGCGGACTCTGAATTTATTTCTTACGAAATTTATATCGTTTCTTTCATACTGTATAGCGACAAGCTCACTGAGCAGCTGGTCTCGTGATTTTTCCATACCCGGTCTTAGAGAAACTATCATAGACCGGTAATCCTCAGGGCTTCCGAGAGAATATATACATGAAACGCTTGAAACTATTATCACATCGTTTCTTTCTGAAAGAGCTGTTGTGGCGGAATGGCGCATCTTATCAATTTCATCATTAATTGCGGAATCTTTTTCAATATAAGTATCGGTTCCCGGTATATAGGCTTCAGGCTGATAATAATCGTAGTATGAAACAAAATATTCAACGGCGTTGTTCGGAAAAAATTCCTTGAACTCTGAGCAGAGCTGCGCCGCAAGTATTTTGTTGTGCGCTAACACCAGAGTAGGCTTATTAACGTTTGCAATAACGTTAGCCATTGTAAAGGTTTTGCCGGAACCCGTAACTCCCAGAAGAGTTTGTTCCTTAATTCCCTTATTAATCCCGTCCGTCAATTTTGATATGGCTTCAGGCTGATCTCCGGACGGCTTATATTCGGTTACCAGTTCAAATTTTCTTTTTTTCATGCAAATAAAACTCCTTATTTTAAAAGCGAAAAAGCGCCTGATTCTTTAAGAGAAATTGCTTGTCCGTCAGCCACAATAATATGGTCAAGCAGATTAATTCCAACAGGTTTTAATGTGTTGTATATTTCGGCAGTTGCCTTTATATCATCGTCGGAAGGTATAATATCGCCGTGCGGATGATTATGGGCAAGTATTACATTTTCACATTTGTTTTTGTATGTAAATTCAACAATACGTCTGATATTTATACCTACGCCTCCCGGAGCGCCTTCTGCAATTATTTTCCCCGATATAAGACGCAGCTTGTCGTCCAGGCAGGCTATACGTATTTTTTCTACGGTTTCTCCGAGAAACTGCGTTTTGAAATATTCGCAGACTGTATTATAATTGCTCATATGAATGCTGTTGCTGCTTGAATTCATATATTCCTTTGCAAGCAAAGGAATCATTTTTATCAGCACAGCGCTTGCTTCGTCGATTCCTTCTATTTCTTTGAGATCTTCAATATCTGCATTGCATACGCCGCTTATAGTCTTGTATTTATCAATCAGACGGTGAGCTATAGCGTTAGTGTCTATGCGGGGACGGGAGTAGAACAGCAGAAGCTCAAGAATTTCATGATTTGTAAAACCGTCGAAACCTGACTGTATAAATTTTTTACGCATTCTTTCCCTGTGGCCCTTATGAATATTTTCCGACATGTATCCCTCCGAATTGTCTTTCGAATATTAGTTCTTTTACTGATAATATTAGTATAAACTATTTTAAGCAAAATTAAAAGGGGTTTTTAAAAATTTATGAAAATTATATAAGGTTTATTTAAATTTAACTGAAATTATGATATAATGTAAAAAAACCAAATGAAAGCGGAGCGGAAATGAAAGAAATAATAATAAATAAAAACGACTGCGGTCAAAGACTTGATAAATTTATATTTAAAGCGGCGCCATCTATTCCGAAAGCTCTTCTTTATAAATATATAAGACTTAAAAGAATTAAGGTTAATGGGAAAAGGTGCAGAAATTCAGATATATTAAACGAAAAGGACGTTGTTTCATTATATATAAACGATGAATTTTTCGAATACTCTAAAAACAATTTGGAGTTAGTAAAAAATATAATAAATATCAGCGTTTCGCCGGAGATTGTTTATGAGGATGAAAATATCATAGTCGTTTATAAGCCTGAAGGTATGGATGTTCACAGAGGTTCAGAAAAAGCAAAGGCTACTCTGATTGATATAATTAAAGCATATCTTTACCGTAACGGTGAATATGATCCTGAAAAAGAGAACTCCTTTTCTCCGGCAGTATGCAACCGACTTGACAGAAACACTACCGGACTTGTTATAGCGGCAAAAAACGCCGCATCACTCCGCGAAATAAATGAATTCATAAGAGAACGAAAAGTAATAAAGAAATATTTATGCATATGTGCCGGCAATTTTCCGGCGAATCATGGTATTGAAACGGCATATCATAAAAAAGGTCAGCATAATCTTGTTAATATAAGAAAAAGCATGGCGGATGGCTACAAGCAGATAGTAACAGAATATAAGATAATTGAAGTCAAGGGTAATTTTGCATTAGCGGAAATAAACCTTATAACCGGAAGAACACATCAGATAAGGGCGCATCTTGCGTTTATCGGCGCGCCGATACTCGGAGACGGTAAATACGGCAATGTAACGGTAAATAAAAGGTACGGAATTTACCGTCAGCAGCTATGCGCTTATTCTATTGAATTTGATATTGATTCGGACTGCCGTTTGGGATATCTTGCAGGCAAGAAGCTCTTTGCTCCAAAAGCAGGTTTTACATTCGGCGGATTCAGTATAAAATAATTATACACAAATTACTATTGATTTTGATTGGAAATTATGTTATAATTGTTTATGTTGTATTATTCGCCGTTTAATTCAGGGGGGTAAATTTATGATTTGCGATCTTCACTGCCATACTACCATGTCTGACGGTTCGCTTGGAATCGAGGACGTTATATTGCAGGCAAAACGTATGAATATAGATTTTTTATCTATAACCGACCATGATACATTATCTTCTTTTTCAAGAGCAAAAATTCTTGGAGAACGTTACGGAGTAAAAATGATTCAGGGCGTTGAAATGTCTGCTTGGGATAAAGAGAGAAACAGGAAGGTTCATATAATATGCTACGCTCCTAAAAAACCGGACAGGCTTGAGGGGCTTTGCCTTAAATCCTGTGAGATTAGAAAATCCTGTTCTAAGGAAATGATTGAAAAGGTAATGCAGCTTTATCCGATTACGCCCGAAAGCGTATTAAAGCATTGCACAGGCAGCAAAAGCATATATAAATCTCATATAATGCGCGCTCTTATCGAATACGGTTATGCGCTCGAATTTTATGGTGAACTGGATAAAAAGCTATTTTCGGTGGATAGCGGGATATGTCTTGTTGAACGCGAATATCCGGACGTAAGATTTGTTCTAGAGCTGATTCATTCGGCAAGAGGAGTAGCCGTGATGGCTCATCCTGCTCTTTATGACAGCATGGAACTTCTCGCTGAGCTTGCAGAGGAAAAAAAGCTTGACGGGGTGGAGGTTTACCATTATTCAGCAGATGACAATCAGAAAAAGGAAATGCTTGATATAGCTGAAAAATACGATCTTATAGTAACCGGCGGATCTG
>ERZ857982.571-NODE-571-length-50485-cov-14.209241_pt1 | contig 50485 bp, 46 predicted proteins | sample MGYA00519955_ERZ857982 | MGnify/ENA primary metagenome ERZ857982 (study PRJEB31778, sample SAMEA3449416) | human gut metagenome | biome: human gut; feature: human-associated habitat; material: faeces | place: United Kingdom | collected 2010/2012 ... | reverse complement strand
AGCATCCCGTCGCCGGCACCTACAAGAAAGAGTGCATCGAGCAGGGCAAGAAGTATTTCTCCGTCGCTTCCGGCGGCGGTACGGGCCGTACCCTGCACCCGGACAACATGGCTGCCGGTCCCGCCTCCTACGGTATGACCGATACCATGGGCCGCATGCATTCCGACGCACAGTTCGCCGGCTCCTCCTCCGTGCCCGCGCACGTGGAGATGATGGGCTTCCTCGGCATGGGCAACAACCCGATGGTCGGCGCCACCGTCGCCGTGGCCGTCGCTGTTGCGGAGAGCCTGAAGTAAGAAAAGCTTTCCAAAACGCCGCAAAAAGCAATCTTTTTGCAAAGAACAAAGTACCCGCTTCCACAAGGAAGCGGGTACTTTTGCGTTTTTGTCAACATTTTGCCAACCTCTGCTCAAAGTCGGCACTAAAATGATGCAGTGGCGATGTCACTTTTCGAGTGCGTCTTCTATATGAGAACTCAAATCGCGGCCTGCTGTGAAGACATTCCAGATGTAGACGGTTTGTGCAGTTTTATCTGTGGAGTAAACCACAACATCCTGCCGTGTGATGAACAGGCGGACACCTTTGCTGTGCCATGGCTCTTTGTTGTAAAGCGGATACTTCTCCGGCATAAAAGAAAGATCGTGCCAGATCGCATCTTTCAAGCGAGCGTACCAGCGTTCGGCAGTGGTACGGTCGTGAAGGACGCTGGTGATGTATTGAAACTTTTCAGCGATATCGTTGGCGGCAGCATTTGTGTATACGATATTGTATTTGTCCATGTTTGCTTATAGTCCTGCGATTTTTGCGTCAAGCGCATCCTGAGAAAGGGTATGGCCAGAGGCAATATCCGCTGCACTCTTGCGGAGTTTGGCGTTAATCTCGTCCTGACTCAGTTCATCCCAGGTTTTTAAGGACGGGGTAAAGGGCATACCGCCTTCACGAAGACTTTGCTGCGCAAAGATGCGGACGGCCTCTGCAAAGGAGGTACCGAGACTGCGATAGAGACTCTCTACCTCGGATTTCAGTTCGCTGTTCATACGGATTTGAAACGTTGCATCCATTGCCATAAAAATCAACTCCTTGTGTTACGATTGTACTACAAATGAAAAAGGAATGTCAATAGCAGTATCTGACGAACGGCAGAGAAACAATGCAGATGAAAGGAAAATTCCCAATTATTTTTTCAGCAATACCTAAAACAGCTCCAATAGCTGTGCATTTTCGGTGGACATCTTATTTGTGAGATGCTGATAGATCTGCATTGTGACCTGAATGTTCTTGTGACCGAGGCGGTATTGCACATATTTGGGCGAAGCACCCTTTTCGGCAAGCATGGTGGCGTGGGTGTGACGAAGACTGTGGTAATCAAACTTGTCAAACCCAAGCTCTGTGCGGGCGATATGACTGACATGCTGCATATTGCGGCTGTTGATATAGATGCCGCCGGGACGGACCATCACAAGATGGATTTCCCGCCCGCGCCCCTCCGTGTTTAGCCTGCCGTCCTCATCACAAAACTGGTGAACGTACAGGTCCTCACAAAGCGCCTGACTTTCGGACTGACGCTGCTTTTCACGATGCAATGCAGCGATAACATCCTGAGAAAGTTCAATCGTGCGGACGCTGTCATATTTGGGCGCAGTGAAATACCAGTAGCCGGACTGCCCGGTAACGGTGTCCTTGTCCTGCCACTGAATTTGCCGACGGATAGATAACTGCTTTCGTTCAAAGTCGATATCTTCCCATTCTAAAGCAAATGCCTCTGCAATACGCGGACCGCACTTGTATCCGATCAAGAGCGGCAGATAAGAGCTGCTTCCCTCTGGAAAGCGCTGAAATATCAGAGACATTTGTTCGGGCGTGATATAGGCGTGCGGTGCACTTCTGGTTTTGACAGCAGGTATTGCACGGCGAGAAGGAACTTTGATATATTCTGCAGGGCTGTACGGGATATATTTCAGCGGCTGCACAGCATAGGACAAGCTCCCCGTTAAAATTCCTTTCAAGCTGGCGAGCGTATTACGGCTGTAACCTTGATTGAATTTTTCATTGAGCAGATTTTGCAGGATCTCTGGGGAGAGCGCTGCCAGACGGTAGTGACCAATCGCAGGCTTCAGGTGCAGGCGAATTTTCTTCTCATAGTTGGTGATCGTGCTTTTCTTGCAGTTGTTATAGCAATACTGTTCCAACCAAAGATCGAAATAATCAGATACGCTGATTTCGCTTGGCGTAAAAACTGAACCTGCGCGGTTATATTCTGCCATGGCTTTTGCTCCAGCGGCAGAAGCCTCGGCCTTCGTGCGAAATCCGCTTTTACTGATCGTCTGGCGCTTCCCCGCGATGCGGGCACCCTCGAAGCTGAACTCCCAATATGAGCCGCGCTTTCGAAACCTGAGATTGCTCATGTTGTCTCTCCTCAAAAATGTGGTGCCGACAACCGTCGGCACCACTGATCTTTAACTTGCCTTAGTGATGCGCCGAATCTCTTCGGGATTGCTGAGATCCAATCCCTCGTAGTCGACCAGAAACTGATCGAGTGCCTGCTTGCGTACCCGCAAAGAGCCGAGCTTGATAGCAGGCAGAAGGCCGAGCTCGATGAAACGGTAGATCAGCGCGGCGTTCGTGTGCAAGAGCTGGCTGATTTCCTTGACGGAATAAACAACGCGGCCCTCACTTGTTTCCATCGTGGAAGGTGCAGAAGTGGTGTTGGACATAAGCGACTCTCCTTAAAAATTCAAAAATTCACATGCTTTTCCATGTAACTGCGAGCTGCGTCAGTCCGCAAAACGAGCATGCGCGGACGCCCCTCAATGGACGCTTTCTTGGTAAACACAATCTTTCCCGTGTTGGACGAACCTTCCTGGGAAACTTCAATCAACCCATTTGCATGGAGCAGCTTGCGAATGGCCCCCTCCTGCAGATGAAACTGCAGGCCTTTTGCCCTCAGATGCTGACAGATCAGCTCATGCAGCGGCGCGTGGAGCAGCCAACAGAGGTTACCCTGCTCAAAACCAAGATAGGCGGACGGGGTGTAAGCAGCTGCGCTCGAAGCCAGAGCAATCTTACTGGCATCGATGAGATCGAAAAACTCACGCAAGTAGACCGCGAGAGGATCCGCCTCGCGGGAGAAGGCTTCACTGACCCGGAGGGCCTGAATCAGAGCAGAGCGCCACATGTCCAGCGTTGCACCTGCATCGGGAATCGTCGTCGCACCAATGCTGACAGCATATCTCAGCAAGATTTTTGCAGCGACGATCAGCGCAGCACCGGTGTCCGCAAGGCGGCGTTCATGCAGCACCTGGGCAAAACACTGACGTTCGCCCAGGCACTCAGCCGCGATGAAATCAACCAGCTCATTGCCGTGCGCTGCGCAGTAACTCAGGAAGAAAGAGAGATGCGTGGAGACCATCTCCGGGTGGAGCTGAAAAGCCTCCAGAAGGTGCCCGTCGATATCACCCTTCTCGACCGCAAGGATGAGACAGCGCAGGTAGCTGGAATGACTGCCACCGGTCAGCTCACCGGTGACGAAGGCGCATCCGCTGGGCGGATACTCTGCGGCGCGGGAGAGGTTCGCTTTGCAGCGAGACTTCGAGACGCCGTCTCCGACAAAACGGATTACCGCCTCAAGTTTAGCAATCTTCTCCTTGCTTGCGGCGGTCGTCACCGCAGGGCAGAAATCGTCGATGACCAAAACGCTTCCGTTGGCGTGGCCGAGCTTCTGCTCAAGAGCGGTCACGGTGTCGTTGAAGGTTGCCGGAGGCGTAAGGGAATCTTCGGCGTAGATCCTGAAAAGCGCCAACGCGAGCGAGGTCTTGAGAGACCCCGTCGTGCCAGCCAGGAACGTCACAAATCTCGGCTGATGCCCAGCCGCCTGGAAAAGCGGAAAGAGAGGCCCGAGGTGCATCAGGAGCAAAATCGGAAGCATCAGCTCCAAGCGCGGCGACAACTTCAGCACGTCCAGTACCCGGAAGAATGCCTGCGACGCGGATAACTGCGGGTCCAACATAAGATGTCTGCCCGTCTCCAGAAGCACGTCGGGGTAAGACTGCGTCCCGTTGTCACAACTGAACAGCCAGCCCGCCGGAAGCTGGATGAGGCCGGCGGAGCGAAGGACGAAGACCTCCGCACAGCGGTCAAGCTGATCGCGAATGAAGGCGGCAACGTGAGCGGCACCATTTTTGGCATCCGGAGCGAGGTGACACGACGGCAGCCTGGCCTGGATAATCCTCACTGCAATGTCGATCTCCGACGAGTTGAGCACGATCTCCGCGGATGCGGAGAATCCACGCGTCACACGAAGCAAAAGTTCAAGACGAGGCTCCTGACCATTTTCAAATACAAGGCGGCGCTGGAGTACCTCGATACGGAAGTTCGTGAGGCGAATGGGGCCCTTTCCCGTCTGGAGAATCAGACCGGACGGCATGGGCCTGATGCTTCCTTCCCAGTCGTCGAGCTCGTCATAAACAGAACTGGTTGCCGGGAGAACGGTGCCTAAGTACGGCTGCAAGGACGAGCAGCCTGCAGGAGTAAGCTCATTTTTGGCGCGCTGCAACATGGCCTGTTCGGTCATCGACAAGTTAAAGCGCGGTTCATCGTAGCAGATGGCGTCGAAGTTCATCCCGCCAAAGATCTGCCCGGGTCGAACGTGGCCGCGCTCATAGGTATAATTGGGCGGCAATTTGCCGCCAACGCAGTCCTCGGCCATAATCATCGGATCGAACGTCCCGTCAGGATGAGGGTGAGCACACGGGAAAAGCAGCGTTTCCGGCGGCTCATCGTCGAAGACCATTCCAATTTTGTGTCCATCCAGAGTGCGGGGTTCGAGGGCAACTTTAAGATCGTACATGGGATCATCATTTTGATGGGGTGCCATTTTTTCATCTCCTTTTTTATGCCCGGGCTTCTGACGTCGAGGCCATCATAGCACAAAATGACTTCTTGCTCCATTTCTGCTCCATTTATTTTTTACGGGTCAAGCTGAACGGCGCAAAGGAGAGGGTCAGGAGCGTTCTCCTGACCCCTTGCTATCTTTTTCATACTTGACCAGTACAGATTCCAGAGCAGAATACTGGTCCATGATTTCGGTGGCGCATTTATGAATGAGGTGCGCTGCAACTATCTGAGCATTTGCGCGAAGCACTGACGCTGCGGGAGAAAATGCTGCAATATCATCTCCCCCTATTTGGAGTGTGTGGATCCGATCCATCAGCTTTTCCTCGTTGAGGGCAGCATCTTTAAATACGGGCAGAACTTCTTTCGTATAACGGTCAAAGAACTCATCTGTGGGCTCGGCAGATAGGCTCTCCATGAGAGGTAATTCGCAAAAGCTGTCCGAGAGTTTTCCCAACTCAAGGTCAATGTGATGATATAGCGTGCGGAGAACAGCAAGCGTATCTTGCTTACTTTCCTCCGATGCACCCTCCAATAGGCGATTCACATGAAATCCTTTAATGAATACGTTGAGCTTTAAAAGGCGAAAAGGTTCGTTGAGCGCTATCCAAATCTGGTCGTGCGCTCGTTTTGTACTCTCTGTGATAAAGGCACCACTGGAGTGGTCTGAGGTATACCTGGAGTAAGTATAAGGAATCGATTCGAGCTTATTGATATCTTCGAAGATGTCGCAAACGTATTGCCTTAGCTCGCCTTCCACCTTTTGACGCAGGGCATCGTCGGGATCCTCCTTTTGAAGATAACTGCGGATATCAAGATAAGAATCTTTAAACTTCTGAACAGTCTTAAATAATTCAGAATGCTGCTCTGAGAGGTACGCGTTATACACAGCCTTCAGAGCATTCAACTCTTCCTTACTTGCTTTCGGGGGCATTCTGTTGAGGCATTCTTTCAGAGCATCAGAATGCTCATTGACCTCAAAATAAAAGACCTTATCGTCGTTGGCGCGATTGCCCTCGCAACGGGGACGGATCGATTCCAGATTTGTGTAAACGCCTTCAATTGCGGATGAACCAATGGTTGGCGCGGAAATGGAGGGTTTCATTTCCTGCAGCAAATCAATGAGCAGCTGGTCCAGAACAGGAATGGCATACCTCATATTTTTAGAAGAGATTTCAGGGGGCTGACACAGCGTTGCCTGCCATATGAGATTCAGACGGGCCATAATTTGGGGATAGTACCCGTAGATTAAGTGAAATTTGACAATATCGCTTTGCAGAATTGCTGTCGTCCGGACATCTTTCAGGATATCTTCATTGGGCATGGAGGATATGTCATTTACTAAAATGTCAAATGTCCTCTCAATAAGGTCATTACCGCGCAGGCGCTTTTTCGTTGACCGGGCCCGTGCAGCAGCCTTGACAAGGGGTTCTACTTCCCAATCAATTGTGGCAGCACGGGTATCGCTCGGTCGATTTGAATTTTCGAAATTAACGTGTTGGCGAAACAGATGTTGATACATCGGGTGATCGGCACCGAGCTTGGAATCAGAATTTTCATCTTCCACTATAAGGAGGTCACGCACAGCACACTGAATCATTTTTCGAGAAAAGTGCTTGTGCTGTAAATCCGGATATTCAGAGCATAGCTCCTTTTGGAGCATATTCAGGCTCTTGTCCAAGGGCAATTCATAAACGCTCCCGGCGCGAAAAGTGAACTCCTCTTTATCAGCCATTATCGCTCCTCCTGTTCTGTGTCCACTTTGTCCACCATGTCCACCAAAATATGATATAGGGAAAAGCCCATGATTACAGCGTTTTTCTATATTGAAAAAAGGTGGACATGGTGGACGAGATACCGTCAGTATAGCGCAATGCGTTCGTTTAGGCAACATAGGGCTTTTGATGCAGCAAAGCAGAGATAAAGTCTTACAATGCTGTGAACATTCCGGTAAAGCTTGGGGACCCGTAGGGGAGGAATAGTTTTCCTCCCCTCGCGGAGAAGTCCCACAAAGAAGAAAGGAATGATCATTATTATGGCTTATATCAAATTTGTTGAAAGAACGCTAACCTGTAAATATAAAGATAACTCTACATATGAAGACTTACTGTGCTATTGCGGCAATCCGGAAAAGGCTGTTGCTGCGGGATCCTTTCATCTGGAATCCATGACAACAGCAGCGGCAGAAATGCAGTATACCGCACAGCAGTTCCATAAGGACTATGGGACCCGTATTCAGCACATCATTATCGCGTTTGCCAGGAGGGAGACTCCCTCTCTGTCAATGGTGCAGTTCATCGCAGATGCATGCGGCCGCTTCTTTGCAGACCGCTATCAAGTGGCCTATTACATCCATTGGGAGCCGAATCCCCACATCCACACGATTGTCAATAGAGTTTCTTTCGTGGATGGAAAGAAGTATCCGGACCGCTTTGCTGACAGGCAGGCATTCTGGCAGCACGTTCGTTATGTCCTGAACGGGTACGGCATTTTCCTCTGCAAGTAGATACATATTAATTAGTAAAAGGGAGAATGTTTTGTTACTTCTTCCGCCCCTTGAGATAGCCCTTTCCGCCGCGGATCATAATGTAGACATTGGCACCCAACAGTGCACCCGCTGCGAGATCGTACAGCGGCGTGCCGACTGCCGCAAAGAAAATGGGCATCAGGAACCGCCTCCTTTTTCCCTGAGTGCGGTACAGATCCCTTCTGCGATAAATAGCACCAAAAGAGTCAGCACCATGCCGACCGTCACATATCCTAAATCCAATCTGCTCTCTCCTTTCATCTCTTCTTGCCGCCGCGTTCGCTGGCTTTGCCTCGCATTTTGCCGCGGCTTTTGGACTTGCGCACACTGATCGTGCAGAAGCAGTCGAAGCTGCTGCCGCTTGCTTTGTAGCTACTCTTTATTTTTGCTTTCCTTGCCATTTTAACACCCTCCGTCATAAAGTAGTTCTTCGATTTCCATTGTTGTAAAGCCCTGGTCAAGAAGCCTGTCAATCATCTCCCCTGTAAAGCCAAACGCCTTTGCGACCGACTTCAACAGTGCGAGATGCTCCTCCTCAGAGTGAGGTGCTTTTGGGTACAGCGGCGTGTCCCAATACCCCCACGACGAGCGATAGAACTTGGAGGCATCGAACGCGCCGCGAGTGATGCGGCCGTTGCCGTCAATTCTTACAATATCCCCCATTGCAATATCGACCTTCTCTCCACGCCCGAGCCAATTTCCGCAGCGGGCCAATGCCTTGTTCAGAATCTCAGCGGTGGAGGCGTAGACATAGACACCGACTGCCGGAAAGTGGACGATGGTAAGAGGATTGTCCCCCTTGACGATCCACAGCGCATCCTGCTCATCCAGCACCGCAAATGAAAAAGAGCCCTCGACCTGTTCAGCCATCTTTGCAAGGCTGTCAAAGTCGAGGGCTTTTTGCTGTTCCAGAAGCTGCACCGCCACATAGCTGTCGGTCTGGATTTTTGTTTTCGGCAAATGCTTGGTATGACGAAGTCCACGGTCATTCCACAGCACACCGTTGTGCGCCAGCGCAAAGGACTTCCCCTTTACATAGCCAAAGAAGGGATGGTTGTTGTAATTCTTTTTCGCGCTGCCCTGCGTGGTCATCCGCGTATGCCCCATGACCACGTGGGCCTCCGCAGGAATACGCAGATGCAGCCGATGCGCCGCCAGCGGACGCTTGTAGATTTGAAGCCCACGCGATGTGTTGTAGGCGATACCGGTGGCGTCGGTACCACGTACTTCTGCTGCAATTGATAATTCTCGAATCAGGCGGCTCTTCTGCGTAACACTCAGCGCGCCAGCATAGTCAATGAATCCGAACAAACAGCACATCAGACCTCCGCCTCGCTTTCTACCGGCTCGTTCACATACAAGCGCCGCTCCTTCAAGTACTGCACCAACTCTGGCTGTGTGCAGCCGGAGACAAAGGTCGTCCAAGACATCGCTTTCAACTCCTCGTCGGACATGAAAAGAGCCACATCACAGATTCGGTCAAGGAGCTGTAATGTGGCAATGAGTGTGTTGTATTTGAGGGTTCCACGGAAAATGCGAAACTCAATGGTGTTCTTGTTGGTGAGGTTGACGCTGGTATAGCGACCGGCGTGAGCGCTCTTCTTGGCGTGGTCCAAGAGCTCTTTTGGCTGGTCCTTATAGCCATAACGGGCCGCCCACTGGTCGAGCTGGTACTGCGTTCTGCGGGAAAACTTCAGAAGCTCCTCCCAGTTCTTTTCAAAGAAGAACAGGATTCTGGCAATCACGGCGTCCTGCTGTGCTTCCGTCTCACCAAAAGCATTGCGGTTGACATGAACATGAAGTCCGCAGGTGCCCGCCTGATGGCTCGTGTAACCCATCTGTACGGCCTTCTGCAAGATGGCTGCCCACGGCATTTCTGACTGATGGTAGGCGAGCGTCATGGGATGCGTCACCATCTCAAAGCCGTCGTCCAGAGAGCCGTCGTGCTTGCAGTAGAGGTTTTCCAAGCCGTTGCCGTTTGCGATGGACATGACCTCGGCGGCGTTGTCGTCGTCCTCACCGGCTCCGTCCACTTCCAGCTCTACGCCGAAGAAGCGGTCACCGTCCCCACGGAACAGCGGCTCGGGCTTGTAATAGTAGTCTTGGATCGGCTTGCGGGAAGCGCGGCTCGTGTAGCAGTCATAGCAGAACGGATACTCGTTTCCATCGCTCTCACAGGCATAATAAGTATGGATGACTCGAATGAGATCACCACAGTTGTGACAGTTTGTGTAGTGACGGTCATAGCAGTCCTGACAGAGCGGCGTGGATTCATCTCCGGCATTGTCATCCCGCCAGATGCGTTCACCGCAGTGGGAGCAGAGAACGGTTTTGGTTTCCAAACAGTCCGGGCAGAGAAGCTCACCGTTGAACGGGTAGAGTTCGCCCCGAAGGAATTCTTCACCGCAATTAGTGCAAACGAGCTTCGGTAGGGCAAAAATCTCACGGTACTTTTCAATCAAATCGTCCGGCAGTGACTCAAAATTTTCGCTGTCGGGTGGTGCGGAGCACAGGAAAAAGGGACCACAGACAGTGTCATAAATCTCGCCGGTTTCGGGGTGTTTTAAGGGGCGATTCTGCGGCAGGCCTGCCAGCTTGCCTTCATCGTTGCAGATCAGGGCGACGGGGGCTGAAAATGGATAGACAGCTTCGATGAGGCCGCCGACGAGGGACTGCATGGATGCGAGGGAGCCATCGATTTCGACGATGCGGGGTTCGGCGTTAGGGGCCACCAAGAGAACTTTCATTGCAATTATCTCCTTAAATAAAATAGCACTGCGGACAACTCCACGGTGCTTCATAAGGATGATATACAACTAAAAATAAAGCGATTTGCGATTTAGGAACGTAACATAAGGTAAAGAAAATTCAAAAGGAGATAGCAGACCTATGAGAAGTGAAGAAGCGTTCCAAGAATCCGTGCGCGCCATGCGCAATCAGACTTTGCGTGCAGATCGCGCCGGAGATTACTGGACAGACGACGAGAAGAATCGACTGAGAATTTTATTTGACAGCGGTGTCGGTATTACCGAGATCGCGCTGGAACTGGGGCGAACAGAACCGGCAGTTTATCAGCAAATTGAAAAAATGGACCTGTACGGGCGCAAGCAGAATCCGCAGAGACAGAGGAACGGCAAGAAGCCTTCTGAGTGCTTATGTGATCGCTGTGGAAATGATCCGGCATTATGCCCGCTTCGGAAACAGTGCACAGCAAAAAAGGAGAACTGAAAATGTTTGAGTCCTACGATGATATTCTGACCGCTGAAGAGGCCTGCGAGGCCTTAAAAATCGGATACAACGCAATATATGAGCTCCTAAACACCGGTAAGCTCAGGGGCTATCGAAACGGTCGTGTGTGGAGAATCCCGAAGGCGGCGCTGGTAGAGTACATTCAAGGCAGTTCCAAGCTGAAGTGACAAAGGCGCAGAGAAGTGCCCTGCGTCTATCCTGTTAAAAGCGGTGTTTCTCGCTTTTCGGTGCTGCAATGCGCTACAATACCCCTATCACGAGAGATAGGGGTATTTTTATTATGGAACATTATATGACTGACAAGATGGTCGAAGCCTATTTGAAAGCCCTCGAAAGCGAAGAACGTGCCGCAGCGACGATCGAAAAATATCGCCGTGCTTTACTAAGCTTTGCAGCCTTTTTGAGCGGCGCGGCGGTTACGCCAGAGATGATTCGGCTCTGGAAGGACGACCTGCGCGCGAGAAACTACGTGCCGTCAACGATCAACACTTATCTGGCCGCGCTGAACGGCTTCTTCCGCTTCTGCGGCTGGACAGACTGCCGAGCACGGTTCTTAAAAATTCAGCGCCGCCTGTTTCGCAATAGCAAACAGGAGTTGACACGCGGAGAGTATGAATGTCTCGTCGCCGCGGCAGAGGCTGCGGGCGACCGCGGCCTTGCGCTCCTGATGGAGACCGTCTGCTCCACCGGCATTCGCGTCAGCGAGGTGCAGTACATCACGGTCGAGGCCGCGAGAAACGGCAAGACAGAAATTGCGCTCAAAGGGAAAATCCGTACCATTCTGCTGCCTGCCAAGCTTTGCCGCAAGCTGCTCAAGTTCGCAACGCAGAAAAAAACCGCCTCCGGCGCGATCTTTCGCGCCAAAAGCGGCAAAGCTCTGTCCCGTTATCAAATTTGGTCGAAGATGAAGAAGCTGTGTGTCCGCGCGGGCGTCGATGCGGGGAAAGTGTTTCCGCACAATCTGCGCCACCTGTTCGCGACGGCATTTTATTGCGCATACAAGGACATCGTCAAGCTGGCGGATGTTCTCGGGCATTCGAGCATCGAAACGACGCGAATCTACCTTGTCACAAGTGCGGCGGAGCATCGGCGTCAGCTCGAACGGTTGAGGCTCGTGTCATAGGCGCAGCAGAATCTATATTCCGTATATGCAAAGGAAGCGAAACGATCTTATCGCTTCCTTTACTCGTAGCAAAATATAGCACAATCTTTCGACAAAGGCAAGGGAAATTATGATTCCAAATATAAATTATGGAGTTTACAGGGGAAAATGCACTGTAAGCTTGTGCCTCTGCACCCGTTTGAGCGTTCTCGGGTGCAGACAGCTCAATCTCTGCATGCACTTTAGTTATGAATATAGTGGTAACTGTATTCGCTTTATCATTTTTGCGCAACAGAATATAGATTCCGTTCTCAAAATCTCATATTTTGGCAAAACCGCCGAAAGGCGGCGACGCAAAGCCAGATGGGTCTAACGCCTCTCCGAATGGAGAATACGCTATGACAGCCGGTTGCACACTTACTGATGTATTCGCTTGTCACTGCTCCGTCCGGCTTTGCTGGAACGGAGCTTTTTTCGTGAGGGGGTGGCTGACGATCCGACGAACATTTCGAGCGTTTTGCGCGGAACAGGGAAAGACTGCTTTGCTTGCCCAGTGGGATATTGAGCGAAATTTACCACTCACGCCGGATGATGTGACTTTCGGCAGCCACAAAAGAGTCTGGTGGACCTGCCCAAGCGGCCACTCATGGCAGGCCATGGTTTACACCCGCAGCGAGGGCACAGGCTGCCCCTACTGCACGGGGCGTAAGGTTACGCCTAAACAGGGCGGCCTGGTGAAGCAGTTTCCGCTGCTCACGGCAGAGTGGGACGTCGAAAAGAACGCACCCTTGACACCGCAGGACGTGACGACCGGCAGCCACAAGCTCATCTGGTGGCGCTGTCCGAAAGGGCATTCCTACCGTTCCGCCGTCAAGACGCGGGCGCAGGGCAGCGGTTGTCCGTACTGTGCGGGAAAGAACGTCCTGCCAGAGGAAACCTCCCTTGCGGCTGAGTATCCGTCGATCGCGAAAGAATGGGACGTGGCAAAAAACGTGCCTCTTTTGCCTACGCAGGTGATCTCCGGCACAAGGCGCAAAGTCTGGTGGCTCTGCCCGAAAGGCCATTCATGGTGTGCGGCGGTGTATTCGAGAACAGTACTCGGCACGGGCTGTCCGGTCTGCACCGGACGGCAGGCGCTCGCAGGCGAAAACGACCTCGCAACGCTGTACCCGGACATTGCCGCGCAGTGGGACGAGGAGAAAAACGGTGCGCTTCGACCGAGCAATGTCACCGCGGGCTCAAACCGCCGCGTGTGGTGGCGATGTGAAAAGGGGCACTCCTACCGTGCTGTGATCGCGCAGCGCGTACAGCGCGGCGACGGCTGCCCCTACTGCGCCAACCGAAAGGTGCTGGCAGGCTTCAACGACTTAGCGACCGCAGCGCCGCTCGTCGCCAAGCAGTGGCACGAGACCCTCAACGGCGCACTGACACCGGAGATGGTCACAGCTGGCAGCCACAAAAAAGCGTGGTGGCAGTGCTCTTACGGCCATGTCTGGAAAGCCACCATCTACTCGCGCGCGGGCGTGCAGCAATGCGGATGTCCGGTCTGCGCCGGGAAAACCAAGCGCAAAACCAAGTAAACCCAGCCCGCGGAGGCGAGCAAAGGATAAAGAAAACTTAGGAGGTAAAAGTGATGAAACAGCGAATTCTTGCAATATTATTGTCACTGACGATGATGTTCACGCTGGTTCCGACCGCATGGGCGGAGGGCACCGAAGCAGGAACGGCCAGTGTGCCCGAACTGGAAAATTCGGCCACCGAGGGTACAAGCGGCGGTATTGACTGGAAGGTTGAGGACGGTTTGCTGACGATCTCGGCGGCAAACCCATCGGAGGACGAATATAATGCCGGTCAGATGAAGGACTATACCAGTCAAATGGGGGAAACAGTAACAGACCCTACGGAGTGGTATGCCCTAAAGGATTCCATTACGGAGATCAAAATTGAGGAAGGCGTTACCTATCTCGGCAATTGGGCCTTCTCCGGTTTAACAAAAGTAGTTAAAGCAAACATCCCTGCCAGCATTACCGGGTTGGGCAATCACATTTTCCGGGGCGATACTGCACTGACTACGGTTGAGTGGGCAAGTGATTTTAAGGCACCTGAGATTACCGATACTGATTCTAACTCCACTACTTATACCGGGAACTATGTCCCGACCAGCATGTTTGACGGCTGCACCAGCCTCGGCAGCGGCGAGGAGCTTTCGGCTTGGCTCCCTGACAGCTTTACCGGCGTAGGCTGTGCCGCATTCCGCGGAACGCAGTTCACTGTAGATTTTGGCGTTTGGGATAATTTGACCTATATTGGCGCATATGGCTTTGCCGGTATGCCTAATCTGGATTCCTTTACTCTATCTAATGAGATCACACTTGGCCTGCGCGGCAACAAGGATAAAGCATCCAATGCGTTTAACAGTTCCGGCTTAAAGTCACTGACCGTTGAAGACGAGATTACAGAGATCCCCATTGGTATGTGCGACGGCTGTGAGCAACTGTCGTCGGTTGATCTGGCGGATTCTGTTAGAACGATTGCTATGACCGCTTTCCGTAACACCAAGGCGCTCAAAGAGATCGACCTCAAGAAAGTTCAGACGATCAATAGTTACGCTTTCCAGGGTTCCGGATTGACTGCGTTGGTGCTTCCGGAAAGCGTGGAAAAGGTTGAAAGCCGCGCATTTGAGGCATGTACTTCCTTGACGAAGGTAACGATAAATGCGGCAGAACTGATGCTGGATAACAGTAATACCTTCGCAGGCTGTAGTTCGCTGAGTACAGTTGTCACTTCGGCAGATTCTAAGATTAATGGACTTAATACCGGCGCATTTGGACCTGATTCACATGGCGACTATGTGCAGGCTCCGGTAGAGAGCATTGAAATCAACGGCACAGTGAACACACTGAATTTTTCCACTCTGGCCTCGCTGAAGGACCTGACGATCAACGGTAAAAACAATTTGACTTCCGGTGCATTGCCGTCCGGCTTTGAAAATCTGGTCATCAACGGTGATAGCTGGAGCGTCGACCATTATCAGTTCCAAAGCCCGGCGCCTGTCAAGCATTTGGTCGTTTCCGCAGCTGAAGTTTCTGATAATGCAGGCAAGACAGAAGCTGCCTTTCGCTCTAATTTCAACTTAGAGACGGCACAGTTTACTGGTACTACCGTAAAACTCCAAGCAAAAATGTTCATGGGTTGCACCAGTCTGAACTGGCTGGATCTCTCTGCTGTTGATACACTCACAGTTGGTTCGGGTTGCTTTGGGGATGATACCAACTCTACCTATGGAGCCAGTACGGAAAAACCGAACAGGTTCAACAAAGATTGTGTAATCTATGCGAAGGATGCCGCGGCGGCTCGGACGCTTAGAGATCGTGGTTCCGGCCTTGACAAGAAGGGCATTGTCCTAATTGTCAACGGCGGCACAGTAGATGTAACAGCAGCAACTGCTGGTTTTGGTGCGGTGTCCTGCGCGGGTTATACCGCCCAGTGGTATGACAATGAAACCTGTACTGGAAGCCCGGTTAAAGGGAATCCGGTAACTGGAGAGACTTACTATGCCAAGTGGACGAAGAACACCAGTGTTGTGCTGACCTCTAATCCTGTCGCGGATGAAGACGGCAAGGTTTCCGCACCCTATACCCCCAGCGGCGCTGTTACCCTGTCGGTGCAGGATCCCGGCGCGGATTGGCTCTATGTTTGGATGAAAGACGGTAAGCCGATCAATGGAACTGAAAGCAGCCTGACGCTCTGCGCACCGAGCGATAGCGGCAACTACAGTGTCAAGGTAGTTGCGGACGGCACCGGCACAGATGTCTGGACCAGCAACGCGATCAATGTGACCATCACCAAGGCCACTGGCACGGCATCCGTCAGCATGGATGACTGGGCGTATGGCGAAGAGGCTAAGAAGCCTGCCCTGACCAGCGCTACCAACGGTACTGACAACGTAACCTATCTGTACAAGGTCAAGGATGCGGCTGACAGCACTTACAGCGATGCGGTGCCGACTGCTGCGGGCAGCTACACGGTGAAGGCGACCTTCCCCGAAACGGTGAACTATAACGCAGTAACTGCAACGGATGACTTCACCATCACCAAGGCTACCTATAACATGACCGGCGTGAAATTTGAGGATGCCAGCTATACTTATGATGGTAACGAAAAGACGCTGACGATCAGCGGTACTTTGCCCACAGGTGTGGCCGTAGCGTATGAGAATAATAAACTGACCAATGCAGGCAGCGTGACAGCAAAGGCAAAGTTCACTATTGCAGATAGCAATAATTACTGTGCAATTAAAGACATGACCGCCACATTGACCATCACAAAGGCCAAGCCGACTGTGAGTATTTCGGCCAAGCCTGATTCTTTGCGTGGTGGCGGCAAGGTCACGCTGACTGTGACGGGCGTGCCCGAAGAGGGTAATGTGATTGTGACGTGCGACAACGGCATCACCGTCGATAACGCGAATGGCACGTATTCCGCTGTCCTGCCCAACCGTACCGTGGACTATACCTTTACACTCAACTACACCGGCGTGGAAAATGGCAACTATAGCGATGCAACGGACACCTGCACGGTTTCCGTGACGCGCCGCCACACTTCTTCCGTTACCCCCGGCAGCACCGTTTCCGTCCCCTCCACCCCGAACGGCACGGTGACCGTCACCCCGTCCAACGCCTCCAAGGGTACGAACGTGACCGTCACGGTGAAGCCCAGAGAGGGCTATGAGCTCGGTTCCATTGAGGTTCTCGACAAGAACGGCGATTCGCTCAAGCTCAAGGATCTCGGCAACGGCAAGTACAGCTTTGTCATGCCGGATGGCAAGGTCAGCGTCGAGGCGGAGTTCGTTAAGACTGCTGCTGCCAGCTTTGCTGATGTTCCCGCGAACGCTTACTTTGCCGATGCAGTGAAGTGGGCAGTCGATAAGGGGATCACCAACGGCCTGTCTGACACGATGTTTGGCCCCTACGAGTCCTGCACGCGTGCGCAGATCGTAACGTTCCTGTGGCGCGCCGCAGGCAGCCCCGAGCCGAAGGCAGCAAGCAGCTTCACGGATGTTCCTGTGAGCGCTTACTATGCCAAGGCGGTTGCTTGGGCCGTTGAGAACGGAATCACGAACGGCATGACTGAGACGACGTTTGCCCCGAATGCGACCTGCACCCGCGGCCAGAGCGTGACGTTCCTGCACCGTGTGCTCAAGGGCACCGCGAGCGGCAGTGCGAACTTCACCGACGTGAAGTCCGACGCGTTCTACGCTGATGCGATTAACTGGGCGGTTGCGAATAACGTGACGAACGGTACTTCCAACACGACGTTCAGCCCCAACGCGGACTGCACGCGCGCGGAGATCGTGACGTTCCTGTATCGTGCCTATCAGGGCAAGTAAAAAAGCAAATACTCAACTTACAAGGCAGGCACCCAGATTCGGGTGCCTGCCTTGCAGCAAGAGGTACTGCACAGAAGTTAACCGACACGGCAGCAAAATGTTCGTCCCATTTGCGCCGGTAGCTATATCGGCGGGGAAATATATATTAGAGAGAAAACGGAGAAGTAACATGGCAGTTCGTAGATTAAAAGGTTTATACTTAAAATCAGAAGGCGAATACTTAGAAGATTATCCTTCGCGTTATGTTGAACAGACAGAGGCACTTTTTGAATGGCGGCAGAGCGCACCGAAGCAGGATATCGAACTTCATAAGAGAGCTGAGAAGTTTTCCGGCCTGTTCAGGGATATGCTTTTGGACAAGGATGCAATCGAGAATGTTAAGTTGTTTGAAGACGATGGGAAAGAAGTCAGCTTCCAGCCGGAAATTCTTCACTGCTGCTGTTTGGATTGGGTTAGATTTTCTGTGCAGCCTTTGGAGGGAAATGTCAAGGGATGCTTTAAAGACTTCTATAATACCGAGCTGACAATTGAACTGCCCGAAAAGCCAAAATTTGAATGTGCTCCGATTTACGATAAATATGCAGAAGTTATTATTAGCCCCAAATATGCGGATGACGATAGTGTTTTACTCCATGAGATGATCCATCTGTATGAAGACGTGCTGGATGACTTCCCGATGTATTATCGAGACATTGTACTTTGGCAGCTTTATAAAAGCATGGATGCTGAGATTGACGACTTGGATCGGAGAATTGCTGCATTTACCAGACTTGACCATCAGCAGGGAATTGATGAAGTTGGCGGCTGTCATGACATCCTGTTCCTGTTAAAGAGTTATGATTTGGACCTTCGCATGAAGTATCCGCTGGGTAAAGTGCTTTGCTACAAAGTGCCCGGTTTTCCGTGTGAGGCATTGGTTGAGGATGTATAGTCATATAGCCGGAGGGATTAAGGGCAAGAACTATACTCGCGTGCAAATGTAGGGTTTTCCGTGGGACTCATAGTTTTCATGCGCTACAAGTAAAAAATAAGACGCAGAACAAATCTGCGTCTTATTTTTTGCCATTAGTGTTCCTGCTCCCTCACGTTTTTTGCATCAGTCAGCGCTTGCATGTACGCGAGCGTTAACTGCTTTTCCAGTGAATCCAGCCGTCCCCAGTGGGAAAGGCAATCCTTTTCATCTTTTTTAAGTTTTACAGATTCATCATTAATAGAGAAGAACTGTGCAAGCGTGATGCCAAATCCAGTGCAGAGCCTTTCGATGGAGACAATAGACGGCGCGGCTGTTTTATATAGGATCGTACTAAGCGATGAATATGGCATGCCCGCCTCTTTGGCGAGACGGTAAAGACTCCAAGAGCGAGCCTTGCAAAGATCCTGAACACGGGCTGCTACGTTGAAGTCATCCATGCTGCACCTCCGAGAATTGATAGTATTATTCTACACAGAAAGGCGCATTTGCGTTAGACTGCTATTTACGATATATTCATATTGATTTTATATCGTAAACACGGTATAATAAACGATATAAAGCACACACCAACTTGGAAGTTGTGTATGTCAAATATTAAATTGGAAGGAGTTCTTGGAAATGGGATTTTGGGATAAGCTGGGAGAGGTTGTACAGACGGTTGGCGAGTATGCGAATTCAAAAAACGAAGAGATTGAGCAGTATAAAGAGGAATATGAAAGATATTCCGATGAACAGCTTATTCACAGATTCAAAAATATCCCCTCGAGTAACCGAACCAGAAAAATCGCGTGTATGCAAGTTCTGCGTGAACGTGGAATTGGAAATACCGAAGAATAATAGGAGGAAAAACCATGGAGCGTACTGAATATATCTGCTCGTATTGCGGCAGAAGATGTGTCCGCCTCTCCTCACAAGGAAGACCGGCACCGGGTAATTGCATGCGCAAAGAAAAGACCAAAGACGGCAAAATGAAGCCTCACACTTGGGTATTTAACCGCAAATTAAACTAATTAGACTCATAACAGTGGGCGATGGTACTTTTGTATCTTCGCCCATATTTTACATTCAAATTTTGGAACGAGGTGGTTAGCTTGTTGTCCATTATTTTTCTTGTCATTGTCGCAGTAATTGGCGGTAGTATCTATTTTGCACTTCCGCTCGCAGTTCAGCTCATTTTGTTCGCAATCAACGCGATCGTTCCGGATCCTATTCCATATTTGGATGAAATCATTATGGTTGGGGGTATTTTGTCTAAGTTGAAAAAACTGGACGATATTGAAGATTTCATTTCCGAGCATAAAGTGCTATCCTGCATCATTGCTGTTGGGATGGTGATTTTACTGGTTCAGTTTCTGAGATGGATTTTCTGACAAGGAGGGAATCACAGATATGCCGCCGAACACTTTTGAAGCCGAGATTTTTTCATTTCCTCACACTTACACCAAACTGACATTCGGTACGGCGGGAATCAAAAAACTTGATAAAGTTATTTCAACTTACAAGATTCCTGATGGCGAACAGATTGTCGCCTATATGAAAGGGACGATCCCGCTTTTTGGCCTGACAACCGAGGGGACGATCATCACTGACTGCGCTCTCTATATAAAAAAAGTTGGGATGAAAAAAGAAACTGATAGATACGAAAAGCTTTTGAAGGAGAAAACGTAAAAAAGATCAGGAGGTACTTTCCGACTGGAAAGACATTTGAATATTTCTTTCCGATACTTACCAGCCTGCATATTGATTTTGCCCAAATGAGGCGTATACTGAAAAAATAAAGAGGCGTATGCTATTTTGTTCCCTCAAATTGGGAACAGAATGATTTTGAAAAATGGAGGAGAGAACATAATGCACAGTCGAAAGATACGCGTATTCAGCCTGAGCATGGTCCTGGTGCTGCTGCTCACGCTGATCCCAGCGCAGGCGGCGGAGAAAACCGACACCGGCACGGACGAGGGCGAGAAGACGTACACCGTCACGCTCAACGGCAACAGCGGTTCGCTGAAAGGCGAAGATCTGGTGACAGTTACCTATTCCGAGGAAAACCCACTCAACTTGTGGGATTATCCGTTTACGCAGAGCGGCTATCTCCTTGCCGGTTGGTCGACTGATGAGAGCGGCAGTGGTTGGATCGACTGCAATGTCACCTTTAACAGCGATATGGGTTTTGAGACGCTCTACGCTGTCTGGCTCAAGCTGCCGGAGAGCGGAAACTATGCGATTTTCAACACCGCGGGTGCTGGTACGATTGCCGATGCAGTAAGCAATGCGAACGACCTCTACTGCGTGGAATTGACGGAAAATTTCAAAATGCCGACGCTGCAAAGAAGCGATACGGCGACGGCGGAGGAGATATCGTTCTGGAGTAGTAACAGCAATTCCAGCATGATTTACTACGAGGGCGAAGAATTTATGCCCAACAATGGGATGTAATTCAACTTTTGCCGTTTTTCAGGTTCGAGTGACTGCCACCAGCTGATTTTTGACGGCAACGGCGGAACCGTGACAGCTTATGATAACGACAATACATCATATACCGCCAATAAAATCGGACCGTTCTTTTATTGCGATGGCGACACGGCCGCCGGACGGACGTTTGAGCACCCCGGCTATACCCTGACGGGCTTTAGCACCCAGCAAGACGGCAACGGCGGCACATTTTATCCGATCGGGAGCGCTTTTACGATCACGGCGGACATGCCAGCGGTTCAGATCCTCTATGCCCAGTGGGAACCGGAGTATCATCTTGAGGACGATGTATCTCTGGTGATTGATGGTGTAGATCAGAGCAAGCTTTTGGAAAGCACCAACGTATGCACCGGCACGGGCTGGACGTATCAGGTCGTCGATGGCGTGAGCGTGCTGCATTTGACGAAGGACTACAACGGCGGCAGCATCATCTGCAAGCGCGAGAACGTGAACATTATCTTCGATGACGCGGTCAGCACGAAGCGGATCGAAGTGAGCGGCGCGCTGACGCTTACGGCAAACGGCATCTATGCTACGATTTCCGGGGGCAATGACACTGCGGATCCGCGCAGAGAGCGTCACGCTGGCAGCGGCAGCGGGAAACTATAAGATCGTTTCTGGGAAGACCAATGCGATCCAGGCGAAGTCTTTGTATTTGAATTCTGGCGATGTGAGGATCGAAGGCAGTCCCGCGGTTCCCAATGATACCGAAATTACGTGCGGAGAGAAAGTGAGACTCCAGACCAATCGCAATTCTGACGGTACGATTTCGGCACTGTATACCTATCCGAAGAGCGTGACGCTCTACGGCAACGGCGGCAAGTATGGCGAGGCCGATGTTGTCACCGTCGACTATCCCGACAAGGGCTCGCTGGACCTGAGCCAGTTTACATTTGAAAAAGAAAATTATATCTTCCGCGGCTGGGCGGTCGACAAGGATGGTAAGCAGCTTGCCGCGGATGCAGCGGGGCATCTGAAAGGCACGTACAAAGCGCTTTACGCCGTCTGGGCCGCAGCGCCGCAATACGAGCAGTACGTGCTCTTCAAGACCAACGGCTACGGGATCATCGAAGGCGCGACCCTTTTGGCGGATAACCTGTACAGCGTGGAGCTGACAGACGATTTCAAGATGCCCATCCTGCAAAAAGACAGTACGTCGATGCAGGCAGACCTCTGGCTTTGGCGCAGCAGCGCCAACAGCAGCCTCATCTGCTACGAGGGTGAAGCGTATACGCCCGACAGTGGAATGGAGTTCTATATTTCTCCTGTTGTGGGGCAGAACGGAAATCATCAGACGATTTTTGACGGCAACGGCGGCACCGGAACGAGGCGTACCGGGGACGGAACAGCGTACATCGTGAATAAATACGGGCCGTTCAACTACCGTGATGGTGACACGGTCGCCGGACAGACCTTCCGGCGTCCCGGCTATATCCTGACGGGCTATAACACGCAGGCGGACGGCAAGGGCACGGCCTATCCGACCAGAAACATTAAAATTGCGGCGGACATGACCTCTGAGCAGATCCTCTACGCCCAGTGGTCACCGCTGCAGCAGCTCAAAAACGGTGCGCGCTTTATCGTCGACGGCAGCGATATGTCGGCCCTTGTCGATCTGGATGATTTCAGCGACGGCGTCGGCTGGGGTGTTCTCTTTCAGGGTGGCGAGACTACGGAAAATCCCCGAAACGGTCAACTGACCGTTTCGGATAGAGGCGGCTATCAGGGCGGCAGCATCGCCTATGAAGGCAATCTGATGCTCCTGTTCAGCAGTGATGCGACCGTGGGACAGGTCGAAGCGGCGGGGAACTTGAATCTGAGCCGTTCAGGATCAGAAACGGCACTGGCGTTGCGCGTAAGGACAGCGGGCGTGCCAGCACTTCGGGCAACGGACATCATTATGACCAGCTCCAATGCTTACTATGACATTGAGGCGAAAAACGCCGTCGGCGTGGACGCGGCCTATCTGATGCTCGCGTCACCCAATGTGACGATCAAGGGTGATCCCGCCGTGCGCGAGGGCGCTGTGATCGATTGCATGAAAGGTATCGGCTACACGCTTTCGACGGATAAAAAGACGCTGACGACCTATGCCATTGACCAGACGCTTACGCTGGACGGCAACGGCGGTAAGCTGGGCGAAGATGGTACAAAGACTATTACCTTCAACATGCATTCGCTCCCTGATCTGAACGAGTATGCATTCGAAAATGAGGGCTATGCCCTCGTCGGCTGGGCGGCGGATAAGGAAGGAACAAAGCTCGTCACAGATGCGACCGGGCACCTGAAACAGTTGAACTATGCAACGCTCTACGCCGTCTGGCTCAAAGTGCCGACGGACAGTGATTATATTATCATTCAGGGCGATAAATACGACGGCGCATATAGCAGTACGTCGATCAATAAGAATACCTACAACAGCTTTGCCCTGCCTGAGGACGGCAAGATCACTCTGCCCGAATTAGAAATGGGCGGCACAAAGGATGAAGTGGCGGTTTGGGTCGACCAGAACACTTTCGAAGCTTATCTGAGCGGGGAAACGGTAAAGCTGAAGCCGGGAACAGTCCTTGCCGGCCAGTGGCGCAGCGGGGACAGAACGGCTCTCATCCTCGACGGCAACGGCGGCACGATGAATGTTACGGTGAATGACGTTCCGTATACCGTGACACGCCGACTGGTGAACACCTCTGTCGGCAGCACATTCCGCAGCCAGTCGCAGTTTGTCATGGACGGCTATACGATGACGGGCTATAACACCAAGGCGGACGGTACAGGCAAGTCTTATCCGTATGATGAGATCACTGTGACCGAGGATATGAAAAAGCCGACGATCCTCTACGCCCAGTGGAAGGAGAGCGACCCGGACGAGGAGACCATTACGATCGACGGCCTGTCCTATACGGCAAGAGCGGATCACGGTGGTTATAACTGGAGTTTCGCCTATAATGCCGACAACGGACGTGGCTATTTATTCCTGAAAAACTATCAGGGTGGCAGCATTGCATCGGATATCGATCTGTCGGTGACAAGCAGCGGACAGTCTGTGGTGAACGGAAGCATCAGCAGTAAAAAGTCGCTGTGGACGGAAGGCGGCTCAACTACGAGCAGCCTGACGGTTATAGCAAGTGAAGGCAGCGCCTTGATCGCTGAGGAAGGTCTGAGACTGCAGCATTCCGGCAAGCTGAGTGTTACCAGCGAAAATGCCCCTGCGGTCAAGGTAACAGGCGAACTCTATGTGAACATCGGCCGTAACGGCTTTTTCGAGGCGGCGGGAGCCCCGTGTGCGCTCTCCTATGGCGAAATGATCAAGGACCGCTACCAGACCTATCTGGTCCGCGGCGGCAAAGACAAGGAAAACGCAGTGCCGATCACGGACGACACCTATGATAATAGAGCCTACATCTCCTATGAGATGCGGGAGCGCGTACTGACGCTGCACGGCAATGGCGGTAAAACCGCCGCGGGCGCAGACACGTTCACCGCGACCTCGAAGGACAACACCTTTGACCTCGGCGAGTACACGAATACCTTCACGAACGGCGACAAGCGCCTGCTCGGCTGGTCGAAGACAGAGAATTCCGCGATAATCGACTATGCGGCGGCGAGCGGTTCGATGTACTACTTTGACTGGTCCTATGAGTTTGCGGCAGACCTCTACGCTGTGTGGGAGAGCGATTCTCAGCGCGGCGTGGTGCTGAAAAACTACGGGTACTTCGACGGCGACCGCTATACCTATTCCGAGCAGTACACGGCCGTTGCCGAGGGCGGGATCTACACCCTGCCGGAATCCAGCAGGGCGGGCTATATCTTCAAAGGCTGGCTGGGCAGTGATGGGAATTCCTATGCCGCCGGAGATACAATCAAGATACCGACCGCGCTGAGCTTCACCGCGCAGTACGAGGTTGGAAAGCTCACCGTGGGCGGTGTGACCTATACGGCAAACCGGGTCCACGGCAGCGATGCGCTTGGCTGGATGTATTACCCGGACGGCTACGGCGGGTACGATAGCGGCAGGGCACAGCTGAACCTCTACAAGAACTACTCGGGCGGGTCAATCACGCTGGACGGGAACCTTACTCTGGCGGTGGGGACGGACCTGACCGGCACGGATAACCTCCCTGCGATTTCTGTGACGGGGGATATGAATATCCGCATTTGGGGCGGCGGAACGCTGACACCGCCGAAACCGACGCTGACTGGCGGCGAGAACGCACCCGCGATCAAGGTCGGCGGCACACTGCATCTGTGTGCGCCCGTCACGCTGATCGGCGGCGGGGATGCGCCCGCGATGGATGTCGGCGTGCTGGATGCTGAGTGTGCTTTCCTTGCGGGAGAGTCAAAGGAGACCGCCACGCGCGTCGGCACCTACAATGACGAGCACTATGTGCGCATGGACCTCTCTGATCCGGTCACGTTCCAAATGGGTGATGTGGTACCGGACCTGCCGGATACGGAGACGTACCGCTTCATCGGCTGGAGTAGCGATGTAAAGAAGGAGAACATCTCTCAGGAGAGTGTCTGGTACCTGCCGGGCGAGAAGATCACCGGCTCTGAAAAGACGCTGACCGCGCGCTATGTGTCAAACGACGAGGGAATAATCTTCCTCGACGGCAACGGCGCGGTAACGGCGCACGGTGCGCGCTACAGCGATGTCATTGTCCTTCTGCCGAATCAGGCGAGCTGGTGCTACATGAACGCGGACGAGCTCGAGGTCGTGTTCCACCACGACGGCTTTGAGTTGACGGGCTACAAGGGTCCTGACGGTACGGTTTACAATTTAACGGAACTGAACAAGCTTTCCGAACTGTTCGACGATGGACAGCTGCACGCAGGCAAGACGACGATCTACACCGCCCAGTGGGAGCGCATCGGCGATAAGACGGAGGACAGCTCTGCCTACTATACCAAAGCAGAGGACGGTACCGTGAAGATCGAGTCGGTCGACCAGAACGAGCTTAAAAAGCAGCTCGAAACCGACAGCACGGTACAGATCGATGTGGCTGGGCTGGAAGCGGAAAAAGTGACGCTGCCCGTCAGCGCCGTGAACGACGTCCTTGATTTGGAAGCGGAGACGCTGTCGATCAAGACGGCAAATGCGGCGGTCTCGCTGGACAAGACCGCGATGCAGTCGGTTGTCAAAACAGCGGACGGCAACGACATTCAGCTGCATGTCAGCACCGGCGATGCACTGAATGAGGGACAGACCGCAATCATCGGCGATATCGAACAGGGCATGGTGCTTGATGTGAGCCTTACGGCAAACGGAACGGAAATTCACAGCTTTGACGGTGAGGTGACCGTCTCCGTCCCGTTTGATTGGACAAAGCAGGGCGTGCTGCAGGCTTGGTATCTTGCCGATGACGGCAAAAAGGAACCGGTTGAGGTGGCCTACCGCGACGGAACCGCCGTGCTGATGCTCGAACACTTCTCGACCTATGCTATCGTGGTGGTAACGGCCGCCGACGCGAAATCGCCCGTCATCGACAAGGACAGCGTCACCCTCAGCCGGACGACGGCGGCGGCAGGCGACACGGTCGAGGTGACGGTCAAGGTCACGGATAATGTCGCGGTAAGCAGAGTAGCCATTGATTTCTGGAACAACGATACCGGCGATCAGCTGCACCTGTGGATGTCCCGTGTCGGTGACAGCGACATATTCAGTGCGCAGTTCGAGGTAACGAAAAATACCCCAGCCGGTATGTGGCGAGTCTTTGAAATTTCGGCAAATGATACGACAGAAAATTGTAGCAGTATCTATTTTTCTCACAACGAAAATAACTTCTTCGTACAGAGCGAAGTGCCGCCGATAACGGTCAGTGTCGATAATATCTCTATCGACAAAAAAACGGCGACGGTGGGAGAAACCGTTACAATTTCCATAAAGTTTGATAACGATAGGGTAAACAGAGTTTCTCTTAGCTTGAGCAACAGAGATTCCGGACGGCAGGATCACTTCCTTGACATGACGTATGACGAGGAAACAAAGAGCTATGTCTATCGGTTTGTGGTCGATGATACAGTCCCGTCCGGATACTGGGAAATTGGGTTTATCAATGTAAATGATGCATACGGATACGGCGGCGCAGAGTATATTGGAAGCAGCAAGGCTGGTTTTACCGTCACGGGAACGTCCGCTGACGCGAAAGCGCCTGTGATCGACAACAGCACACTCACCGTGAGCAAGAGCGAAATCGATGGTGGCGAATCGTCGGTCATTTCTGTCAGGATTACTGATAACGTCGGAGTGGACAGAGTGGTCTTTTCGATTGCAAATGAAGAAACGGGAAAGATATTAGCCTATCCGGCCATGCACTATAATGAAACCAGCGGTAAATACGAATATACGTTTACCGCAGATGAGACCATCCCATCCGGCCACTGGAGAGTCTGGACGATTCATGCTGAAGACAGCGCGGAAAATTTGGATATCCAAAGCTATCGATGGGAGTGCTATATCCTCGTAAAGGGTGAGAATGAGCATGTGTGGAAAACGGATAAGGCCGTGGAGGCGACCTGCACGAGAACGGGACTGACGGAGGGCGAAAGCTGCGAGATCTGCGGAAAGGTCAAAACTCCGCAGCAGGTGGTCGAGATGAAGCCGCACAGCTATACGGACAGATGTTCCTATCGGCTCGCCAGCAAGGCGACCTGTACCGAGGCGGCCAAGTACTATGTCCAGTGCGACAACTGCTTTACCGTAAGCGATACGCTGACGGTGCCCTACGGCAATGTGCTGGGACACAAATTCAGCAGCAGCGAGCCCTATTGCCTGAACGGCTGTGGGATGAAGAATCCCGACTACAGATTGAACTCTACTCCGTCGGGTAAACCCAATGTGAAACCGGTCCCGGATGAGCTGGAGACAGCGAAAAATCCGTTCACCGATGTTGCAGCAAGTGATTACTTCTATGATGCGGTGGTCTGGGCCGCAAATCAGGGCATCGCTTTGGGCGATAGCGCAACAACGTTCCGTCCGAACGGGATCTGTGCACGGGCGGAGATCGTAACGTTCCTTTGGAGAGCGGCAGGATCTCCTGAACCGGCGGGAACGAGCATCTCGTTCCTGGATGTGCCGGAAAACGCCTACTACTACAAGGCGGTGCTGTGGGCTGCTGAAAACGGCATCGTGAAAGGGACGACAGAGACGGAGTTTGGTGCCAATGCTGTCTGCACACGTGCACAGGTGGTAACATTCCTCTACCGCTATGCGGGGACGAATGCGACAGCCAAGGACAATCCCTTTACCGATGTAAATATGGACGCCTACTATTATGACGCCGTAGCGTGGACTGCAGCCGAGGGAATCACGGCGGGAACAAGCGCAGCGACATTCTCTCCGAACGATTCCTGCACGCGCGGCCAGATTGTTACCTTCCTCTACCGCACCTACAACCGATAAACCCATCGCCTGCCTCTCATAATTCCGTGCCTACCAATCGGCGTGCAACAGTTTGACCGATGATGGAGTTCCAGAGTTTATCATTTATTTGTGTGATGATATAGACATTGCACTTGCTGTGTATACGTACGATGGCAAGGGCTGTGCAACCTGTATCGGCCAATCCAGCGACGGTAAAGTTATGTGCTTGTTCTCTGCGATCGGAGCTGTGCTAGCTATACAATTGACTCAAACGGGGCTACGATTGACACAGAAGTCTATCAGTTCAATAAGTCAGGAACCCAAAGTATCTATATTGGTAAAGATGACAGTCAGTATTGGTATATCGCGGCAAATGTTGATATGACTATCGTAACGAGATTTGATGAAATTGTTTATTAAGCGCAGAACCAAAGCGACGTCAATACATTCAGTTTTTCCTTTAATTTTCCCTTTAGGCTCTATCAGGCGATAACATCAGGAGACATGAATTGACACTTGCAACCTTGAAAAGCGCATGTCTCAGCACAAAAAAATAAGGGGTATCATACCCCCGTTTTGCCCATCGACGAGTTCGAATCTTTTCACTCGAACAATGCAGAATCATTCTTATCTTAATCGGTGGTGATGATTTGCGATGAATAAAGGCAACTGGGAGAGAAGCTGTGAGTTGTCAACCATTTGCCAACCGCTGAAGAAAAGCAATAGTGTTATAAAAAATGTTGGGATGAAAAAAGAAACTGATAGATGCAGAAACCTTTCGAAAAGAGGACAAAAGCAAAACAAAGCTATTGGTTTTTGACGAATGAAACAGCGTATCTCAATGGGCAACAACCCGATGGTCGGCGCCACCGTCGCCGTGGCCGTCGCCGTCGCGGAGAGCCTGAAGTAAGAGGGAAAACCGCAGGGTTTGTCCTTCCAAGGTTCCAAAACCTGATTTTTCATCAAACATAAGCAGGAAGCACATCCTTCGCACGAAAATGCGGAAGATGTGCTTCCTGTTTTTGCGTTTTTGGAGGGAAAAACCGTGAAGAAAATCAGGATGTGCTTCCCGAATGAGAAGACGTTCAGGGAAGGGGTCGAGGAGTATATTTTGGACTGTAGGGCCCGCAATCTGCGGGATGGAACAATCAACCATTATCAGGAATCCATCAAGCAGATTTACAAGCGAATCGCACCAGATACGCTGATCTCTTCGATGTGTCAGCAAACCATCCGCAGAATTGACGGTGGTACGGTTGGCAATGCGGTCCCCGGTAAGGCGGAAGCCGTTGTAGAAGGGATTTCAACAGATGAGATCGCAAGGGCTGCCTCCGCTATAGGAGAGCAGACTGGGATCGCTTTCAGATGGGAAGAAAAAATGGGTGCGTTGTGATCCGTGCAGAAGGCAAGAGTGCTCATGCCTCCACGCCTTGGGAAGGAAACAGTGCACTTACTGGCTTGCTGGCGCTGCTGATGCAGTTTCCCTTTGCCGACTGTGAGGGACAGCGCCGCCTGCGCGGATTGACAGAGCTGTTTCTGCACGGCGCATTTTACGGTGAGGCGGCTGGCGTGGCGCAGGCGGATGAATTGTCCGGCCGGTTGGTGCTGAGCTCCAACGTGCTTCATTATGCGGAAGGCGGTATGTCCGGCCGTATAGACTGCCGCGCGCCGATGTGTGCCAGCGAAGAGACTGTGCTTGAGGTGCTGCGTGAAAAACTGGCGGCTTATGGCTTGTATCTTCCGGAGAGCTGCAAAATGGTCCCCCCCATTACGTTCCGGAAAATAGTCCGTTTATCCAGACGCTTTTAGGCTGCTATGAGCAGGTCATGGGCGAACCGGGCAAGTGCCTTGCTATTGGCGGCGGCGGGACATATGCGCACTTTCTGAAAAATGACGTGGCGTTTGGCGCTTCCCGATTAGGTGTAGATTATCACATGCACGGTGCAAATGAGTACCTTGTGGTAGATGAGATCGTGCGAAGCGCGGAGCTGTTTGCGCTGACCATTGTTGCACTTTGCGGCGAACACGCTGAGCAGATGTAAAATGCGGTTATGTAAATAACACCCGTCGGTATGATCCGATGAGTGTTATTATTTGTGCTGTGTTTTTTGACAGACGAATCGGATTCTTGCAAAAATGCCCAAAGATGTCAATAGAATCCGTTCGCCTGCGCAAGAATTTTATGGTGTGCGGACAGAAAAGACTTTTTCGTGCTGCGAGACGGCGACAGACGGCAGATCTCATGGCGATAATGACGAATTTCTGTCATTGGAGTGTTTTTCGTAGAAATACATCTGTCCGCTCCTTGCAATTTCCTGCACATAAAGATATAATAAAGGCCGTTAGTGAAAGCGCCTTTGCGGCCTGAGCAGAGAGAAGAGGATCGTAAGAGCGTTAGATTTTGAAAAGAAAGAAGATGCCCCTATGAATCCCTTTATGAAGACCCTTAAAAAAATTGCCGCCGCGTATAACGGCGTCAGCCTGATTTTGCGCATCGCGATCGGCCTTGTCGTCGGCGTGATCCTGGCGCTGGTCTGTCCCGGCGCGACGTGGTTAAAGGAGCTTGGCAACCTGTTTGTCGGCGCGCTCAAGGGCATTGCCCCCGTGCTGGTGTTCGTCATCGTGGCGAGCGCGCTGGCGCAGGGCTCGTCCAAGCTCGACCGCCGCTTCGGCACGGTCGTGTGGCTCTACATGCTTACGACGTTCGTCGCCGCGGCGCTGAGCGTTGTGACCAGCATGCTCTTCCCGCAGATGCTCCTGCTGGCCGAGGCCGCTGAGGCCGAGGTCATCCCGCAGGGCCTTGGCGAGGTCATGCACACGCTGCTGTCCAACATCGTCTCGAACCCCATCTCCGCCATTATGAACGGCAACTACATCGGCATTCTGATGTGGGGCTGTCTCTTCGGCGTGGCGATGAAGAAGCTCGGTGCGGACTCGACGAAGGTCTTCCTCAGCAACACGGCGGACGCGGTGTCCACCATCGTGCGCTGGATCATCAATTTGGCACCGTTCGGCATCATGGGCCTTGTGTTCACGAACGTTGTGAGCAACGGCCTTGCGATCTTCACCCAGTACGGCAAGCTCCTGCTGCTTTTGGTCGGCACGATGCTCTTCATGGCGCTTGTCATCAACCCCATCATCATCTTCATCTATCTGCGCTGCAATCCCTATCCGCTGGTGTTCCGCTGCCTGCGTGAAAGCGGCCTGACGGCGTTCTTCACCCGCTCTTCCGCGGCGAATATCCCCGTGAACATGGCGATGTGCGAAAAGCTCGGCATGGACAAGGACTTCTACTCCGTCTCTATCCCCCTCGGCGCGACGATCAACATGGACGGCGCGGCCATCACCATCACCATCATGACGCTGGCCGCGGCCAATACGCTGGGTATGCAGGTCTCGCTGCCCACGGCGATTTTGCTCTCGATCATGTCGGCCCTCGGCGCGTGCGGCGCTTCCGGCGTGGCGGGCGGCTCGCTGCTGCTCATCCCGATGGCGTGCTCGCTGTTCGGCATCTCAAACGACATCGCGATGCAGGTCGTCGGCGTCGGCTTCATCATCGGCGTCATTCAGGACTCTGTCGAGACCGCGCTCAACTCTGCGGGCGACGTCGAGTTCGCCGCGACGGCCGAGTATCACCAGTGGCTCAAGCAGGGCAAGCCCCTGCCGGAATTCCTCGGCGGCAAGAAGAAGGAAAGCGGCAGAGCGTGAAAACAAATAAAAGTGCGCCGGCTCAACGAGCCGGCGCACTTTTTGTGCGGTGATGCCGAACGATCGACGGGAGGAGACAATCGCATGAAGCAAGCAGAACATCCGGCCGCGACCGCAGGGGCGAGCATTGCGGCAGAATACAGCCTTGCGCTCATCGATCAGCTCGCGCGTATCGACCGCACGTGCAGCAAAGAGGAGATGGACGAATTGGTCTACCGCCTGCTGAGTTTGATCGGCGAGGCCATGCAGTCTGACCGCGTGTTTCTCTTCGAGCGGCTGGAGGGGACGGCGGAGGCCTATTGCAACACCTTTGAGTGGTGCGCGAACGGCGTCGCGCCGCAGATCGACAACCTGACGGAGATCGTTCCCGCGGATATGCCGTACTGGCTCAAGGTCTTCGGCCGCGGCGAGACGATCGTCATTCCCAATATTGAAGATGTGAAAACGCTGATGCCGAGCGAGTACGAGCTCTTAAAGGCGCAGAGCATTCGCTCCGAGATCGCGGTGCCGGTTTTTTACCGCGGCAGCCTGAGCGGCTTTTTCGGCCTTGACAATCCGCAGCGGGCGATGACGGCCGGTCAGCTCCGATTGCTTGCCTTTGTCGGCGGACACCTCGGCAGCGCGCGGGAGAACCTGCGCATGCTGACGCTGCTGGAAGAAAAGCAGAAGTCGCTCGAGCAGAATTTGCAGGCCGTGAAGCTTGAGCAGCAGATGCTCAAGGTGCTCTGCAAGGACAGCACGTCCGTCTACCGCGTGGATCTGGTGAACGACCGGGCCGAGATCGTCAAGATCGAGGAGCACTCCAACTCCGCGGGCGACCTGCTCCCGCACGGGCAGGAGCTATTTTCCTATGCCGAGGCGGTCGAGCATTACTACCACAAGTGCGTCCTTAAGGAGAGCGCACCGGACTTCCTGCAATTTTTGGACGCAGAAAATCTGATGCGCGAGCTCAGGACCAAGGACCGCGTCAGCCGCCGCTACCAGAGTGTGCCGAACGCCATCGGGAACATCTATTTCGAGGTACGCGCCAATAGGGTGCAGAAGACGGAAACGAGCTTTCAAATCCTGCTGGACTTCCGCAGCGTGGATGAGATCGTGAGGGAGGAGCGCGAGCACCAGCACGCGCTGGAAACGGCGCTCACGGAGAGCCGGATGAGCTACGAGGTCATCTCGGCCATCAGCAAGATCTATTATACGATTTACCGCATCGACCTGCGCACGGGTTATTATGAAGAGGTTGCAAGCGAGCGGCAGATGCACCGGCTGACCGGACACAGCGGTAAAGCAAGCATCCATATGAGCGCAGCGAGCAAGCAGAGCATCGTGCCGGAGTATCTGCCCTATGTTGAACCGTTTTTTGACCTTTCGACTCTCGCGGAGAGACTGCGGCACGAGGATTCCGTGATGCTCGAATACCCCGTGAGGGACGGCAACTGGCATCTTGCGCGCTTCATCGTGCAGACGCGCGGGGAAAATGGCGAAGCGGAGCAGGTGCTCTTTGCGATGCGCCTTTACAGCGAAGAAAAACGCCGCGAAAAGGACCTGATGAGCGCGGCAGATGCGGCGCGCCGCGCGAACGAGGCAAAGTCCGAGTTCCTCTCGCGCATGTCGCACGATATCCGCACGCCGATGAATGTCATCATGGGCTTTACGAACATCGCCCTACAGCACGCAGACGACCCGGGCAAGATGAAAGAGTGCCTGGAAAAGATCCGCGTCAGCGGCGGCAACTTGCAGGAGCTCATCGACGATGTGCTGGACATCTCGCGCATCGAGAGCGGGGAGTTCAAAATCGTCTCGCAGCTGGTGAAGCTGCCGGAGCTGTTTGACTTCTACTGCCAGGCCATCGCGGGCATGGCGGAGGCGAAAAACATCCGCTTTTCGGGGAAGCTGCACGACATTTCCCACAATGTGCTGCTCTCCGACCAGATCCGCCTCGGGCAGATCTATATGAATCTGCTCTCAAACACCGTCAAGTATACGCCGGAAAAGCCGCTCACCGTGCTCGTGGCCGAGGACAACGACCTAAACTACGAGATCACCGCCGAGCAACTGCGCGGCTATAGGGTGCACTGTGTGCGCGCTGTGAACGGGCAGGACTGCTTACAGCGGATCGAGCAGGCCGCGCCAGACGAGTTCGATGCGATCCTGATGGACATGCAGACGCCGGTGATGAACGGCCTGGAGGCGACTGCCGCCATCCGAAAGCTCGACAGCGAGACGGCGAAGCACATCCCGATCATCGGCCTCACAGCCAACGCCTACCATGAGGACATTCAAAAATGCCTCGCCGCGGGCATGAACGCCCACCTCTCCAAGCCCATCAACATCGACCGCGCGGTGCGCACGATCATCGAATGCGCCCGCACGGCGAAAGAGAACGGATAAAAGAAAAAGGCTCACGAAAGCATTGCTTTCGTGAGCCTTTTTGCGATATTTACTGCTTGTCGCCGCCAAACATCGAAATTTGACTCTCATCGCTCTGGCTGTGCACCTCGGCGATGACGGCGAGGCTCTCTTCACTTGCGCTGCCGGGTTCGACCTGCGGCATCGCGAGGAAGAAGCCCTGCAGAAGGTCGACGCCGAGCGACAGCACGGTGCGTACCTCATCCGCGGTCTCAAGACCCTCAGCCACGACCTTCATGCCGCGCTGGTGTGCGTAGGACACGGTGTTCGACACGATCTGGCGCTTGTTGGCGTCGGTGTCGATGCTGCGGATGATGGAAAGGTCGATCTTGATGTAGTTGGGCGAGAGCTCGAGAAGGCTGCGCTCGTTGCTGTAGCCGCTGCCGTAGTCGTCGAGCGCGAACGCACCAGAGCTGCCACGGATCGTCTGCTTGATGCGCAGCGCCTTGGGGTCGAGCACCTCTTCCTCCGTGATCTCAATGACGATGCGCGGCAGGATCGAGGCGTAGCGCGCGGAGTATTCCGAAAGCTCATCGGGCGTTAGATACTGGCTTGCAATCGAATTGACAAACAGCAGCGCGCTGGGCACGACCTTACCGGCGTTTTCAAGCGCCTGATATGCACTTGACGCACGGAAGAACGTGATGCGCACAACCTCGTGCAGGCAGTTTTCCTCGCGCGCGAGGCGCAGCACGTCAGCAGGGGAGTGCAGCGTGGGAAGATCCACGCGCATGAGCGCTTCATAGGCAAAAACGCTGCCGTCTTTTGCGTCGATAATGGGCTGGAAGCGGTAGGTGACAAGCTCCTCGTTGATGAGACGGCGGAACTCCTCATGGCAGCGTCTTTCCTGCAGGCTGGTGCGGTAGACCTCAGGGTCGAATTCCAGCAGCTCGCCCTTGCGCGAGTGCTTGACCTGATACATGGCAAAGTCCGCGTATTTGCGCAGTGTGATGAGATTTGTGCTGCTCTCGGGATACCACGCGATACCGCCGGAGACGCTCACGCGCAGCTCACGTCCGCTGGGAAGCTGGACGACAGACTGCTCAAGGGCGGCTTTCAGCGCGCAGATGTCTGCGCGCAGCGTATCCTGATCGTTGTAGCCGTAGAAGAGAGCATTGAACTCATCGCCGCTGATGCGCGCGCAGACGGTACGCGCGGGAGCGTTCTTGGCAAAGCATTCGCCTGTGAGGCGGATGTACTCGTCGCCACAGTCGTGGCCGAATGTGTCGTTTATCTGCTTGAGGTTGTCGAGGTCGAACATCAAAAGCGCCGCGTGGCCGAGCTTTTCGGGTGAGCAGAAGAACTCGGCGCAGATGCGGCGGAAGGCACGGCGGTTGTAGAGGTCTGTGAGCGTGTCATAGTCGCGCTCGTGCTCAATACGCAGCTTTTCAAGCGTGCTGGCGGTCACATCCTCGGCAAGACCGACCTGTGTGCCGTCCTCGTGCGTCGTCTCGATGCGAAGGTAGCGCTCTTTGCCGCTTGGTAGACGGATGTGGTAGAGCATCGCGCCGTCGGGCGCGGGGGAGTGGGGGCATGAGTGCTCAAAACGCTGCAAAAGCTCGCGGAAACTCTGCACTGTTAAGTCGTCTGCGTCAACGCCGGGCATGCCGAGAAGGTCGAAGAAATTGTCGGTGACATAGATGCTGTCGGGAGCGGAGCGCAGCTCATAGCCGCCGAGCTCCACGCTTGCCATGTCCATGATGCGCAGAAACTTGGTCGAAGTATCGAGTACCTCGCGTCCGAGCTGCGTGAACGCGGAGGAGAACCGGTCGAGCTCGATGATGCCGGTGGCGGAGAGCATGGGGATGGAGCTGCGGCTTTCACGCGCGTGCGCGACCTCGTCGGAAAGGCGCGAAATCGGGCGCGAGAGCTTGCGCGCCAGCACAAGGCTGCTGAAAAGTCCTGCAGTGAGCACGACGAGGACCGCGATGATCAAAAACCGCACCACATAGCCTGAAAAGGCGTAAAGCGCCGATACCGGCACCGAGCCGATAAGCAGCATCTGCTCATTGGAAAACGGCGCGTTGCGGTTGTAGAGCGTCAGCGGTGCCACGGCGGCGTGACAAAGGCCGAGGGGGGAGTCACTCTGGTAGCCACCGCGCTTTGACGGCTTGAGCAGCAGCGTCTGGTCATAGGATTGCTGCGGCGCATTTGCAGCGGGGGAGGCGGAGATGACGCTGACGGTAAGGTCGTCTTTTCCGATGGCGGAATTCGATGCGACGCCGAGAAGATAGGTGCCCGAGCTGTCGTTCTGCAGCTCAGTGCCCGGCAGCAGGGCTTGCAGGTAGCTTTCAAGAATTTCGACGCCGAGCACGCCGTAGACCGTGCCGTCATCTAAAATAAGCGGGATGGTGTAGGCAATGGCGGAGTGATCGTCGCCGGAGAGCGTGTAGGGCGAGGACGTCCAGTGGCCGTAGTCCGCGGCGTCCAGTTCGCCGTTTCCGTGGTAGGCTGCCTGAAAGACGGGATAGAGAAAGCCACTGCTGCCGTTGGCCCCATAGTTGATCGAGGGCGTCCAGCTCGTGTCGGTCGCAATGTAGAGTGACTGTACGACCTGTGCGGGTGCGCGCACGAGCATAAGATCAGAATTGCGCTGCGAGGGGGAGGAATTCGGGTCAAGGTCGCGCAGATAAAGGCAGGGCAGCGGCTCGCCCTTTTCGCGTGTGTCGAGATCGTGCGTGTTGAGCACGACAAAAATGCCGGTGACGGGGCGATGGCGCATCGAGGAGATCAGGCTGTCGCCGATCGAGAGCAGCAGGGGGGATGCGGCGTCGCTGCCGCTGTCGAGCGTGTCGAGGCTGATCTCGCCGTCGTCGAGCATGGCCTGCGTCACGGCGTTGATCTTGCCCGCAAGCGACGAGAGGTCCTGCGCGTCGAGCATCTGGCCTTGCAGATAGTTTTGGCGGTTTTCCGTCTGTATCTGCAAGATGTCGACAGCATTCTGCTCAAGGCTCGTGTTGATGCGGCAGAGATAGAGAATGCCGACAAGCAGCGCGATCTCGATGAACAGGATCCAGAGCATGGAGCGCAGGATCGTATGGAAGATGGTGACATGCGGCACATGATCCGATGGTTTGCGAAAGAACATAAAACTGCCCCTTTTTGTCATTGAACAGTCACTCAGCCCTGAAAGGCCTCAAGCGATGCAAGCGTATCCTGATACCAGGCTTCAAAGCATTCGTCGGAAAGGAACTGCGCCGAGGCCTCTTCAAAGCTCTGTCCCTGCGCCATTGCCTCTTTGACCGCGGTGCGGTCGGCGCTTGCCTTATCGCTCATGGAATATTCAAGAATGGCGCGGGCGTTCGTGCCGCCGGAGAAGGCGTGGGGCGTGTAGAGATGGTTTTCGTTGACCGTGTCGACTGCGGCGGAGAGGACTTCGTCCATCTCATCGCTGAGGGCAAGACCGCTTGCGCGGATCGCGTCGATGGAGTTGCCCTCGTGCGTGACGGGGAGGTAGCCTGAGTCGACAGAGAACGTGATGTTGTGCTCGGGTGAGGTGAACCATTTGAGGAACACGAGGCTTGCCTGAATCTCAGCGTCGCTCGCCTTCGTCACGACCATGCCCGCGCCCTGCTGCACGGCGTAGTCCTCGCCGTTCGCAAACTTCGGGCTTTCAAGCGCCTTGCGCGTGATGTCGTGGCTGTCCATGTCGTCGGCGATGACCTGCGTGGGGAAGAACGTTGCGCTCGAGGACGAGCCGACGTAGGCGATGATATTGCCGGTCTTCACATCATCGCTGCGGAAGCGGCCGCTTGCGGAAAAGTAGCCCTTGATGAAGGGTACATAGTAGTTATCACAGAGGGTGCGCACGGCGTCGTGGTCAAAATTCAGCGTCATGCTGCCGTCCTGTGCGTCGAAGATCGTGCAGCCAAGCTGCTTGGCACCGATGAGCATGTAGTTCGCCATCGCGTCGCGGCCGAAGAACGCGCGTCCATCGTTCGGGATGTCGGGCGTCTGCGCGTCGGTCCACTCGTAGTAGCGTTCGGCGACGGAGACGAGGCCTTCGATCGTGGCCAAGTCGTCATAGGTTGCGCCTGTGGCGGCGGCGAACGGCTCCCAGTCCGTTTCATTGAGAAACAGCAGCTCCGCCGACTTGGCGACGGGGAAGATCTTGATGCTGCCCGAGCCGGAGAAGTCGCCTTCGCTCAGATAGTCCTCAATAAAGGCGGCGCGGTCCTCTTCGCTTAGATAATCGCTCAGATCGGCAATTTGGCCCATCTCATCGAGCGCGTAGGCAGTGTCGGCGTAGGCGGAGAAGATGTTGGGCATCGCCTCGGCACCAACCTTGCCCTCTGCAGAGGCGAGCACGTTGTTCTCAAGATCGGTCACGCTGCCGTGGCTGGAGCTCTCAACCGTGATGCCCTGTTCCTTGCCGACGGTCGAGTTGAACTCGTCGACGAGCGCGTTGAACGCTTCGAGCTGTTCACCGTTGTAGTACGTCCAGATCGTGATATTGACAGGGTTCGACGGAGAAAATCCGGGGTCTGCCTTGCTGCTGCAGCCTGCGAGCAGCATCATCGCCGCCGCTGCGGCGAGCACGCGGGGGAGAAATTTGTTGTGAGCCATGATGCTTCCTTTCTGTTTTGCGCGCCGCCCCGAGATGTGCAGACGAGCTGGCGCAGCAGAATGTCGGTGATGGTGCGCACATGGAGAATGTGCGTGCCGGATTCGAAATTGCGCGACTCGACGACATGGCTTAGAATGTTGATGATGGCGCTGTTCGTCTTCTCGCGCTCGTAGACCTGCTCTTCGGCCAGGTGGACAAGGTTCTTCTGGCGCGCGTAGAGCGTGAGTGCGTTGCTCACGCGCCGCTGCGTGACCGTCAGGTTGAACGGGCGGCGGATGTAGTCCGTCACGCCGAGCTCGTAGGCCTTCTGGATGAACGACTCGTCATCCTCGGACGAGGTGATGATGACGGGGATCTCCTGCAGCCAGTTGCGCTGCTTCATCGCCTCGAGCACGCCGAAGCCGTCGAGGCGGGGTATGTTGATGTCGAGCAGCAGGTCGATGTCGAACTCGGAGTGCAGCAGATCGAGCGCCTGCATGCCGTCGTCGGCATAGAGGTATTCGTAGCGGTCGCCGAGGATTTCGGAAAGGATCTGCTGGTTCATTTTCGAATCGTCCGCGATCAGGATTCCGGCTTCGACCATAGTGTAGACCTCATACGCATTTTAGGGCGCGCTCTTTTGTAGAAATGCCGCCGCGGGGCGGGCGGACAAGAAAATAGGCACCGGAAAAGCCAGTGCCAAACAAAAACTGTTTATGCGTGTTTTTAAGAAACATTTGATACTTAGTGTAAACTTAGCACAGAACCACGGAACATTCAAGGGAAATTTTCCCGGTGTTTCTGCTGCTTTGCCGGAAGCAGCTGAAAAAGCGGGAGACGGGCGAGGTGTTTGTGCAAAAAGCGCAGCGTCAGGCTGGCAGACGGTGACAGGGGGAGAAAGACATGAGGGCGGAAAGAAGAATGCTGATTGCAGCACAAGGGAGGAATCGAAAGAGGTGTTGATCATCATTGACAATTTTCGAAAAAGAGCTTATAGTAACGCTGCATTTTTTGCAATTAACGATCCCTTAACAAGAGCTGACTCCAGCTGACAGCAACGGGGCAGCGCTGTCAAAGGTGAATTCTAGCGTACAAAATGTACAGAAGATCAATCTGAATCAGTCATGAGCATGATGCACGGGAGAAGAGAAAAACGCAGTAGGGGAGAGAGCACGTGAATCAAAAAAAGATCTTGATCGCAGACGATTCTGAGCTGAACCGCGCCCTTTTGGTCGATATGCTGGAGCATGACTTCAGCATCCTCGAGGTCTCCAACGGAAAGGAGACGATCGCCGCCCTGCAGGCGCATCAGGGCGAGATCGAGGTGCTGCTGCTGGACGTCGTGATGCCGGAGATGGACGGCTTCGAGGTGCTGGCCGCGATGAACGAGAATCACTGGATCGACGACATCCCGGTCATCATGATCTCGGCCGAGACGGGCAGCGCCTATATCGACAAGGCCTTCAAGCTCGGCGCGGTGGACTATGTGAGCCGCCCGTTCGTGCCGAATGTCATCCGTCGCCGCATCATGAACACGGTGCTGCTGCACACAAAAAAGCAGCAGCTCATGAGCGTGCTGGCAGACCGCTTCTACCGGCAGGAGAAAAACACCGAGCTGATGGTCGATATCCTCGGCCACGCGGTGGAGTGCCGCAGCGGCGAGGGCGGCACACACATGACGCACGTGATCCTTGTGACGGGGCTTCTGCTCCAGTGCCTTGTCGGCAAGACCGACCGCTATCATTTAGAGCGCGAGGATATCGAGGCCATCCGCATGGCCTCGGGCCTGCACGACATCGGCAAGCTGCAAATTCCGGAGGAGATCCTGACCAAGCCCCATTCCCTCACGCCGGAGGAGTACGAGATTGTCAAGCGGCACACGCAGATCGGTGCAAAGCTCATCACCGACCTGCCGATCTATCAGAACGAACGGCTCGTCAAGTACGCCATTGAGATTTGCCGCTGGCACCACGAGCGCTGGAACGGCGAGGGCTATCCCGACGGCCTCAAGGGCGACGCCATCCCCATCGCGGTGCAGGTCGTGTCAGTCGCGGACGTTTACGACGCGCTCACGAGCGAGCGGTGCTATAAAGAGGCGTTTTCGCACAAAAGTCGATGCGCATGATTCATTCGGGCGAGTGCGGCAGCTTTAATCCGCTGCTGCTTGAATGCCTTGATGAGATCGCCGTGCGGCTGCAAAAGGAGCTGTCCGTTGTGCCGCACCTTGACCAAGGGCACAGCGAGGCGCGCCGCACAGTGGAAGAACTTTATGCAAGCCGCAGCGAGGACAGTACCACGCGCGTGGCGATCCAGCTCGAGGAGGAGCGCGGCAAACGCCAGTTTTTCAGCGAGCTGACGGACGAGCTGTGGTTTGAATACACGACAAATCCCGATGCGATCGCGCTCTCGGCCAGCGCAAGCAAGCGGACGGGCCTTTCCAAGGTCGTGGTCGATCCGGCGGGGAGTGCCGATTTTCTCGCCGTGGTGGGCACAAAAACGCTCGACGAGATCCGCGGCTGGGCCGAAACCGCCACGATCGACGAGACGTATTTTGAAACCGAGGCCGAGATTAGACTCGACGGCGCGATGCACTGGTGCAAGCTCGCGATCATGGTGACGTGGTCGTCAACCGAGGCGGGACGCTACAATTCGCTCCTCGGTGTGATCCGCGATATCGATAAGAGCTATCGACATTTAAGCGACGTGCAGCAGGCGCTGCCGCACGAGAGTGCGCAGGCGCTCACGCCGATGATGAGCGGCACGGCGGACGACGTGCTGCGCGTGAGCAAGGAGCAGGTGGACGGCCTTTTGGCGGGGTATCGCCGTATCTTTGACATTGCGCGGCTGGTCGCCCCGACGATCTGTGTGGAGCTGACGAAAACGGATGAGGGCTACACGCTCGGAAAGAGCGAGCACTGCTACGCGGTGTGGAAAAAGAAGCGCCGCTGCGAAAACTGCATTTCGCAGGAGGTGCTGCGCACGCACAAGCCACAGACGAAGATCGAAACGCGCGAGAGCGATATCTATTATGTGCTCGCGTCGTTCATCGAGGTGGACGGCAGGCCGTATTCGCTCGAGCTGGTCAAGCGCATCAAGAGCGACGACATGTTCGAGCGCGAAAATGTGCTCAACCAGCTGCTCGTGCGCAACCGGCAGGTGTATATGGACTCGGTCACCAAGGTCTACAACCGCCGCTATTACGACGAGCGGCTCAAGAATCTGGAGGGCCGGTTCTCGTTCGCCATGATCGACATGGACAACTTCAAGCACATCAACGACCGCTTCGGCCATCAGGCGGGCGACGCGGCGCTCTATCGCGCGGCGCAGGCCATCAAATCGCAGATCCGCAGCGACGACGAGCTCGTGCGCTACGGGGGCGATGAATTCTTCCTGCTGTTCCGCGACCTGCCGCAGCAGATCTTGGAGAAGAAATTGCAGTCCATCCGCGCAGCGCTTGACGAGATCGTCATTGAGGAGTATCCTGAACTGCACATCAGCGCGAGCATCGGCGGCGCGTCCGCGGCGGGACGCATCTCAAGAACGATCCGCAGGGCAGACCTTGCGATGTATCAGGCCAAATTGAAAAAGGATTGCGTAGCAATCTATCGAGAGGCGAAAGAACGTGAAACTTGACGAATTTTTCCGCTGCGTCGGCGGTGACTACGGCGAAGCCAAGGTGCGTTTTCAGAACGACGAGCGCATCGTGCGTTTCCTTAATATGTTCCCGGGCGACGACAGCATGCAAAACCTGACGAACGTGATAAACGCAGGCGACACGACTACGGCGTTCCGCGCGGTGCACACGCTCAAGGGCGTGGCGCTGAACCTTGGCCTCGGCTCGCTCGCCCACGCCAGCTCTCAGATGACGGAAGCGCTGCGCGGTCAGGATCCGATGCCTGAAAGCGTACAGCCACTCTATGTGGCGGTGCAGAAGGAGCACACTGCCGTGTGCAGCGCGCTCGAGCAGCTTGAAAAGTGATCGAAGATAAGAAAAAGTCGAAACCGGACGGTTTCGACTTTTTTACTTCTTACAGCAGCGGGGCGATGATGCGCATGCCGGGGCCGATGAGCTTTCGCATAAACGGGTCGTTTTTGAGAAGGTCCATGTCCGCGCGGACGCACTTGGCGAGCGTTTGCTGGAAATCCTGCTCAATTTTTGCGACTTCGGGCGATGCATAAAGGTACGTGCCGCATTCAAAGTGGTGGTACAGGCTGCGGTAGTCCAGATTGATCGTGCCGACGGTCGCCTTGCAGTCATCGCTGACGAAGACCTTCGCGTGAACGAAGCCCGGCTCGTACTCATAAATTTGTACACCGTTTTCAAGCAGCCTGCGGTAGTACGTGTGCGCGAGCGAGAAGGCGATCTCCTTGTCGGGCACGTGCGGCAGAATGAGCTGCACCTCCACGCCGCGGCGCGCGGCGTAGGTCAGCGCCGTGATCATCTCGTTGTCAATGATGAGATACGGCGTCATGATGTGTACGTAACGGTTGGCACGGTTGATGATATCCATATAGACCATCTCGCCGACGAGGTCGCGGTCGAGCGGGCTGTCGCCATAGGGGATGACATAGCCCGCTTCCTTTTCGCGCGCCGGCTGCGGCACGTCGAGATACTTGCTGTAGACTTCGGGCGTAAAGTGCACGGAGCTGACGTCCCACATCTGCAAAAACATCAGCGTCAGGCTGCGCACGGCGTCGCCGCGCAGGGCAATGGCTGTATCCTTCCAGTGGCCGAGGCGCGAGGTGCGGTTGATGTACTCGTCGGAGAGGTTGATGCCGCCTGTGAAGCCGATCTTGCCGTCGATGACCATGATCTTGCGGTGGTCGCGGTAGTTGTAGTGCGTGGAGACGAACGGGCGCAGCGGCGCGAACATCTTGCAGGCAATGCCGAGCTTTTCGAGCTTTTCGGGGTAGGAATAGGGGAGGAGTGCGACCGCGCAGGTGCCGTCGTACAGCACGCGCACCTCGACGCCCGCGTTGACCTTTTCCTTGAGAATTTCAAGGATGCGGCCCCACATGTAGCCCTCCCTGACGATGAAATACTCGAGGAAGATGAAGTGCTCGGCCTTTTTGAGCTCGTCGCACATGACCTCGAACGCATCGTCGCCGAGGGGGAAGTATTGCGCCTGTGTGTTTTGATAGCAGGGGAAGCCGCAGGAATTCAGGTAGGAGGCAAGGCTTTGGAGCTCCTCCGGTAATTCCTCCTTGGAACACGCGCTTTCCGAGGGGGCGAAGTGCTCCGTCTGCGACAGGATGTCGTTGTAGCGGCGGATCATCAGCCGGTGGCCGAGGTCCGTCTTGATGTAAACGTACAGGATCAAGCCGAACACCGGCAGCACCGCGAGGATGAAAAACCACGTGAGCTTGATGGTCGGGTTGTCGTCGTTGCCGAACAGAAACAGCACGACTGCCGCCGACAGCAGCGTGTTGCCGCCCCAGAAGTAGGGCAGAAAGCTCTCGAGCTTGTAAAAGGCGGCAAAGAGGAACAAGATCTGCACGATCAGCGAAACGATGATGATGCCCGTGCGGCCGAAGATGATCTGCAAGAGGCCTCGTTTGCCCTTTTCTAAAAGGAGAATGTGATTGTCGTCGTCTTTCATAGATATCCTTTCTCAAAGATGACCGTGCCCACGCGGGGCAAGGCACCTACATTTAATATATATCTACTTTATCATAACATGACTTTGCCGAAAAGCCAACCCATTTCCGCAGCGAAGCGCACGCAGACGGAGAAAACGGGACTTGGCGATTTGATTTTCTTGTGTTAAAATGGCGAAAAAGACAGAAAGGTGGGCGAGAGGATGGAATGGCAAGCGCAGCTGCACAATATTCCGCCGCTGTATGACGAAAAGTCGCGCGTGCTGATCTTGGGCTCGTTCCCGTCGGTCAAGTCAAGGGAGGCGGCGTTCTTCTACGCGCACCCGCAGAACCGCTTCTGGCCGACGCTCGCCGCTGTTCTGGGCGAGGAAACGCCGAAGACGGTCGAAGAGAAGAAAGCGATGGTCCTGCGCCGCGGCGTCGCCATGTGGGACACCATCGGCTCATGCGAGATCGTGGGATCGTCGGATGCGAGCATCACGAATGTTGTGCCGAACGATCTGTCCGTCATTTTGGATGCGGCGGACATTCAGGCCATCTTCTGCAACGGCGGCACGTCCTACGCCTGCTATAAAAAATACTGCCGCGCGAAGCTCGGGCGCGAGGCCGTCCAGCTTCCCTCCACCTCGCCGGCCAACGCCAGATGGACGAAGGAAAAGCTTGTCGAGGTCTGGGGCGCGGCACTGAAACCGTATCTTTTTTGACGCGGCGTTGACAAAGAAAGGCAAATAGTTTATGATACAGGCTCAATCGATACGAGGAGTGTGGAACCATGGGCAAACTGGCAGCGCCGGTGCGCGCTGACAAGGAAATGATGTTTACGAACCGCCAGCTCGTCGCGCTGATGTGGCCGCTGCTGCTCGAGCAGCTTCTGGCCATCACGGTGGGACTTGCCGACTCGCTGATGGTCGCGACCGTCGGCGACGCGGCGATCAGCGCGGTGTCGCTGGTCGATTCGATCAGCAATCTGATGATCTACATTTTCTCGGCGATGGCGACCGGCGGCGCAGCCGTTGCGGGTCAGTACATCGGACAAAGACAGAAGGAGGACGCCTGCAACGCGGGCCAGCAGCTCATCGCGCTGCTCGGCGCGGTGTCGATCTTCTTCGTGGCGCTGCTGTACCTCTTCCGCACGCAGATTTTGACCGTGATGTTCGGCCATATCGAGCCCGACGTCATGGCGGCGACGAACACTTATTATTTATATGTGATGGCATCCATTCCGGGCATCGCGCTCTACAACGGCGGCGCGGCGCTGTTCCGCACGATGGGCCACAGCGACGTGTCGCTCAAAGTTTCGCTCCTGATGAACAGTATCAACGTGATCGGCAACGCCGTTTTGATCTTCGGCTTCGGTATGGACGTCGCGGGCGTCGCGATCCCGACGCTCGTGTCCCGCACAGTCGCGGCAGTCGTGATTCTCTCGCTGCTCTTCAACCGCGACTTAATGCTGCACCTGTCCGATATCCGCGGCTTCCACCTCAATATGCGCCTGATGAAGAACATCTTCTACATCGGCGTGCCGAGCGGCGTCGAAAACGGCATGTTCCAGCTGGGGCGCCTCGTGCTCTTCAGCCTGATCTCGATGTTCGGCACGGCGTCGATGGTGGCGAACGCCATCGGCAACACCATCGCAAACTTCAACTGCTTTGCCGGTCAGGCCATCAACTTGGGCCTTGCCGCGGTCGTGAGCCAGTGCGTCGGCGCGGGCGAATTTGATCAGGCACGCGCGTATCTCAGAAAAATTGTCAAGTGGACCTACGGCATCATGGCAGTCGTCAACCTGACGATCATCGCATTGCTGCCGCTCATCATGCGCGTCTACAACGTTTCTCCCGAGGCGGAGAAGCTCGCCGTCACGGTCACGCTGATCCACGGCATCTCATCCATCTTCATCTGGGTACCGGCGTTTATGGTGCCGGGCTTCCTGCGCGCGGCGGGCGACGCGAAGTTCACGATGCTCGCCAGCATGCTGACGATGTGGGTCGTGCGCGTGATGCTTGCGTATGTGCTGGGCAAATACATGGGCTACGGCGTTATCGGCGTGTGGTTCGCGCACGCGATCGTGGACTGGTCGGTGCGCAGTGTCATCTTCTTCCTGCGCTACCGCAGCGGCAAGTGGGAGACGATGGGGATCAAGACGTGATTATTTTTTAAGGATGCCGTTGGTATCCTTAAAAAATAGGGGATGCGCTCCGCTTCGTGCCTCGCCGCCCGTAGGGCGGCTCGACACGCGCGGAGCGAGAAGAATAAAACGCCACGCACTTGTCGCGGCGATTTATGAATCAAAAACATTTCGCGGCTGCGGCCGCGAAGATAAAGAGGTCTCCGCTTAAAAAGCGGAGACCTCTTTGCCTTCTGTTACACTTTTACATTTCAACGGTGATGTTGTCGGTGCCGTGCTGCTCGAATTCGCCTAAGTAGGTGTCCATGCGCTCGCGCAGCTCGTCGACATTTTCGGGCGTGGGTGCGTCGCTGTCCATATCGCGCAGGGCAAGCTCCTGAGCGAGAATTTCGAAAAACATCGTGTCCTCGTAGGCCATGATGGCCTCGTGGATGCCGCCCTCGGCAAACGCGCGCGAGGGAATCAGTTCGCCCTGATAGGCCTCGACCAGCGGCACCATGCCGTGGGAGAGACAGTTGGCGAATACGGTGCTCTCTACATCGTCGTATTCGCGGATACGGTCATCGCCGCGGGTGGAGTTCATCACCCAGTTGCCGACGTAGACCAGATCAAGAAGACGGCGAAATTGCTTTTCCGTCAGATCAATTTTCATAGTGACGCCTCCTTTGACGGAACAGAGAATCTGCTTACCGGAGATTATAGCACGCGCTTTTGCATTTTACCATAGCAAAAACAGGGAAACGCACAAAAAATGCAAATGCGCCTTGTGTCCCGCTCTCCGCCGTAGTATGATGACAGAAACAAATGAGAAAGAGGACTGTATGAAAAGAAACGTTTGGCTCACCGTGCACGGCGAGCAGCGATACGAAGGCATGAGCGCCGACAGCTCAGATCTCCGCGTGCGCGGCACGATGGAGGAAACGCGCGACGGCTATCTCCTGCGATATGAGGAAACGGACGGGGACGGCAAGGTGACCACCGCGACGCGCCTTGCCCTCGCGCCGGACTGCATCATTCTGACGCGCACGGGCGAGGTGACGAGCGAGATGGTCTTTGCGGAGGGGAAGGAGCACACCTCATTCTATGCCGTGCCCTACGGAACCTTGCCGGTCGCAGTGAAGGCGGAGTCGGTCAAGTGGAAGCTCGACGAGAACGGCGGGATGCTGGCCCTGCGCTATGCAATTACTATCGGCGGGCAGAGAGGAAAATGCGCCCTGCGCATCCGCGTGAGAACAGAAGAATAAAGGAAAAGGAGCTGCCTACGGCGGCTCCTTTTTACGCGCCCATGAGTAGCCGCACAAAAAACGCGGATGCGAGGAACATCACCACGTCGGCGCAGAGCGCGGCGGGGATGGTGTAGCGCGTTTTCGTAATGCCCGCCGCACCGTAATAGACGGCGACGGTGTAGAACGTCGTTTCGCTCGAGCCGAGCATGACCGCCGCAACGCGGCCGACATAGGAATCGACGCCGTAGGAGTCCATGATCTCCGATCCGACAGCCAGCGCGCCGCTGCCGGAGATGGGGCGGATGAAGAGAAGCGGCGCAGTCTCGGCAGGAATGCCGATCTTGTCGAGTGCGGGGGCTAAAAGCGCGCCGAGCGCTTCCATCGCGCCGGACGCACGGAACATGTAGACGGCGGAGAGCAGTGCGATGAGTGACGGCAGAATGTGCAGCAGCACCGTGAGTCCCTCCTCCGCGCCTTTGGTGAGGGCGGAGTAGACGTCGACACGCTTGCCGAGGGCAAAGCAGGCCGTGAAGGTGAGCAGTACGGGCACGATGAGCGTAGAGAGCGCCATGGGTTCAATTCCTCCAGAGACGGGCGAAGAGCTTGGCGGCGAAAAGCCCCGCGAGGACAGAGAGAAGCGATGTCAGCCACACGGCGGGCAGAATGTCGAACGGGTCGGCGGCGCCGAGCGAAGCGCGCACGCCTGCGAGCGTGGTGGGCAACAGTTGAATGGACGCCGTATTCAAAACGACGAGCAGGCACAGCTCATCCGATGCGGTACCCTTGCAGCCGCGGCTCATGCGGCAGGCGGCACGGATGCCGAGCGGCGTGGCCGCATTGCCAAGGCCCAAAAGATCGGCAGAGAGGTTAGCGGAGATCGCGGCCAGCGTCTCACTGTCGCGGCTCGCGTTCGGCAGGAGCCTCTTGAGCAGCGGGCGGAAGAGGGAAGCGAGGCGGTCGGTGAGATGACACTGGTTCATCACTTCCATCACGCCCGTCCAGAGGCACATCACGCCGCACATCGCCAAACACAGCTCGACCGCGCTCTGCGCGCCCTCGAGCGCGGCAGCGCTGAGCGCATTCAAGTTTCCCGTCAGCGCGCCGAAAATGAGCGAGACTGCTACCATTCCCGTCCAAAGCCAGGCCATTGCCATGTCCATCAACTCCTTTGCCCCTAAATATATCGGCAGGGAGGGGGCAATATGCCGCGTTTTCGTGCCAAAAACGGCATGTTTGCCGTGAAAAGAGGCTGCTAAAAAATTTTTCAAGAAAAAAGTGAAATTTGTCTTGACATGTGCAACGGAATTTGTTACTATATGCAAGTCCGCGATTGGGCGCATTCTGCCCTATTTGCGCGATATTGCGATGAACCGGGAGATTGCTCAGGTTTCTGAGGTAACTTTCGGGGAGTATGTCCGAACATCGGGCGGCTGAGAGAATATCTGTACGTTGCGTAGATCGCTGCGCCATGTGTGGACCGGCCGTTTATTCGTGCCGGTTTTTCTATGAGCCGGAATGATACGCACGGATAAGCGTACAAGAAAACCTCTCACCGTACGGCTTCGACAAAGCAAGAAAACCGTACAAAATGAAGGAGAAACCGAAAATGGCAAAAGAAATGATCCGCATTCGTCTCAAGGCCTATGACCACCAGGTCATCGACCAGAGCGCAGAGAAGATCGTCGAGACCGCCAAGCGCACCGGCGCTACCGTCTCCGGCCCCATCCCTCTGCCCACCAAGAAGGAAGTCGTCACCATCCTGCGCGCTGTGCATAAGTACAAGGACAGCCGTGAGCAGTTTGAGCGCCGCACCCACAAGCGCCTGATCGACATCACCAACTCCAGCCCCAAGACCGTGGAAGCGCTCATGGGCCTCGAACTCCCTGCTGGTGTCGAGATCGAGATCAAGCTCTAATCCCTCGCTTCATTACATTTCGCGTCCGCAGACGCGAAACCAATGAAATCGTTTTTGGCCGCGACATGCGCGTGGACAAAAACACCTCTCAGTTTGTTTGTGTGCGAGCACGGCGAGTGCGCAAAACAAACTGTAAACCAAACTCAAAAAACGGCTCGCCGTTTTTTGAAATTACCTTTGTTGCTCTACCCAAAAGCCCATCGACTTGCGTGAGATGGGCGGGGTCAAGTCGGCAGAGCAATGGCGGGAGTTGCCGCTAACTAAGCCGACCAATAACCTTTACAGGAGGATCATACATGAAAGCAATCATCGGCAGAAAAGTTGGCATGTCTCAGATCTTCGACGAAAAGGGCCATGTGATCCCGGTCACCGTTATCGAGGCCGGTCCCTGCGTGGTCACTCAGAAGAAGACCAGCGAGAAAGACGGTTATGAGGCTGTCCAGCTTGGCTACGAGGACATTCGCGAAGCGAAGCTCTCCAAGCCTGAACTCGGCCACCTGAACAAGGCTGGCGTTTCCCCCAAGAAGTACCTGCGTGAGTTTGACCTTGACAATGCCTCCGAGCTTGAGCTCGGCGCCATCATCAAGGCTGACACCTTCAAGTCCGGCGACTTCGTTGACGTCACCGGTACGAGCAAGGGTCACGGCTACACCGGCGTTATCAAGCGCTGGAACGCCAGCCGCGGTCGTATGACCCACGGCGGCGGCCCTGTCCACCGTCACGCCGGTTCCATGGGCTCCACCACCGACCCCAGCCGTATCTTCAAGGGCAAGATCGGCCCCGGCCAGTACGGTGTGGAGACTGTCACGATCCAGAACCTTGAGGTCGTCAAGGTCGACCCCGAGCTCAACATGCTCGTCGTCCGCGGCGCGGTTCCCGGTCCCAAGGGCAGCCTCGTCACCGTGAAGACCACCGTCAAGGTCCACAAGATCAAGCAGGCTGGTGCAGACATCAGCAAGAACCCGCAGAAGGCTTCCGGCCGCAACCCGCAGAAGGCTTCCG
>ERZ857982.562-NODE-562-length-50910-cov-14.732298_pt1 | contig 50910 bp, 59 predicted proteins | sample MGYA00519955_ERZ857982 | MGnify/ENA primary metagenome ERZ857982 (study PRJEB31778, sample SAMEA3449416) | human gut metagenome | biome: human gut; feature: human-associated habitat; material: faeces | place: United Kingdom | collected 2010/2012 ... | reverse complement strand
CCGTGACGGCATCCATTGATGTGGAGCGCCGCATGGCCATCCGCCGCGGCCACACGGCCACCCATCTTCTCGACGCCGCGCTCAAGGCGGTGCTCGGCGATCACGTGCACCAGGCCGGTTCTCTTGTTGAGCCCGACCGTCTGCGCTTCGACTTCATGCACTTTGAGTCCATCACGCCCGAGCAGCTGCTCGCGGTCGATACCTTCGTCAACGACGCGATCCTGCGCGGCATCCCCGTTGTGACCGAGGTGCTGCCCATCGAGGAAGCGAAGAAGAAGGGCGCTGTCGCCATGTTTGGCGAAAAGTACGGCGACGTTGTCCGCGTGGTCGAGATGGGCGATGTGTCTATGGAGTTCTGCGGCGGTACGCACCTTGACAACACCGCCAAGGTCGGCCTCTTCCGCATCAAGAGCGAGGGCAGCGTTGCCTCCGGCGTGCGCCGCATCGAGGCTATCACCGGCAAACAGACGCTCGAAGAGCTTAGAAGCGGCCAGGAGAAGCTCCTGCGCGCGGCCCAGCTCTTGAAGACCACGTCGAACGAGCTCGAAAGCCGCATCGGCGGCATGCTGAGCGAGATGAAGGAGATCAGAAGCCAGCTTGAAAAGTTCAAGGAGCAGGCCTCCCTCGGCGAGGCACGTTCCTTCCTCACGTCCGCCAAGGAGGTCAAGAGTCTCAAGCTCGTCACCGCCCAGCGCGACGGCATGGACGCGAATGCCCTGCGCAAGCTCGGCGACTTCCTGCGCGACAAGGAGCCCAAGATTGTCGGCGTGCTTGCCTCCGTCAAGGACGGCAAGGTCACGCTTCTGGCCGTGTGCGGCAAGGAAGCGGTCGCAAGCGGAATCAAGGCAGGCGATATCATCAAGGCCATCGCGCCCATCTGCGGCGGCAAGGGCGGCGGCAAGCCCGACTCTGCCATGGGCGGCGGCACGGAAGTCAGCAAGGTCGACGACGCGCTCGCGGCGGTGGATGATCTCATCCTGAGCAAGCTCGGCTGATGGCGGCGCTACCGAAGGATCCGGCGATGCTGCTGAGCGCCGTGAATATGAAGCTGCGCGATTTTTACGATTCTCTCGATGCGCTGTGCAATGATCTCGACGTTGCGCGCGAGAGCATCGAAACATCGCTTGCAGGCATCGGTTACACCTACGATGCCGAGAAAAATCAATTTGTGTAAGATAAAATTACTTTACAGAAAGGAGCGATAAAACATGTCTGATTGTCTGTTCTGCAAGATCATCGCGGGCGACATCCCGTCGAACAAGGTCTACGAGGACGACCTCTGCTATGCCTTCAACGACATCGCGCCGCAGGCGCCGGTGCACTTTCTTGTGATCCCGAAGGCGCACATCGCATCTGTCGCGGGCGTGAACGAAGAGAACAGCGCCGTCGTCGCGCACATCTTCGAGGTCATTGCCAAGCTCACCAAGGAGAAGGGCATTGAGAGTTACCGCGTCGTGTCCAACATCGGCGAGCAGGCGGGACAGAGCGTGCCGCATCTGCATTTTCATGTTCTCGCCGGCCGCGACATGACTTGGCCTCCGGGCTGAGGGGTTTCCCGTAGGGGAAGCGAAATTGGCAGCGCGGCAGCACTGCATCCATTCCCTGCGCCGCGCAGGGGATGCGGATAAGGGAGGGGTATCTCTTTTTCAAAAAGAGATACCCCTCCCTTACACCCTCCCAGAGAAAATTCGCATTGCGGGCTTGTAGCTTGAATGACTGCACGCGCTGCGCAGTGTGGGTGCGGTGTACATGGCTGCGCCATGAATCCCTGCGATTCGGCACCGATTGCAACCGCGCCTTACTATCGTGAGGCGCGAGTGACGTTTGTCTGGCGACAGACTGCCTACCGAATGCGGCATTGCTGACGCTCGCCGCATTGATGGGTGTCCGGGTAGACGGAGATTAGTCTGTACTCCTACAAGATAGGCAGAGCGGCAGCGGATAATAGAAGAAAGTCAAATCGTATAGCAACACTAACCGCGGCAACGCCGCGCGCAGGCAGTTGCATTCCGAAGGCATAAAGGTTATTCAACCCCGAGACTGCCAATCGAAACCTTTCTCTTGGGGGATTTAAAGGGGGATATTCTCTTTCGTGAAAGAGAATATCCCCCTTTGCCCTTGCCGCCCGCAGGCGGCATTTTCTTCCTTGCCAAACGGCAAGAATTGTTGTATGCTTACATGCATAATGTGAAGCCGTATGGGTGAAGATTCTCTCGGAAATGTTACCGAATGGTAGCATAAATCCGAGGTGATTTCATGTATTTCCAGCGGCTGGAAGACCTTCGAGTTGACAACGATAAGACGCAGATTGAGATCGCCGAATATCTCAATCTGAATCGCAACGTTTATTGGCGATATGAAAAGGGCGAGCGTGAGATCCCTGTGTGGGCGGTCATCAAGCTCGCCGACTACTACCGCGTCAGCACCGACTACTTGCTCGGGCTGACGGACGACCCCGCGCGCCGATGAGAGTACTGGCTATTTTCTGCGCGGCGTTCGCCACAGGCGTTGCGCTCGCGCAGTATTTACTGAGCGCGCAGTGGGCGCTCATTTTGTGCGGCGTGTCTGCCACGGCGGCGCTTGTCATGGGACTTTGTGGCTGCGCAAACAAGCGCGGGGACTGGGCAAAGCGCGCGTTTTTGTGCGCGCTGGGGCTTGCGTTCGCGTTCGGATACAACACGCTCTACGCGCACTTCATCAAAGCGCCGAACGACGCACTGCTCGGCACGCGGGACACGGTTGAGGTCGAGCTTTTGGGCTATGCCGAGGAGACGAGCCACGGCGCGAAGGTGACGGTGAAGATTCTAAACCGCGGCCTGCCGGGGCGGGCCATCTACTACGGTGATGCGGATCTTATGGACCTCGAGCCCGGCGCGCACGTGACGGCGGAGGCGCTGTTCAACAGCGCGACCGACCCGACGGGGAAGGGGCTGCACCTGCGCAACTTCACGGCCAAGGGCGTCTATATTCTGCTCTATCAGCGCGGCGACCCGACTTATGACGACACAAACGCGGGCGCGCTCAAGTATCTGCCGCAGCGCATCGCAAGGACGCTCGGTGAGACCATTGAGCGCAGCTACAGCGAGCGCGAGGGCGCATTTCTGCGGGCGCTGCTGCTGGGCGACAAGAAATATCTCGACGAGGAGGACGCGAGCAACTTATCCGAGGTGGGCCTTTCCCACGTGATGGCCGTCTCGGGTCTGCACTGCTGCTTTCTGGCGTCGCTGATCGGCTCGCTGATGGGCGATAAGCGGAAAAAGCTCCGCTGCGCCGTGACGATCCCGCTCATTTTCCTCTATGCGTTCGTCACAGGCCTGACGCCGAGCATCCTGCGCGCGTGCATCATGATCTCGATGGGCATGATCGCGCCGCTTCTGGGGCGCGACAACGACCCGCCGACGTCCATCTCGTTTGCGCTGCTACTCATTTTACTAAAAAATCCGTTCGCCATCGCAAGCATCAGCTTACAATTATCGTTTTCCGCGGTGTCGGGCATTATCTGGCTGACGCCGAAGCTCACGAAGCGTGCCCACGGCAAGCACAAGCTTGTGCGCGCGGCGTTGCTGTCGTTTTCGACGACGCTCGGCGCGATGGTGTTTTCCACGCCGCTTGCGTGCTACTATTTCGGAACGCTCTCCATCGTGTCGCTTTTGAGCAACCTGCTTTGCCTGTGGCTCGTGAGCGTCGTGTTCGCGCTGGGATTACTTTCGGTACTGATCGCGGCGGCTGTGCCGCAGCTCGGCGCGGCCTGTGCCTTTGTGCCGGCGCTCGGCATTCGCGCGGTGCTCGCCATCGCGGGACTTTTGGAGGAGCTTCCGTTCCACGCCATCTATTTCAACACCGCGTTTTCCGTCGTATGGCTTGCGTACGTGTACGCGATCTTCATCGCCTGCGCGCTGGCAAAGCGCGGGAAGTACCGCTACTTCGCGGCGGTGGGGCTTTCCGTCCTGTCGCTCTTCGCCGCGGCAAAGGTCAATGCCCTACACTATGAACAGGGCGGGCTGAACGTCGTCGCGCTCGACGTGGGGCAGGGGGAGAGCGTGCTGCTCATTTCCGAGGGCCACGCGGCGCTTGTGGACTGCGGCAGCAAAAATTCCTACATCGACGCCGGCGCGATCGCGGCGGACTATCTGCGCTCTGCGGGCGCGACGCTGGATTCCGTGGTGCTGACGCACTATCATGAGGACCACGCCAACGGCCTTGCCGCGCTTTTCGCGCGCGTGGATGTTGAGACCATCTATCTCGCCGATATCGACGCGGGCGAGGGCGACCGCGATGAGGTCGAAGCGCTCGCCGAGCGCTACGGCGTGAACATCCACTATGTCACCGAGGTGACGGATGTAGAAAACGGCGCGTCGACAATGAGCATCTATCCGCCGCTCGGCGAGAAGGGCGCAAACGAGCTGGGATTGACGATCCTGTGCTCGCTCGGCGATTTCGACACGCTCATCACCGGCGACATGGACGCGAAAACCGAGACAAAGCTCGTCGAGACCTACGATTTACCGGATATCGAGGTGCTGCTCGTCGGGCACCACGGCTCGAAGTATTCCACCGGTACGACGCTGCTCGAATCGGTGACGCCGGAGGTCGGCGTCATCAGCGTGGGCGACAACAGCTACGGCCATCCGACCGAGGAGGCGCTGCTGCGCCTGACAGATGCGGGCATGACGGTCTACCGCACGGACATGCAGGGCAATATATTGATCACAGTGGACTGAGAGGACTTCATGGCAGAGAGAAAAACGCCCAACAAGGGCTATCAGAAATTGAAAAGCGACCTGAGCGCGGGCAATATCGGTCAGGTCTACATCTTTTACGGTGAGGAGAGCTATCTGCGCGAATACTACCTCGGCGAGATCAAAAAAAAGCTCGTCCCCGCGGGCTTTGAGGAGTTCAACTACCACCGCCTGAGCGGCAAGACGCTGACGATGCAGGAGCTGAACGAAGCGGTCGAGGCGATGCCGATGATGGCCGAGCGTACGCTCATCGTCGTGACGGACTGTGACCTTTTTAAGCTCCCCGAGGAGCAGCGCACGGCGCTCATCGCGCTACTCAATGACTTTCCACCGTACTGCTGCCTTGTGTTCGTGTACGATCTCATTGAGTACAAGCCGAGCAAGACGTATAAAAAGCTCTACGAGGCGCTCGACAAAAACGCGCAGAGCGTCAAGTTTGAGGCGCAGGAGCGCAGCGATCTCATCAACTGGATCGCGCGGCGCTTCCGCGCGCTGGGCAAGGGCATCGACGCACAGACGGCGGAGCACCTGATCTTCACCTGCGGCGCGCTGATGACCGGCCTTGTGCCGGAGATCGAGAAGATCGGCGCCTACGCCAAGGGAAAGAACATCACGACCGACGATATCAACGCCGTGGCCGATCCTGTGCTCGACGCGGTGGTGTTCGATATGACGAACGCTATCACGAAGCGCGACTATGGCCGCGCGTCGGAGCTTTTGGGTCAGCTGCTCAAAAAGCAGGAGGAGCCGTTTGTCATTTTGGCCGTCATCAGCAAAGAGCTGCGGCGCATCTACACCGCGCGCATCGCGCTCGACAACGGCAAGGACAAGCTCTGGCTCATGGAGCTGTGGGGGATGCGGTCAGACTATCCCGCGCGCTTACTGATGGAGGCGGCGCGCAAAACGACGAGCGAGTGGTGCAGCCAGAGTTTGCTCATGTGCCAGCGGCTCGACCAGCGCATGAAAAGCGAAAAGGGCATCGACAGCGAAGGCGAGCTCAAGCTGCTGCTGATGCGCCTTGCACAGGGGAAGTGAATCTATGGCAAAGCCGAAGGTAAAGGAAGTCATCGTCGTCGAGGGACGGTACGACAAAAACACGCTCTCACAGGTCGTGGACGCGGTCATCGTGGAACTCGGCGGCTTCGCCGTGTTCAACGACAAGGAAAAGCAGGCCTTTTTGCGAAAGCTCGCCAAGGAGCGGGGGATTATCCTTTTCACCGATCCCGATGGCGCGGGATTCGTGATCCGCAACCGCGTCAAGGGCAATATCCCCGAGGGTCGTGTGCTGCAAGCCTACGTGCCGGACATCTACGGCAAGGAAAAGCGCAAGCGCAAGGGCGGCAAAGAGGGCAAGCTCGGCGTTGAGGGCATGAAGCCGGAGGTCCTGCTCGATGCCCTCCGCCGCGCGGGTGCGACCATTGATGAAGAAAACACTGTAAAGGGAAAATCCATCACAAAAGCAGACCTCTATGACCTGGGCCTGATCGGCCCGGACAGCGTGGAAAAGCGCAAAGCGCTGTGCAAAAGGCTGGAGCTGCCGGAGCATTTGAGCGCAAATGCGCTGGTGGAGGTGCTCAATTTGCTGATGAGCAGGGAAGAGCTTGAAAAGCTCTTCCAATGAAGAGCGAAATTATCCCTGCGTGCCAGCAGGGAACGGGGCAAAGGGGGCTGTTCTCTTTCACAAAAGAGAACAGCCCCCTTTAAATCCCCCAAGAGAAAGGTTTTGACATTGCGAGATTGGGGCTTGAAGAGGTGCACAGCCTGCGGAATCGGGAGCCTGCGTGGCAGCATCGCATCGCTCGCTGCCATTGGCGCTGCGATACGACTTGCCTCTGCTCCTATTATCCGCTGCCGCTCTGCTGATCTCGTTTTGGTACAGCCTAATCACCGTCTACCGATAGTGCGTATATTGCGGCGAGCGCCAGCAATGCCGCCTTGGCAGGCAATGGCAAGTTTGTACAAATCTGAAGTAGTCGGAAATTGCGTAAGGGTAACGAATCGCAGGCAAAGCGACAGCGAAAATAGAAGTAGGCCAAATCGTATAGAAGAACTAAACGCGGCAACGCCGCGCGCAGGTATTTCCATTCTGGAGGCATCAAGGTCATTCAAGCCCGAGACTGCCAATCTAAACGCCTTTCTCTTGGGGTTCCAAAGGGGATATTCTCTTTCGCGAAAGAGAATATCCCCTTTGTCCCGCACCCCTGCACCGGTGCAGGGAATCTGCAAGCATATTATGCTTGCAATAACTCCCAATACGGGATATAATATTTCATTATCGAAAAAAATCCCGCAGAGCCTTGATTTTTCAGCGCTCGGCGGGATTTTTGTTACTAATTTGTTACTAACGCGATACTAACGGATTATAATTGTGCATTCGGTAAAAGCGAATTCTGCGCATAAAAATCAGGCGATTTTCTGAACAGCGGCGCGCAGGACGGCGATCGTCTCATGCGTGTAGTGAGCCGTGATATCGCTGCGGGTGGAGTGTCCCATAAGCCACTTGACGGTGAGCTCGTCGACATTGGCCGTGTGCAGCAGTGTTGCAAAGGTGTGACGGCACCAGTGTGGCGTCGCATTCGGAACGCCGATTTTTTTCATCAGTGCGGAAAAATAGGCACGGTAACGGTCGGAATCAACGGCAGCACCGTTTTCGTCGCAGATGATCGTGTCACCATTGCGGGCGAGCCAGCGGTCGAGATAGGGGCGAATCTTCGGGTGAATGGGAACAATGCGGTTTCGCCCGGCCTCGGTCTTCAAGCCGCCTTGCAGGTAGCCGCCATCCTCGGGGTGATAGGAAAAGCGGGTGAGCGTCAAAAACTCGGTAATGCGGAAGCCGGTATAGCAGAGGATCAATACGGTATCGGCCCAGGGCTCGCCGGAGGCAGCGAGCTTTTCGAGGCTCTTGAGCTGCGTATCGGTCAGCGCGCCGCGCGGATTCTTTAGGTCGACGGACGGTACATCAAGATACTGCGAGTAGTCCTTGCCGAGGATATCACGCTCCATCGAGTAAGAGCACAGTTGCTTGATCAGAGACGCGACGTTATTGATCGTGCTTTGCGAGCGACCGGCCGCCTCGCGTTCGTCAAGAAGATGTTGCCAGTCATCCAGAGTGATGGAGCGAATTTTTCGATCTGCGTACCGGCTGACGCATTTATTCCACGCGGAATTGTGCGCGGCGATGCTCTTCGGATTCAGTTTGCGATAAGTGCGGGCATTCCAGCCGTCGAAGACCTGCTGCAGAGTAACATTCATGCGGTCGGCGGTGGGGGCCTTGCCTTCGAGGCGGTTGCGGTTATACTCGTCGAGCGCGGCCTGGGCGTCGGCGGCTTTCTCGTGGTAAGAGAGGGCGCGCTGGACGATATGTCCGTATTCATCGCGCGCGGAGACGCGGACCATATAGGGGCGGCGGCGATTGCCGGATAGCTTGACGACCGAGCCGCTGCCGTTTGCGCGTTTCATATAGCAGCACCTCCTTTTGCCGGGAAACATTACAGGTGGAACGGCGGGGCAGAATGGTATATACTGTTCTGCGGCGCCGAATACAATCATCGGGAGCTTCTGAGGGAAAGAGAGGTCACAATGTTTGACCGACTTGATCGAGAGATCCTTGCAAAGTTCCGCGAACTTACCCCTGAGAATCAGGAAGCTATTCTTGCTTACTTAGTAGAAGTTCTATTTGGGCCAGCAGCATCTTCTTCTGATCGTCGGTAAGCCGGCGAACCAATTCCATCAAGCGCGCTTCCAATGGGGAAAGACCGTCGACCTTCAGGTCGGCGGTTTTTTCTATTTTCGAGACATCACCGAATAGAAGTGAGCTTTTCTCAACGTGGAAATAGGCTGCGACACGCTCAACAGCGCCGAGGCGAGGCTCGCGGGTTCCGAGCTCCCACGAAGAAACCGTCTTCGGGGAGACGTCGGCAATGTCTGCGAGATCGACCTGAGAAAGCCCGCGAGACAGTCGTAAATACTTGATATTTTCTGCAATAGACAATGGAATCACCTCCGTTTACAACACGCAGTGTATACTGAAAGTAGGAAATAGTCAACATAGTAATCAAAAAAATCTACAAATAGTTCTTGACAATCTACTTTAAGTAGACTATAGTTAAGGGCAGAAAGGGGGTGCAGACATGACTTTCTCAGTGAAGCAGGCAAGACGACTGGTCGGTTACACCCAGGTCGAAATGGCCGAAAAGCTCGGTGTCAGTAGGGATACATACAGAAGAATTGAAGCTAAGCCGGAGACTGCGACGATCCTGCAAGGGCAGAAGATTGCGGAGATCACAGGCATTAGCTTTGATTCTATTTTTTTTGCTGCGAAGTCTACTTAAAGTAGATATTTGAGAAAGGTAAAAACAAAGAAAGGAGTGTGAAGGGAATGGAGCAGATGCAGCGAAGCAAAGAGAAGCACCGCCGAAGCGGGCACTTCGGCGGTGCAGATACAGCAAGGCTGGTCAGACTGCTGGGCACAAATTTCACGGGTTCTGAAACAGCGATTCGATTTCGATACCAACCTCCGCAAGAAGATCAGAGAACAGGCGGAGAAGCCGGTCGCAGGCTTGCTGAGATTCCTGTGCCTTGCCGCGGACCGGCGAAGCGAGCGGCATTTCGATAAGCTGCGAATGAATCGCATCCCGCATTTCGTACACGGCCCAGTAAAGGACCTTGAGCTCCTGCGCCGAAAAATCGGCGGAAGCATTTGCAGGAAGTGCGCGCAGTTTTGTTTTGGCGCTGAGGATCGCAGAAAGATTCTGCGAAATGGCGGAACGCGAAAGAGAACGATCACGCGAGCCGCTTTTGCGAAGAAACGCATAAAGCTCATCTAAAGAATGAATCACAAGGAAGCATTCTTTTTCATTCAGTGGGGATGAGTTCACACTAATCACCTCCTTTCGCTGCCAGTATAGCATGGCGGCGGGGTGAGGGCAAGAACCACGCAGAAGCACCGCGCAGGGGCGCGGCAAACGGCAAGCAGAGCGGCAAGGCTTGTCGAAACTTCAATCACAACTATCGAAAAAGTTCTAACAGAATTCTATTTATCACCCCTTCTTTCGTGGATGACGACGCGAAAGGTGCAAGAGACGGCGGCGCAGGACAACTAATGAGGGCAACACGCCGCGTCCCTGCGGGGTGCTTCTGCAAGAAATTTGAGGGCAAAGGAGCGTGAAGAGAATGCAGAGCGAAAAAAACATCCCGCCCGATGTGCAGATCGAGCGGGACGCCGTAACGATCCGGTGCGGAGAGTGCGAGACCGTAGTGACAAAGGATGGAATCAAGATCAGGGAGCGGTGTAAGAGCCGTCTTGGTTCTGAATCAACGGACGATTCGAATAAACCGTCACGCGCTTAGATTCCTGTTCCACTGTAAATTCAAGTCCGTCCGGGTATGTGAGGTGCGTGACAATTTTGCTGGCAGTCTGAGAGATCAGCTCTTTCTTGACCAGCGAAAAGTCAGTAAGATTTGGCGTTTTGATGTTCATATCAGCGCCATCGAAAATGTAGGCATACAACAAAATCACCTCCTTTCGCCGCCAGTATAGCACGGCGGCGGGACGAGGGGCAAGAAGCATGAAAGGAGAACACCATGCCGAGAAGAGTGACGGCGGACGTGCCGAGCGAGGGTGACATCCTGCGCTACAACAACGTGCCGGTGGAGCTGGCGGCAAAGTTCATCGGGTGGTCGGACGTGACGATCCGATACGCCTTGCAGGAAGAGCGCGCGCCGTTCGGCATTGCGGCGCAGAACCCGAAGACGGGCACCTGGGCCTACAACATCAGCCCAGGGCTACTCATCAAATACAAGAACGGCGAGCTGCAAGCATACAAGCTCAAGGATCTGTCGCAAATGCTGGCCGACCACGCGGAGCGGATCATCGAAACGCGCGTGGGCACGGTGAGCCAGGCGATTGGAAAAATTTTAGGAGGATGCACGACATGAAAAAGAATCGCACAAGAGAAGAAAGAGCGCTGCGTTACGCGGCGGCGCTGCTGCGGCTGACGGTGCTGCTGTGGATCGCGGTACTGCTGCTATGCCTGCTGGAACCGGGGTGCCTAGCGGCGGACATGACCGCGGCCGCGGCGGCGGAGACCGACCCGGCGGTCACGTGGCTGGCAGCGGTGGGCGCCGGTTGGCTGACGTGGCGCGGGATGGTGCTTGTCCTGAAGCTGGACGAGCCGGGGAGAAAGAGAGCACGCCGCAGATGATGGACGACAAGCGATTTATCGCGCCGCAGACGCGGCCGACGCTGTGCTGGTCGTGCGCGCGGGCGTGCGGCGGCTGCTCGTGGACGGAGCGAGATCCCGTGACGCACGCGATCCGCTTCGAGCCCGTGAAGGGCTGGGAGGCGGAGAAAACGACGATCAACGGCTCGAAAAGCGAGCACGGCGAGAAGTGCTACCGCTACACGACCGACAGCTACCGCGTTGTGCGCTGCCCGCTGTACGTGCCGGACCGGCGGACGAGAGCCAAAAGCGCCATGCCGGAATGGGCTATGCAGGCCGCGAATGCATGAAAAAGGCGGCTGACCGAAGGCACCGGTCAACCGCCACGAAGAAAAACACACATGAAAGGAGATTTTCTTCCCCGCCATTATAGCATGCGGCGGGGAAGAAGTGCAAGGGAAATGAGCGTGATTCAAGACGCCATTGCCGCCATTGAGGGCCAGCAGCCGAAAGAGCGCTCGGCGGTGTGGATGGTGGGCGAGCAGCTGAAAGAAATGGTCCGCGGCAACGAGGCCGCGGCGGCACTGCTGCTGACAGACCTGACGCAGAACAAGGAGATGACGCTCGCGGCGGCAGAGAAGAAAATCGCCGAGCGAGCTAAAAAGAACAAGGTCGGCAACTGCGGGTGCGTGACACCCGTGGAGGCCGAGGACATCCTGCGTGAGTTTTTCGGTCTGCCGGAGCGAGGCACAGCCGCAGCGCCGCAGACGGAGAGGCGCAAGGTCGTGGATCTTGCGGACTTTTTATGAGCCGCCGCACAGACGCCAGATGGCAGAATCTGGCGGACAAGCTGCCGTTCCAGCCATGCGGAGACCTGCAAAACGACGTGCTGGAAGATATCTATGACAACGACATGCTCGGGACCGGGATGATGCTTTACAGCCGCGAGAGCGTGGAGACCGCAAATCCTATTGTGCAGATCATGGACGCGGAAGACTGGGACCGCTGGGAGAAGTCTCGGAAGCGCCGCTGGGGCGCGCGCTGCACCTGCTCAAACTGCGGAGAAGAGTTTTTTGCGGGCTATGTCAGCGACAGCGGTACGAGTGGCATCGTCCTGCGGCAGGGCGAGGACGGGCAGATTTATGACGGCTACGTCGACAAGGGAGACGACGATGCACAAATCTTCTTTGACGACGAGACGATCGTTTGCCCGCGCTGCTACCAGAGCGTGGTCGTGACGCGGCGGAGTGAGCTGCGGCAGGGGCGCACGCTTCAAGCATTGCAAGCCGAAACACTGAACATTGACGGATATCTCACGGTGCTCTATTGGATGGTGGCGCGGTATCAGGACAACACGGGAACAGACGTCGTGACGTTCTCGCCGCACGCGGCGCTGATCGTGGACCGCTGCGGCGTGCTGCGGCGCTTCCGCGCGGTGCGCCACAGTAACGAGGCGCGTGACGTAACGTGGACACCCTGCAAGCAGAGCTGCGACCCGATGCAGCAGCCCTATTACTGCCACGGCGCTGTGAACGGACGGCAGGTCGGCGGCTGGGTATGCGCCTACGGCCCAGAGCTCGGCGGAACGACGGGCGAGAAGACGGCACTGGACAAATACATCGGCGCGGGCGGAGCCTGGCCGGGGGCGTATCTGCACGTCTGGCGCAAGCACCCGCAGGTGGAAAACCTGATGCGGCAGGGGTTCGGCGATGCGGTGACGCAGACCATTGACAACTATCTGAACATGTGCGGCAACTATTCCATGCTGCGTGACGCGCCAAATATCCCGTGGGTCGATTGGAGCGAAACGAAGCCGAACCGTATGCTCGGCATGAGCAAGGAGGCCTACCGCACGCTGCGGGGCGAACGCTGGGGCAGTGAGACGGCCGCACTCTGGGGGAAATACCGCAGAGAGGTGAAGAACGCGGACGCGCTGCAATTTATGCAGGAGGTCAGAAAGATTGGCGCGCAAAGCATGGAGAAGCTGCTCGGCATCCGAAACGTGGAGCCGGACATGACGCCAGCGCGCACGGTGCGCTATCTCGAAAAGCAAAAAATGCTCAAGGGCGGCGTGCAGCTGCTGCTCGACTACCGGTGCGTGCTGCGGGCGCTGTGGCTCGCCGACCAGGAGGAAATGCTGTGGCCGCGCGATCTACAGACGGCGCACGACCGCATCATGGAGCGGTACGCGGCGCAGAACGGACTGGAAAGCTATTCGGTGCAGTTCACGCCGGTCTACCTCAAACTCAAGGCGCTCGAGTGGACAGACGGGGAGCTGTGCATCCGCATCCCACAGGAGGAGCGGGAGCTGATCGACGAGGGAAAAACCCTGCGCCACTGCGTGGGCACCTACGGCAGGACACATTGCAGCGGCAAACCGATCTTCTTTGTGCGGCACTACCGCAGGCCAGAGCGCAGCTATTACACGCTGAACATCGACCTGACGCGGGCGATGCCGAAGGAGATCCAGCTGCACGGCTACGGCAACGAACGCCACGGCGAGCGCAAGCAGTATGAGCACGGCATCCCGAAAAAGGTGCGCGACTTCTGCGACAGATGGGAGCGCGAGGTGCTGACGCCGTGGTTTATGGAGGAACAACGCAAAAAGTTCGCTGAAACGAACAAAGTGGACAAGAAAGCGAGGAAAGGCGCATGAGCGAAACAATGGAAATGGCCGTGGCCGGCGAGGTGCGCAGCATCACCGCCATCACGGACGAGATCATTTTTTACAAAAATGTCGGCGGACAGGCCGTCATCGAGATCGGCAAGCGGCTAATCGAGGCAAAAGCACAGCTCAAACACGGGGAATGGCTGCCGTGGCTGAGCGAAAAAGTGGAGTTTTCGGAGACGAGCGCGCAGCGATTTATGCAGCTTGCGAGGGAGTACGGAAATACCTCACTGGTGGGGGATTTGGGGACCTCGAAAGCCTTGGTATTACTGGCTTTGCCGGCATCTGAGCGAGAAAATTTTGCAAGCGAAAAACACGTTGTCAACGGGGAAGAAAAAAGCGTTGCCGAGATGAGCAAACGCGAGCTTGAAGAGGCCATCCGGCAGCGCAAGCTCGCTGAGCTGGAACGCGACAAGGCGCGGCGCGAGTTGGACGAACAGCGCAAGGCCAACGAGGAGGCCGCGGCGGAAGCACAGAAGGCGCAGGACGCGGCGGACGCCGCCCGCGCCGAGGTGGAAAACGCGCAGGGAACGGCGCTGGCCGCGCAGGAGCGCGCGGCGGAGCTGGAACGGGAATTGAAAGCGCTGCGCGAGAAGCCCGTGGACGTGGCGGTGCAGACCGTGGACGCGAGCGAGGAACAGATCGCGACGGCGGTGAAGGAGGCGGAGCTTTCCGCCAAGGAGAAGATCGGCAAGAAGGCCGAGGAGCTGAAAAAGGCCAGAGAGGACCTGGCACAAGCAAAAGCGGACGCGCAGGCCACGGCAGAAAAGGCCAAAAAGGCAGAGGACGAGGCGGCGGCGCTGCGCGCTGAGCTGGACAAGGCCAGAAAAAGCGCTGCGGCGATGGACAACAAGGCACTCGCGGAGTTTGCCGTCCTGTTCCGGCAGGCACAGGAGACGGTGAACCGCATGACGGAGATCGTAGACGAGCTGGATGAGGAGAGCCGCCCGAAGATCTACCGCGCGCTGGGCGCGCTGCGGGACATGATCGCTGAAAAGGCAGGTGAGGGCGCGTGAAGCGCAGCGACTATCTGAAACTCTGCGTGAGCGCGGCGATGCTCAGCTACCGCAAGCCGAAGGTGCTGTACGCCGGGATCGAATATTACCCCGAGGGCTATGAGCTGCGATTCGACAAGAGCGGCAAGGCGGTACATAGAGCGATCCTGCGGGACGCGAGCAAGCACAACTGCCTTTTCTACTGCCCGCTGGGGAAGGTGCAGGAGGTGGAGGCGTGAGCAAAGCGGTTTTAATCAGTATCCGCCCGAAGTGGTGCGAGAAGATCGTCAACGGCAATAAGACGATTGAAGTGCGCAAGACGCGCCCGAAGATGAACACGCCGTTTAAGTGCTATATCTATTGCACGCTGCAAGGCTGTAACGAGTTTTTTCGAGTTGATCTTGGGCGTGATGTTGCCAAGTGGAACCGCGGCAAGTGGGCAGACCGCAAGGGCAAGGTCGTCGGGGAGTTTACCTGCGACCGAATCGACTGGATCACGCACATCGGGTACACGGGCATTCCGAATTTAGTGGAGACTCGCATTTGCGACGCCGCCACCATGCGCACATCGCCCGTCGGCGGGCTGCTCAATGCAGCCTGCTTGACGCCTAAAATGCTGAACGATTACCTCGCGTGGGGCGACGGTTACGGCTGGCACATCTCCGATCTGCGCATCTACGACGCGCCGCGAGAGTTGAGCGGGTTTGAACGCCCCTACGAATGCAATGAATGCGACGCGAAATGGGTGACCGAATGCAACGCTTGCCACGAAGAAGGCAAAATCAAGCGCGCGCCGCAGAGCTGGTGCTATGTGGAGGGGGTGCGCGCATGAATAGCATTCAGGCGAGCCAGATCACGGGCGGGAACGGAGCAAAGGCGCGCAAGGCGTCCGACCTGTACCCGACGCCGCCGGAGGTAACGGTGGCGCTGATGCGCTTTCTCAAGCTGCCAGCGGGGACGGATATATGGGAACCGGCCCGTGGGCAAGGGGATATGGTGCGAGCATTGGCGGACTGTGGGATGGCTGTCTACGGCACGGATATCCGCGACGGGATAGACTTCCTGACCACTCGACAGCCGGGAAACGCACCTGCGGCTGATTGGATTATCACGAATCCGCCGTTTTCGCTGGCGGACGAGTTTATCCGCCACGCGGCGGAGATCGGCAAGCCGTTTGCGATGCTGCTCAAGGCGCAGTATTGGCACGCGGCGAAGCGGGCGCAGCTCTTCCGCGAGATCCCGCCGAGCTACGTGCTGCCGCTGATGTGGCGGCCGGACTTCCTCTTCAAGGAGCGAGACGGCAAAAAGGGCGCGAGCCCGCTCATGGACGTCATGTGGTGCGTGTGGCTGACGCCGCAGATGCAGGGCGTGCAGACAGTATTCAAGCCGCTGATGCGGCCGGAAAAGGAGAAATGAGCATGTTTGTCGGAGAAACGTATAGCTGGGTGCCGACGAGCTGGGAGGGGTCGAACGGGATCGTTTCAGCGCTCGGCAAGAAAGGCGGGGTACACGAGAGAATCGTGTACATCAACGAAAACCATCGGTATTTTACGGCGGGGGCGAGCGTCGGCGGCGTGGTCATCCGCGAGAGCTTCAAATTTTAAGGAGGGTGCAGACATGTTGAGCTATAAGAACGAAAACGGAAACGTGAAGGAACTGGCGGCCGGAGGGTCGATGGGAGACCTGCTCGCCGAATCGGCCTACCTGCTCACGGCGGTCTACAGTATGCTTGCGCGCAGAGACAAAGCGGCGGCGGAGATCTTCAAGGTAAGCATGATGATGGCCGTGGGAGACCCGGAATCGCCGGTATGGCAGGACCTGAAACCGGACTGCCTCAGCATCGCGCAGCGCGTCAAGCCGAAGGAGGGCAAGAGCGATGACAAGTGACGAGGTTTTGACGGCGCTGCGATGCTGCGCGAGCGGCAGCTGCGACGGGTGCCCGCTGTGGGACGACGATCCGGAGGACACGACCTGCGCAGACGGCTTGATGGCCGCGGCGGCCGATTTGATTGAATTCCAGCAGCAGGGCCTTGAGGCACTGACAAAGATGGACGAGGGGCTGAAAAAGCGGGGCGGCACGCTGAAAGAGTTCCTGCGACGCGGCGATGAAGTCGTGCAGGGGCACAGAGACCATGCTGGACCGCCGGGCAATCCGGGTTTTGCGGGCGATATCTTCATCTGCCCGACGTGCAACTCGCCGCGCGTTTTCTATAACGCGGAGAAAGACGCCTACATATGCCCGAGCTGCGGGTGGCAGAACAAGGAGGGCTGACGGATGATGGACTATCCCTATTTTTCACTGCGCGATCTGCGTAAGATGGAACGCCTGTTGGCGGTGTCGGACGCGACGTTCGGAAGATATTGCAAACGAACACAGAAGAAGCGGCGCAGGGATGCGCGGCGGAACAGGAGGAAATGATGGTTTCGGACGAGGCATTGAAAAAGCTGCAAGAGCAGATCGCGGCATGGCCGATGGAACGGCGATTCGTGATGCAGCAGCTCATTCGGGATTATTTGAGGAACCGGGAAGACCTGCGCGCCTATGAGGCGACAAGGCTGACGCCGCGCGGGGTCGAAATCCTCAAGGAAGAAAAGCTCAGCAGCGACGGCACGATCCTGCTCGGGCGGCTGATGGGCAAGAAGATACACGAGATCGGCTGCGAACGCCTGCGCGAGCTGGTCGAGGCCGGCGCGGACGGGCGCGCGATCACGCTGCCGTGCAAGCTCGGCGGCGAAGTGTGGGTGTCCGGCTGCGGCAGAACGGTGAAACTGCGCGTCGTCGAGGCGGCGCTGCTTCTGCAAGGCGAGGACGGCGAGGGCTATGAGAAGCTGAGCGACCTCGGAAAGACATTTTTCGCGACGAAAGAAGGAGCGGAGGAGGCAAAGCGAAATGAATGGTTTACTTGAAAAGCTGCGGCGGGGCGCGATCAGGGCGCTCGGCGGGTACGTCGAGCAGGTTCCGCCGCCGAAACCGCAGGACACGCCGCTCATCAAATCGGAGAGCCGGAGGGTCGAAAAGATCACGGCAAAGAGCCGCATCTGCTACAAAGAGCTCGATGGAGACCGCACCAGACAATGGGCGATGCGGCACACAAAAGAGGACCTTGTTGAATTCTTGATGCAGAAGATACTGGAAAGCGGTGCAATCGTCTTCGAAGAGAACTGTATCGAGAGCCAGTACGATGACATCGAGCTGCGCGCGACGGTGTACGTCGCGATGCCGGAGAAGTAAAGGAGGGAATGAAGCGTGAAACGACTGACGAGCGAAGAGGTCAGAGTGGACGAGAGCGTGGACCGGTATCTCGGCCCGCTCGCAGACTTTGAAGGCATGAAGCCGAAGCTGCTGGACCTGATTCTGAACGGTCCGGTGCTGAACGGTGTATCGAAGGACGTGCTGCGGCAGATCATTCGGCAGCTCTACAGCGCGCTTGCCGCTTACGAGGGCACGGAGCGGACTCCGGAAGAAGTAACCGCGTTGGGAAACCTGTTTGATTACGCGCTGGAAGAATCGAAAACGCTGACAGAGCAGCTTGCATTGCTCAATCGCATCCGAGAACTGGCTGAGGCCGACAGGGACGGTCGGCTGGTGGTTCTGCCGTGCAAGGTGGGCGACGAGCTTTGGACATTCTGTAGTTACCCGGTCGAGCAAGTTTACAGTTTTACTGTGACACATATAAGCACACTTAATGGGAGGACTATGCTGAACACATCACGTTGCGGCGTTATAGATGCGCGTGATGTCGGCAAGACGGTTTTCCTCACCCGCGAGAAGGCGGAGAAGGCATTGGAGGCGATGAAATGAGCGCTTGCGCAGGAAAAATCAACTGTGAGATTTACCGGCAGAAAAAGTATTGCCGAAAGGCCGAGGTGGCCGAGGAGGACCGCGAGTGCAAGGGCTGCCGCCACGCGAGGCGGCAGTGCGACGTGGAGTACTGCCCGTTCGAGGTCAACGGCGCGTGCAAGTTGGAGGGCTGACGGATGGTGCGGGTATTTTGTGACCGGTGCGGGCGGGTCATTACAGGGATGAGCGCGCATGAGCGAGTGAGCGTGACGGCGAGCGGCGCGGGCGGCAAGGAGATCGCAAAGCTCGACTTCTGTACATACTGCGCGGACTGGGCCATCAACACGCTGATGCGGCGGACGATGGTCGGCGCGGGCGAGAAAAAGGGCGCGAAGGCGGACAAGCCCGCGCCCATCGCGCCGCCGAAGAGCGAAAAGGACGGCCTTGCGTGGACGGCGGGACAGGACAAGCGGCCGGCCACGGAAGCGCCGCCGCCAGAGCCGCTCCCGACGCTGAGCGTCAAGGGCTACGGCGCGGCGGAGAAGCGGAAAATCTTCGACGCGCTGGTGCGCTACAAGGTGCGGACCGGCCCGGGGTGGACAGAGCGCGTGAGCACGGCCTGCGGCGGGGACGTGAGCCGCGAGACGCTGCGCGCGATCGTCGTGGACGGGCTGATGGTCGACATCCACGTGTGGCGCGTCATTGAGCGCGGGCTCAATGACCTGGGCGCAATGGAGAAAAAGGCATGAAGGTGACGCTTATTTTGCAGGCCGACGTGCCGGAGAGCGCCGTTCAGGGCATCAAGGAGCGCGCGGCGATGGACCTTGAGCGCTACGGCGACGTAAAGGTCGTGAAGATCCTCGTCGAGAAGCCGCGCGAGCACGAGCAGCTACATCTTTAATCACGCCTGCGGGCGAAAAAGAAAGGAAACGGAACCATGAAACAGTACATCGGAACAAAACTTATCGAGGCGGAGCCCGCACTTCGCTACGCGGACGGCACAATTGCCCCCGTCAACGCGCCGGTCCGTCTGGACGAGCCCGTCAAGTACGGCTACAAGGTGTGCTATGCGGACGGGTACGAGAGCTTCAGCCCGGCGGAGGTCTTCGAGCGCGCGTATCTGCCGCTCGAGGTGAACGGTAAGCTCAAGACTGAGGCGCCGAGCATCAGCGCGGAGATGGTCGAGCGATTCATCCACCATCACGAGACCGTGACGATGGGCGGCAAAACGACCGTTGTGCGCGCGGTGCTGAAAAACGGCTTCGAGATCGTGGAGAGTTCGAGCTGCGTGAGCGCGGAGAACTACGACGAGAAGCTGGGGGAGGAAATCTGCATGGAACGGATCAGAAACAAGGTTTGGGAGCTGCTGGGCTTCCTGCTGCAAACGGCGGTGGGCGGCGTGAGCGGCGAGGCAGCGGCGGAGAATTGTTGCTGCGATGAAGAATGCGAGCGTTCCTGCTGTGACAAGGAGCCTGCGGCGGACGAACCGACTACGCCGAAGCTGCCGACGGTGCGCTTGTTTATCTCGCAGCCGATGCGCGGCAAGAGCGACGAGGAGATCGAGAGCGAGCGCGAGGATTTGATCGCGATTGCGAAGGCCGTGTACGCAGGGCGCGGCGAGGTCGAGGTCATCGACAGCTTTTTCAAGGGCGGGCTCGATGTTCCGGCCGGTGCAAAAGCGCCGCTTTACTATCTGAGCAAGTCACTCGAGCTGCTGGCGACGGCGGATGTGGCGATCTTTGCCGAAGACTGGCGGGAGGCGCGCGGCTGCCGCATCGAGCACGAGTGCGCGGACGGGTACGGCGTTTCAAGGATCGAGCTTCCTGAGGAGGGCTGAGCGATGCAGAAGATCAACATAAAAAAGGTCACGAAGGAGCAGATGCTCAAGATGCTCGAGGAAGCGCAGACCATGCAGGAGGCGGCGGAGACGGAAGCCAACGTGCTGCGCGCGAAGCTCACGGAAACGGAGAAGACGCTGGATGCGGTGAGCGCACAGTACAAAAGCGCGGACCACGCAACGGAAAACCTGCGCGGAGAGATCGGCGCGCTGACGGAAAAGCTCGAGGAGAATGAAAAGGCGCTGGAAGAGGTCACCGCGAAGTATAAGAGCGCGGACCATTCGGCGGCGATCCTGCGCTCGCGCATCGATGAAGAGAAGGTGCTGCGCGACCAGGCGCTCGAGGTGCACGGAGAGGACATGAAGGCGCTCGAGAAGGCAAAGAACGAAAGCCGCGAGCTGGCAAAGCAGCTTGGCGAGCGCGAGATCGAGCTTGCGAAAGTAAAACAGGAATGCGAGAGTGAGCTTGCAAAGCAGCGCGCGGAGGCAGAAAAGGCCTTGATGAAGATGAACGCGATCATCAACGGCCTGCTCAAGCGGTTTGAAGCACAGAGAGACATCTCGGAGGACTACCACAAGAGCCTCAAGTGGTGCATGGCGCATCCGTGGCGCAACGTGTGGCGCTGCATGAAAGAGTATTTCCGCTTCTGACGGACAAAGAGCGGGAGAGGAGGGGAGAGAGCGATGTTCCGATACAAAAAGAGCGTGCCGGTGAGCTATGAACGGCAGGGATACATCTATTTTTCATCGCTGCTGTATCGAGAGATGCCGGAGAAGGCGCAGCGGAAGATCCTCAACCTGTGTATGGAGTGCGGCGGCGGGGACTACTACCGGGCACTTTTCGAATTCGTGACGACGGACGCGAACGCGACGTACATCTGCATGAAGCACAGCCTCTCCCGCTCGACGCTCGAGCGGATCGTGCGGAAGTATTACGAGGGTTTCCCGCGGAGACTGTGACAGGGCTTCGGCCCTGTGTGCGCTGCCGCCGAAAGGGCGCGACGGCGCACAGAAGGCCGAACACACATTATTCAATATCACGCGTGCGCACGCGCGCGTGATTCGAGCTTGTAACGTATCTTAACTTAGCGAACAATTCCAAAGCAGGAGGACGGGGCTATGTATCGGGGCAGAACATTCAACCGTGAGCGCGTATACGTGTGCGGCGATTATCTGGACGGTGATATCTATCCTGTCTTTCAGAAGCCGGGAGAGCGCAGAAAGAGATGCCGTCCGACGAGCGAAATTCAGAAGAAGCTCAACCAGAGGAACGCGGCGAAGAGATTGACGCGCATCGTGCACATGAACTTCACGAGCCGAGACCTCGCGCTGCATCTGACCTACGACCCCGCCCACACGCCGGAGAGCGCAGAGGACGCGCTGCGCATCGTGCAGAACTATCTACGCACGCTCAAGCGGCGGTATCGCAAGATCGGGGTCGAATTCAAGTACATACTCTCCACGGAAAAGGGCGGACGCGGCGGACGCATCCACCATCATCTCATCATCTCGGGCGGGCTTGACCGCGACACGCTGGAATCGCTGTGGGGGCGCGGCTATGCCAACAGCAAGCGCCTGCAATTCAGCGACGAGGGCGTGAGCGGCCTGACGCATTACATCACGAAGGATGACGCGAGCTACAAGCGGTGGAGCGGCAGCAGAAACCTTGTCCAGCCGGAAGCGGCAACGTCAGACGGCAAGCTCACGATGGACGAAATCGAAGAACTCGCCGAGGCCGTGGAAGACGGTCTCGGCTACGAATGGTTCGAAGAACGATACCCGGACTTCGAGCTCGTGAGCTGCGAGTGCATCCGCAACAGCATGAACCGGGGCGCGTACATCCATTTCGAGATGCGGCGGCGCCGATAACAACAGCATAGAGCAAACGCAACACGACGACGCGCGCGGGGGAGCCTGGGCGCGCTGCGTGCATGCTCTCGCGCGTGCGCGTGCGAGGAAGAGCCGCAAGCCCTGATTTGACAAGGGTTTGCGGCTCTTTTTCGCCCTCAAAAAGTTGACGGTTCGCGACCTGTTGCATTTGCTACACTTTTTGAAAACAAGGCAAGCGCGCCGAGGGGAGGGGTGCGGATGGCGCGGCAGAAGAAATACACGGCGGCAACGCTGGGCAAGGCCTGCGAGCGCTATTTCGCAGCGATCACGCGGCGCGTGAAGGTCACGGAAATGGTGGACAGCGGCAAGCGCGACGACAAGGGCCATGTGATCCTCATCTCCGTGCCGGTGAAAAACACGCTGGGCGAAGAGGTCGAGGTGACGGAGTACATCATCCCGCCGAGCATGCACGAGCTGTGCGCCTTTCTTCGCATCGACCGGGCGACGTGGAGCCGGTACATGGGCGAGAGCGAGGAATTCGCGGCCGTCGGCGAGCGGGTGCGCGAGCGCATGAAGGCCTGGAACGAGCACGAGATGCTGACGCGGCCGGGCAAGGACCTGAAAGGAATCCTCTTCAACCTGACGAACAACTACGGCTACAGCGAGAAGAAAGAGGTCGAGCTGGGCGAGCGGGCGACAAAGACCGTGACGGCGGCGAGCATCCCGCTCGAGGAGCGGCAATCGATGCTGCGCGAGCTGATGCAGGAGTTTGAGCACGATGGCGGCGACGAAGACGCGGACCTATGAGCGAGAGCTTGAGGTGGCGCTGTGGTGGCGGGACTTCCGCGCGACGAACAACGCGCACTTCCTGCCGCTGCTGTTCGACCGGCACCGCTACCTCGTCCTGAAAGGCGGCGGCGGCAGCGGCAAGTCGATCTTCGCGGGGCGCAAGGTGCTCGAGCGCGTGACAAGCGAGCCGGGGCACCGCTGGCTGGTGTGCCGCAAGGTGGCGCGGACGCTGCGCGAGAGCTGCTTTGAGCAGCTGCGCGGACAGATATCCGACTTCTACCCCGAGAGCGGGGCAAAGGTCAACAAGAGCGACATGAGCATTTCGTTTGCGAACGGCAGCAAGATCCTGTTCGCGGGCCTCGACGACGTGGAGAAGCTCAAGTCGATCTACGACATCACGGGCATCTGGATCGAGGAAGCGAGCGAGCTGGAGCAGGGGGACTTCGACCAGCTGGACATCCGACTGCGCACAGACTTCCCCTATTACCTGCAAATGATCCTGACGTTCAACCCGATCAGCATCACACATTGGCTGAAAAAGCGGTTTTTCGACCGCAAGGACCCGCGCGCGACGGTGCACGAGAGCACATATCTCGACAACCGCTTTCTGACGGCGGAGGCCATCACGACGCTCGAAGCCTTCAAAGAGACGGACGAGTACTACTACCAGGTCTATTGCCTCGGCCAGTGGGGCGTGACGGGCAAGACGGTGTTCGACGCGAAAAAGGTGAGCGAGCGGCTGCTCATCGTCGAGCGGGCAAAGAAGCCGAAACGCGGCTATTTCGAAAACGTCGTCAAGGAGGACGGCGTACACCTCGAGAGCTGGGCGTGGGTGGACGATCCGGACGGCGCGGTGACGATCTACGAAGAGCCGGTGCCGGGGCGCCCCTACGTCATCGGCGGCGACACGGCGGGCGACGGCAGCGATTATTTCGTCGGGCAGGTGCTCGACAACATCACGGGCAAGCAGGTCTGCACGCTGCGCCACCAGTACGACGAGGACACGTATGCGCGGCAAATGTACTGCCTCGGCAAGTACTATAACGACGCGCTGCTCGCCATCGAGACGAACTTCTCGACATACCCGACGAAGCTGCTCGACCTGATGGGCTACCGCAACCTGTACGTGCGCGAGGTGGAGGATGACTTCACAGGCAAGATCAAGCACGCCTTCGGCTTCCAGACAAACCGGCTGACGAGACCGGTGATCCTGTCTGAGCTCATCCGCATTCTGCGCGAGAGCATGAGCACGGTGAACGACCGCGACACGCTGCTCGAGATGCTGACATTCGTGCGGCGGGAGAAAGACTTGCAGGGCGAGGCCGAGCCGGGCGCGCACGACGACTGCGTGATGGCGCTGGCGATCGCGCACTATGCGCGCCCTCAGCAGACGATGGAAATTAAGACCGCCGGCAGCGCGAAGAAAACGCGCTGGACGGCGGACATGTGGGAGGACTACAACAGCGCGAGCGAGACCGAGCGGGCAGAAATGTTGGCGCTCTGGGGCGAGCCGCGATGAGAGGGAGAAAAGACATGGAAGAAAAAGCAAAGACAAGCACGATCAGCGAGGAGCTGCGCGAGTGGCAGGCGCGCCTCAATGAGAGCGACGCCAAGTGGTCGAAAGAAGTCGAAAAAATGAACGAGCGCGAGGCGGTCTACAACGGGGACCGCACAATGCAGCCGCTCGTCCCCGGCGACACGCACCGCGACGGCACGCTGAAAAAGACAAGCCACGTGCGCAACATCACGTTTGAGAACATCGAAAGCCAGGTATCGAGCAGCATTCCGCAGCCGAAGGTGACGCCGCGGCGCAAGAAGGACGAGCACCTGGCCGACGTGATCGAGCACTTTCTGCGCAACGAGCTCGACCGGCTCCCGTTTGAGGCGCTGAACGATCTGGCCGAGCGGACGGTGCCCATTCAGGGCGGCGTGGGCTTTTTGGTTGAGTGGGACAACACGAAGCGCACGAGCACGACCGTCGGCGAGGTGAACGTGACGCTCATTCATCCGCAGCAGTTCGCGCCGCAGCCGAACGTCTACACAGGCATTGCCGACATGGATTATTTCATCGTCAAGGTGCCGACGACGAAGGGCTACGTCGAGCGCCGCTACGGCGTGCTGCTTGAAAACGAGGGTGAGAGCGAGCCGGATGTCCGTGGCGGCGACGGCTCCACGAGTAACCGAAACCTGACGCTTTACATCGGCTACAAGCTCAACGAGCGCGGCGGCATCGACCGCTACACGTGGGTGAACGACACGGAGCTCGAAAACCTCAAGGACTATCAGGCACGCAGGCAGCCGGTGTGCAAGAGCTGCGGCAAGGTAAAGCCGCTGCCGGGGCAGGAGGTAAACGGCGCGGCCTACTCAGGCGGTGCGTGCCCATGGTGCGGCGGCAAGGACTGGGAGAGCAAGACGCAGGACTTCGAAGAGCTCTATGCGCCGGTACAGCGCAGCGACGGCACGTTTGTCGGCGGGATGCAGGAGACGCTCGGCGAAAACGGCCTGCCGGTACAGGTGCCGGTGCGCATCCCGTATTACCGGCCGGACCGCTACCCGATCATCTTGCAGCGCAGCGTGAGCGTGTTCGGCCAGCTACTCGGAAACAGCGACGTTGACATGATCCGCGACCAGCAGAACACGAGCAACCGCATCGAGCAGAAGATCATCGACCGACTGATGAAGGCAGGCACGCGCATCACGCTCCCCGACCGGGTGGACCTGCGCACCGATCCCGAGGACGGCGAGCGCTGGTACATCGGAAAGCCGAGCGACAAAAGTCTCATCGACGTCTACGATTTTTCGGGCAATTTGCAGTACGAGCTCACGTATCTGGCGCAGGTGTACGAAGAGGCGCGGCAGATCATCGGCATCACGGACAGCTTTCAGGGCAGGCAGGACACGACAGCAACGAGCGGCAAGGCCAAAGAATTCTCCGCCGCGCAGGCGGCGGGACGCCTCGAGAGCAAGCGCGTGATGAAAAACGCCGCCTATGCCGAGCTCTTTGAAACGATGTTCAAATTCTGGCTGGCGTACTCGGATGAGCCGCGGCCGGTGACGTATAAGGACAGCACGGGCGAGACGATGTACGAGGAGTTCAACCGCTACGACTTCCTCGAAGAAGGCGAAGACGGTGAGCTGCACTGGAACGATCAGTTCCTTTTCTCGTGCGACACGAGTGCGCCGCTGGCGAGCAACCGCGAGGCGATGTGGCAGGAGACGCGGCAGAACCTTGAGGGCAGGGCCTTCGGCGACCCGACGGACCTCGAAACGCTCATTTTGTTTTGGGCGAAGATGGAGGAGCTGCACTACCCCGGCGCGGCGCAGACGAAAAAGCACCTCGAGGAGAAGATGCAGCGCCAGGAAGAGATGGCCGCGCAGCAGGCGGCGCAGCAGATGCAGCAGGCCGCCATGCAGGGCGACGCACTGGGCGGCGGCGCGGGCATGCCGGACGAGATGGCCGCGGCGATCGACGCGCAGGCACAAGCCGACGCGATGAACGCCGTTCAGAACGGCAGGCAAGGCCAAATGCTTGACACAGCGCAGCAGTAAAAGGGCTAAAGGCGCGAAAGAGAGACGCGCAGAGCATAGAGCCCCACAAAGGGGACAGCGCAGGGCAACAGCGGGAAAATGCCGAATCCGAAGGAAAGGAGGACGCGGGCATGAGCGATAAGAGCGGTTACGTCGGCAGAATCAAGAACGGCGGCACGCAGGTCGTGAAAGCGCCGAATCAGCAGACCGACGCGAAGAAGGGCGTTATTCATACCGGCTCCGATTTGAGAACCGGCAAGAAGTAAAGACTTCAAAACGAAGCACGCTTCGTTTTGAGTGAGCTTCGGCCCTCGGCAGCGCACTCGCTGAGCTCGTACGTTTGAGGGCCGCAAGGTGCATTTCGTCACGCACATGTCGCGACGAAATGCAGATCAAGCAGGTTCGCGGCTGCGGCCGCGAATTCTACGAAGTTTTTTTATCGCAGGGCGATAGCGGGAACATGCCAGAGAGGAAGAGAACATGGAATTCACGGAAAAAGACGTCTTTGAAGCGATGGGCCTGACGGTGCCGCCTGACGAGGCAGGCACGCAGCAGGAGCCCACAGGCGCAAACGAGCCGGGCGCCGCTGCCCCGGCCGCAGAAGAGACCAACGGCGCGCCGGAGGGCGGCGATACCGGCACGACGGGCGGCGAGGGCGCAGAGGGCGCCGTAACCGCTCCCGAGGGCCAGGACGGCGCGGACGGCGCAGAAGACAACGACGATGCGGAGGGCGCGAAGAAGGAGCAGACCCCCGACGAGCGCAGAGCGCACGCGGCGGCGCGGCGCAGAGCCGAGCGGCAGGCTGCGGTGGACGCGGCGCTCAAGGCGCAGAGCGAGAAGATGGCCGCGGAATGGAAGGCTTTTTTCGAAAGTGCGGGGCTCAAGAACACGATCACGGGTGAGCCCATCGCGACGAAGGAGCAGTTTGACGAATGGTCGAAGTCCTTCAAGCAGCAGAAGCTCGAAAGCGACCTCAAGGCCGGGAAGCTGACGCAGGAATCTCTCAATGAGGCGATCAGCGAGAATCCCGTCGTCAAGCGGGCGGCGGAGATCGTGGCGGCGCATGAGCGCGAGCAGGCCGCGGCGGAGCAGGAGAAAATGCAGCGCGCCATCGACGAGCAGATCAAGAAGATCCACGCGCTCGAGCCCGAGGTGAACGGCGTGGAGGATCTTTTGAAGCTGCCGGAGAGCGAGGAATTCTACGCGCGCGTGAAGAGCGGCATGTCGTTTTACGACGCCTACCTCATCTCGACGCACGAGCGGCGCGAGAAGGCGCTGGCCGAGGCGGCGAGAGCACAGGCTTTGACGGGTCAGAGGGGCAAGGACCACCTGACCGGCGCGGCGGCATCCCGCGGCGCGGGCGGCAAGGTCGTGACGAGCGAGGAGCTGGCGAGCTTCCGCATCTTCAATCCCACGGCGACGGACGAGGAGATCCGCACGTGGATCGAGAAGAACAGAAACTAACGAGACAAGGAGGAACGCAATGTTTATTCCCATCAAATCGACGGACGGGGCGATGACCCCGTTTGAGTACATCGAAGCGGCGGCGGGCACGTATCAGGTCGGCCAGCTGCTGAACGTATCGGACGGCAAGCTGGCGGCGATCTCCGCCGACCAGGCGACCACGCCGCCCTATGTGTGCATGCAGAGCGGCACGGTGGCCGCGGGCGGGCTGCTGGCGGTGACGCGCGTGCAGGGCAAGTACACCTTTGAGACCGAGCTCGCGGCAGCCGCAGCGGCTGTGACGGTCGGCACCAAGATCCAGGTGGCGAGCGGCGGTCTCAAGGCAAAGTACGTCACGGGCGCATCGGACGCGGCGGCGCCCGGCACGTTCGAGGTCGTGAGCCTTGAGGGCACGGCAGCGGGCAGCATGATCCGCGGCCGCTTTGTCTAAGGAAAACGGAAGAGAGGAGAGAAAGTAAGCAATGAAAATCATTTTTTCGGAATCGAGCAACCTGAACAACAGCGTTTACGGCAACTGCCAGGCGCCGATCAAGATGTTCCTTGAAAAGCGCGGCGAGGAATTTGAGCAGAACAGCATGCTCAAGAACCTGTTCCTGATGGGTTCTTCCAAGAACTACGGCGACGTGATGACCACGCTGACGGCCATGAGCGGCTTTGAGCCCGTGGGCGAGAACGGCGCTTATCCGCTGGACGGCATGCAGGAGGGCTACCAGAAGTTCCTCAAGTACCAGACGTGGAAGGATTCTTTCAGCGTGTCCAAGGAGATGATCGAGGACGGCAAGCTGCTCGACATGCGCAAGCAGCCTGCGGCCTTTATGACCTCTTACAAGCGCACGCGCGAGCTCTTCGGCGCGGCGCTGTACGGCGCGGCCATGATGGGCAACGGCAGCGTGACCTTTAAGGGCGTCAAGTTCGACCTGACGGGCGCGGACGGCAGCAACTTGTTCGCCAAGGAGCACGTGCCCAAGGTGAGCGGCGACAAGCAGTGCAACTGCTTCAAGGATGCGTTCAGCGTGGACACGCTGAGCAAGCTCGAGACCAAGATGCACCTGTTCCGCGGCGACAACGACGAGATCCTTGACGTGGCCCCCGACACGATCCTGATCCCTGAGAACGCCGACCTCAAGAAGGCGGTATTCGCGGCCATCGGCGCGGACAAGGACCCCGTGAGCGCGAACAACGCCTTCAACTATCAGTACGGCCGCTGGAACGTCATCGTGTGGCCGTACCTGAACCACTACATCGCAAACGGTGTTTCCCCGTGGGTGCTGTTGGACAGCAAGTACAACGAGACCTACGGCGGCGCGGTGTGGAATGACCGCATCCAGCTTGAGGCGCGCTCGACCATCGACGAGAACACCGACGCGAACGTCTGGCGCGGCCGCAGCCGCTTCAACGCGTGCTTCAATGACTGGCGCTTTGCCGCCATCGGCGGTATCGCGGCGGGCAACTCGCTCTAAGCTAAATAGCCAAGGCGGGCGTGGGACAAGACCCGCGCCCGCCTTTATCCATCATTGAGAGAGGAGAGAAGAACATGACGCCGAGAAAAGTGATACAGCGCGCCGACACGGCGAAGCCGAACGCCTTTCCCGAAGAGGAAAAATTCGAATGGCTCAAGGCGCTCGAGGGCAGGATCGCGGCGGACGTGCTGCTGGCGACGCCGGAAGAGCTCGAGCAGATCATGGCGACCGGCTATCCGGACAGCATGGACGAAGAGCTGCTGGTGAAGGCCCCGCACGACGAGCTGTACGTGCTGTACCTCAAGGCGAAGATCGATGCGGAGAACGGCGAATACAACCGCTATGCCGATTCGAGCCAGCTCTATAACGAGGCCTACGGCAACTTTGTCCGCTACTGGGGCAGGACGCATGAACCGGCGCAGGGCTACGAGAGGGGGTACGAGATCGTATGAGAGAGATCGAAGTGCGCGAGCTGCCGTATCTGCCGCTGGGTCATCAGGGCGAGAACGAGGCGCAGAGGATCGTCTGGCGCGGCCTTGCGGACAGTTGGACGCGGCTGTACGGCGAGGGCGTCTTCGCGCTGACGGTGCTGCGCGAGGGCGACAGCGCGCCATATCCCGCGAGCCTTAAGAGCGAGAACGGTGACGTGATCTGGACGCTGAGCAACGCCGACACCGCAAAGGCGGGCGAGGGCATGGCCGAGCTCACCTACACCGTGGGCGGCGCGATCGCCAAGAGCCGGACGTGGCGCACGGTGGTCGAGCCGTCGCTGAGCGCAAACGGCACGACCGAGCCGCCCGCAGCTTATCAAAGCTGGGTCGACGAGGTTTTGCAGGCGGCGGCGGATGCGGAGACGGCGGTTTCCAAGATGCCATACGTCGACGAGGCCACGGGCAACTGGTTCAAGTGGGACGCCACGGCGGGCGCTTTTGCTGACACGGGCGTTGCCGCGACCGGGCCACAGGGCGAAGTCGGCCCCAAGGGCGACACCGGCGCGCAGGGGCCCAAGGGCGAGACTGGCGCAACCGGCCCCAAGGGCGACACGGGCGCGACAGGTGCGCAGGGCCCCAAGGGAGAGACCGGCGCAACCGGTGCGACGGGTCCCCAAGGTCCCAAGGGGGAGACCGGCGCGCGCGGCCCGCAGGGGGAGCAGGGCATTCAAGGCGAGATCGGCCCCGCTGGCCCGCAGGGCGCAAAGGGAGACAAGGGCGATGCCTTTACCTATTCCGACTTTACGGCGGCGCAGCTTGCCGCGCTGAAAGGCGACAAGGGCGATACCGGCCCCCAAGGAGATAAAGGTGACACCGGCGCGACCGGCCAGACCGGCCCCGAAGGCCCGCGCGGCCAGCAGGGCGAACAGGGCCCGCAGGGGCAGACCGGCCCGCAAGGCGAGCAGGGCCCCGCTGGCCCAAAGGGGGAGACCGGCAAGGGCCTCACGGTGCTGAGCTACTACGCGAGCAAGGCTGCGCTGGACGCCGCGCAGAAAGCGACCGCAGCGGCGGGCGATGCCTACGGCGTGGGCACGGCAGAGCCCTATGACATCTACATTTTCGACGGCATTACCGGCGAGTTCATCAACAACGGCCTCTTGCAGGGCGCGAAAGGTGACACGGGGCCTACCGGCCCGCAGGGACCGAAAGGCGATCCCGGCGAGACTGGCCCTCAAGGCCCTGCCGGTGCGGATGGAGCCAAGGGCGCAGATGGTGCAAAAGGCGCGGACGGTGCCGCCGGCAAGGACGGCGTGACGTTCACGCCGAGCATGAGCGACGACGGCGACCTGTCGTGGACGAACGACGGCGGCAAGGCGAATCCGCAGACCGTGAACCTCAAGGGCCCGAAGGGCGACACGGGCGCACGGGGGCCTGCCGGTGCTGACGGCGCGAAGGGAGATACCGGCCCCGAAGGCCCGCGCGGTCCGCAGGGAGAGCAGGGCCCGCAGGGCAAGACTGGTCCGCAAGGTAAAACCGGCCCGCAAGGCGAGACGGGTCCCCAAGGCAAGACGGGCCCCGCGGGTGCGGATGGCGCGAAAGGCGCGGACGGCGCGAAGGGCACGACCTTTACGCCCGCCGTGTCCGCGGCGGGAGACCTGAGCTGGACGAACGACGGCGGGCTTGCGAATCCCGCGACGGTCAACATCAAAGGCCCCAAGGGAGACCAGGGCGAAAAGGGCGCGACCGGTGCGACCGGCCCGCAGGGACCGGCTGGCCCCGTCAATGTCCCCGCCACCACCTCTCTCATTAAGGGAAATGGTTCGGGCGGGCTGGCGGCGGCTACCCCTGAGACGGACTACGCCTCGCCCGTGTTCATGCGCAAAGTGACGCTGCCGGTGTCGCACTGGAGTTTCGCCACCAAGCAGCAGAGCGTGACCGTGCCGGGCGTGCTGGCCGACACGACGAAGCAGTGCATCTATCCCGCGCCGGTCGACACGAGCTATGACAACGCGTGGGACACGTGCGGCATCAAGTGCGTGGCGCAGGGCGCGAACAGCCTGACATTCCAGTGCTCGGAGATTCCCACGGTGGCGGTGGACGTCTATGTGACGGTCATCACACTGAGCTATAAGGGGTGAGCGGGATGATCTTTAACAGGCCGAGGTCCAAAGCAAAACCGACGACCGCTGACGTTACCTTGTTGGGTACGTTCTCCACAGTGGAAGGCGTCCCGGAGAATTGCTGTGTGGTCATTGATGGGACGACTTATGTAACACCGCAAACGATTACCGTGCCAATCGGGACGGAAATAGAGGTACATGTGCGCGGAAACTCAAAGGCAAATACGTACATCAAGTTTAACGGTGCAAAGGTTGCTTCCGGAGCAAATACGACAGATTTGGGGCATGTTTACACCTTTAACGTGACCGCCAAAACGGCGATTGAGGGGTATTTCGGCCAAACTGGCCCCTATTATATCGGACACATGTCAATTACTATGCCGTGGGACGGCAGCACCAATAGTTAAGCGACAGAAAGGAGCAACACATGAACCTTATCGAAAAAGCCCGCAGATATATATATATATATATTCTGACCTCGACTGCGGGGTGGGCGTATGATCGTCAATCCCGTGAGGTATGGAAAAGACGGAGGCGTGAAGCAACTCGAAGTTACGGTCGAAAGCACCTATTCTACAAACTATACCGTGTCGTATGTAAAAAATGGGGAGTTTGTATCAGAAAGTGCTTACACCAGAGGGGAAATAACGCTGACCGTCGACAGCGGGAGCCTTTTCTTGGTATCTCTAAACGCGAGAAACCAATCATTCCGCAACTTAGTAAACCGTTGTACAAAAGTGATGGACTTCACGTTATCTACTTCGTACCAGATGGGGGTATTCCAAGCAGACGCCTGACCTCTAAGGAGGTGGCGGCATGATCTTCAATCCGGGGTTCGTACCGCCTTCCGGTGGCGGCGGTGGCGCTGTGGTCGGGACGTATACGGGGGATGGAACGGTTGGACGAGAAATTGCGTTGCCTTTCGCCCCTGCATTCCTGATTGTAGAGCAAACTTCAAACTATACGCAGTATATATCATTTATCACGGGAAGGCACTGTAAAGTGCTTCAAATAGCAAACTCATCAAGTTTTCCTGCTGTTAATGGTGGCGTAAGTTGGCTCACTACCAGTATTGACAGTAAGATTCTCAAAACAACCAGCGCTACTAACGACTGGCTCAACCAGAATGGCAATTCTTATACCTACATTGCAATCCCCAAAGCATAAAACCTTTACAACAAAGGAGGCCAACATGGCAGAATTTATCAAAGTGGGCGGCGTCGAGTACCCTGCGACGCTGATCTACAACTACAAAGACCGCAACTGGGACATGCGCGAGAGCGTGGCGGTGCATCTCACCATGCCCTACGCACAGGCGGCGGCGCTGCTGCCCTCTGGTACCCCGTGGAGCAACGTCTTCCGCGAGACGAAGGACAAGCTCGACAATGACGGCAATCCAACTGGTCAGACCGAAGAGGTCGTGACCGAGGAGGACATGAGCGCGTACAGCCTCGCGGGGCAAATCACGGACTACCGCGACGGCACGGTATCTATCAAGATGGGCAAGCCTACAGAGACCGAGAGCGCCAAAGCGACCGTTACTGCCCTTGTGGGCGCGCCGGTCACATACGCCCGTGCGGTGGAGTTGCGGCCCATCATCGAGCAGGCGGCGGTCAGCCTTAGCGACGGCGAGGCGGCGAGCGTGCCGGAACTCATCACAGCATGGGCGTACCCCGTTGATTACGCTGAGAGCGACCGCAGAAGCTACGGTAGCAAGGTGTACAAGTGCCGTCAGGCACATACCTCTCAAGCCGATTGGACGCCGGACAAGACGCCCGCGCTGTGGGCGGTCATTGACGCCGAGCACGCAGGCACGCAGGATGACCCCATCCCCGCAAGCCGCGGCATGGAGTACGAGTACGGCAAATACTACCTCGACAGCGAGGACGGCAAGACCTACAAGTGCGAGCGTATCGGCGAGGCCGCGGGCGGCAAGATCGTGTTGCAGTATTTGCCGCATGAGCTGGTGGGGAATTATTTTAAGGCGGTGAGAGCATGACGGCGGCGCTGATCTCCGCCGCTGCGGCGGTGGTGGTGGCGCTCATCGAGGCCATCGCCGCCCGCGACCGTCGGCGCGACAAGAAGGAGCGCGAAAAGGCCGCCGAGCAGCAGAAGATGCAGGAGCAGCTGATGCTCAAGCTCATCGAGGGCAGCTGGGCGGCTATCGCGCTGGGCGAGGCAACGGCGAAGGCGATGCAGCGTATTCCGGACGCGCACTGTAACGGGGACATGCACGCCGCACTGGACTACGCCGCCGAAGTGAAGCACAAGCAAAAAGAATTTTTGGCCGAGCGGGGAATTCACTCCATCCTCGATAACGGGGCGGCGGCATGAAAGCGCTGAAAGCCCGCTGGGACAAGATGAAAAAGCGGGACAAGTACATATCCATCGCCATTTTCAGCCTGACGTGGTACACCGTCGCCTCGCTCACCATGACGGCACTCGGCGTGCCGCCGCCGGATGTGCTGACGGAACGGTGGTTCAAGGCGTGGACGACGGAGCTCGTCGTGGTGGCGGGCATCAAGATTTTTAGAAAGGACGATACGGTTTTATGAATGAATTACTGAACAAAAGAATTGCGAACCTTCTCAGCGTGAAGAGCCTTGTGACGATCGCGCTGACGGCGACCTTCTGCATCCTGACGGTGCGCGGCGCGGTCACGCAGGAGTTTAACACCGTGTACCTCATGGTGATCGCGTTCTACTTCGGCACGCAGAACGCGGCGGGCAGCGCGAAGGGAGAGTGAGTGGTGTGAATATCCGCAAATACCCGGCAAACGCCGGGAACGTCGGCGGCACGCGCGCGGCGAGCGGCATCCGCTACATCGTCATCCACTACACCGGCAACGACGGCGACACGGCGATGAACAACGCCAAATACTACGCATCGAACGTGGTGAAGACGAGCGCGCACTATTTCGTCGACGAGAAGGAGATCGTGCAGAGCGTGGACGATCTGCGCGTTGCGTGGGCGGTCGGCGGGAAGAAGTACCCGAGCTGCGCGCAGACTGGCGGCGGGACGATGTACGGCAAGTGCAAGAACGCCAACAGCATCAGCATTGAGCTGTGCGACGCGGTGAGGAACGGCGTATACGCGCCGGGCGCGAAGACCGTCGCGCAGGCACTTGAGCTGACGAAAGCTCTGATGAAGAAGTACAACATCCCCGCGAGCAACGTCATCCGTCATTTCGACGTGACGGGTAAGCTCTGCCCGGCGTACTGGTCCGGCAAGGAGAACGCGGGCAAGTGGGAAAAGGAATTCCACGGCAAGCTGACGGCGCCCGATTACCGCGCGCAGCTGCAAAAGCGCGCGGGGTTGACGGACGGCACGATGGATTACCTCTCGGCGTATCAGTACGGCGACGACCTTGTCCGGAAGCTCGCGACGATGAAGTAAAGCACGGGGCGGGAGGGCGTGCAGCTCTCCCGCCCGAGGAGAAAGGAGGGGAGGAAGTATGCCTTCCAACTGGCTATACATCGACACGAATTTCCCGTCGTTCACGCAGAAGGAGAACGTGAACGACAAGGTCGAAACGATGCAGGACTACCTCTTCATGCTCGTCGAGCAGCTGCGCTACACGCTGCACAACTTAGATCTAAGTAACATGAACAAGACGGCGGCGGATGGCTTTGTCAAGACGATCACGCAGCCGATCTACGCGGAGATCAAAAACGCCGAAGGCAGCATCACGCAGCTGGGTGTGACGGCAGACGGCCTTGCCGCGCGGATCGGCGACGCCGAGGGCAACATCACGCAGCTGCAAGCGACGGCGCAGGGCCTTTCGGCGAGCATTTCGAACCTGAACGGCAGCGTGACGAACCTGACGGCGGACGTGAACGGCATCCGCGCGACGGTGAGAACCAAGATCGACGCGACGGAGGCACAGAGCATCTTCGACCAGAGCGCCGAGGGATTCACGCTGGCCGCAACGAGCGGCGAGAGAGGAACGATCTTCAAACTCAATTACAACGGCGCACAGATTGCGAGCACGGGATCCATCGACCTGTGCGTGGACGCGGTGAACATCTACGGCACGCTGACGGCGACAAAGCTACGCGGCGGAAGCATCAGCGTCGTAGACGATGACGACAACGAATGCGGTACAATACAGACGACTTACGCTTCGTCATCCGACTACAAGCTCGACATCAGTTCCAGCGCAATGGAGCTGTTTGCGGAAGACGGCAGCCTGTTTATCGCCTCTGGGTGGGACCGAAGCAACAAGTATCACGCCTCTATTGAGGTGGACGGAAATTCCGAAGAAGTGCAGATCAAGGGGGGTGTCATACCGAATGCGGATGACGTTTACAATCTCGGCAGTCCGAATTTCGTTTGGAGCGCGATATATTGCAGCACGAACGAACTGAACGGGTCCGACCGAAACATCAAGAACAGCATTGAGGCGCTGCCGGAGAAGTACGTGCGCATGTTTGAGCTCGTCGAGCCGAAGCGCTACAAGCTGAACAACGGCACGAGCGGGCGCTATCACACAGGCTTCATCGCGCAGGAGGTAAAGGACGCCATGCGCGCGTGCGGCATTGAATCGAAGGAATTCGCGGGCTGGGCCGCTGCCAAACGCGAGGACGGCAGCGAAACGTATTTCCTGCGGTACAGCGAATTCATTCCGATCCTGTGGGCGAAGGTGCGCGAGCAGGAAGAACGGCTGAAACGATTGGAGGAATCAGCATGAACGAAAAGATCAAGCAGGAAGCGGCGCTGGCGATGAAGTTCATCAGCAGACTGAACGTCAACGGCGATGCCGTCGATGTGGTGGCAGCGGTGCGCCAGTCGCTTCGCAATATCGCGATGATCTGCGACGCGGCGGAGGAGCCGACGCAGGGCGACACGCAGGACAAGCAGGCGGCGGAGCCGGAAAAGGCCGGTGAGGCCAAATGAAGCTGCCGGAGGTCCCGTATGCCGACGGCATCGGCAAGCGCGGGCAGCTGCAATTCTACGGCCTTGACCACAACCTGGGTGCAGGGGACGGCGGGCTGTGGGACATGCAAAACCTGACGAGCGACTATTATCCTGTGCTTTCGACGCGCGCAAAGCGCAAAATTTACAAGAATCTTGTAAATCCGGGCGGGATTTTCGCGTGGGATGCGCTGGCGTGGGTGGAGGGCACGGCCTTCTACTACGGCGGCGCGAAAAAAGGCGACGTGACGGCGGGCGAGAAGCACTTCGCCGCCATCGGGGCCTATATCATCATCCTGCCGGACAAGAAGTACTACAACACAGTATCGGGCGAGTTCGGCAGCCTTGAGAGCACGTGGAGCGGCAATAGCCTGACGCTTACGAACGGCAAGCTCTATGAAGAGGCCGCGGAGGCGAACACCATTCAGTGCAGCGGCGTCGCATGGGGCAACTACTTCAAGGCGGGTGACGCGGTGAAGATCTCCGGCTGCACGAAGCACACGGAGAACAACAAAACGCCGGTGATCCGCGAGATCAACGGCGACAAGATGTATTTCTATGAAAACGTCTTCAAGCTGGACGGTGACAACGGAACGACAGAGTACACGGAGACGGGAAACTTGACGGTTCGGCGCACGGTGCCGGACTTAGAATACCTGTGTGAGAACGAAAACCGGCTGTGGGGCTGCGACGGCCGGACGATCTACGCAAGCAAGCTCGGCGATCCATTCAACTGGAACGTGTTCGAGGGCCTTGAGACCGACAGCTACGCCGTGGACACGGGCAGCGCGGGTGACTTCACGGGCTGCGTGAGCTTCCTCGGCTATCCGGTGTTCTTCAAGGAGGACCACATCTACAAGGTGTACGGCAGCATTCCGTCCAACTTTGAGGTGATGGGCTCGGCCACGCTGGGCGTCGCCAAGGGCTGCGGCGGAAGCCTTGCCATTGCGGGCGAGCGTCTGCTGTACCTCTCGTCCTCGGGCGTGATGATCTACTCGGGCGGTATCCCGCAAAGCCTGCACGACGCCTTCGGCATGACGAGGCTGCGGAACGGACGCGCGGGGAGCGATGGCCTCAAATACTACCTGAGCGCGCAGGACGAGAGCGGGAAGTGGAAGCTCTACGTTTACGACACGCGCAAGGGCATGTGGCACATCGAGGACAAGACGCACGCGACGCACTTCTGCCGCTATCAGGGGAACACCTATTTCCTGACGGCGGAGGGCGAGATCACGCTGACGGGCAACATCCTCGACGCGCCGGAGGGCTGCACGGACGAGGAAGACTTCACGTGGTTCGCTGAGACGGGCGACTTCACGGAAAAGGGCTCGAGCCAAAGTACGAGCTACGACGGCGTGAAGAAGAGCATCGCCAAGCTGTGGGTGCGCATCGAGGTCGCGGCGGGGGCCGAAGCAAAGGTGCTGATGCAGTTTGATTCCGACGGGAAGTGGGTGCAGGCCGGGCAAACGCTGAAACCGGAACGAAAGCGCAGCTATTACCTGCCCATCGTGCCGCGGCGCGCGGACCATTACCGCATCCGCATCGAGGGCAAGGGCGAGTGCCGTCTGTATTCGATGAACCGCGAGTATTACGCGGGCAGCGAGCTCAAGAGCACGCGCGGACCACAGTAAAATTCAAGCAGAGAGGAGAAGAGAATGGCGTATACATACGAAGACTTTCAGAAGGCGGCAAACGGCAGCGGCGTGAATTTTTCGCAGTACGACCTTGACCTTGCGAAAAAGTACCCCGAGTTTGGCATGAGCGTGCTCGACCTCAAGAAGCAGTACGCGGGCGCGACGACGGCGGAGCAGCGCGCGCTCATCAACGCCAAGGCAAACCAGCTGCGCAGCAGCTACGGCAACTACACTGCCGGTGCGGACGGCAGCCAGTACGTGAGCGACGGCAAGTACGCCCAGGGCATCGACGAGACGCTCGACAAGATCGGCTCGTTCAAGCCGTTTACATACGGCAGCGCGCCGAGCTACGAAAACCGCTTCCAGCAGAAGCAGCAGGAGCTTTTGGACGCGGCGCTCAAGCGAGATCCGTTCTCGTGGAGCAAGGAGACGGATCCGCAGTACAACAGCTACAAAAAGACGTATCTACGCGAGGGCGAGCGGGCGACGGCGGACGCACTGGCGAAAGCAAGCACCGCGAGCGGCGGCCGGCCGAGCTCGTTCGCCGTGAACGCGGCGACGCAGGCGGGCGACTACTACGCGACGAAGCTCTCCGACGTGATCCCAACGCTCTATCAGCAGGCATACGAGCGGCATCTCAAGGACTACCAGATGAAGCTGAGCGACCTGAACGCGGTGAACCAGCAGGAGCAGCTGGACTACGCAAAGTATCTCGACCGGCTGAACCAGTTCAACACCGACAGGAACTTCGACTACAACAACTACCTCGGCGAGTACGGCCGCTTGCAGGACTACCTCGGCGGTTTGCAGGGGCAGGACAACACGGAGTACAACCGCTATCTCGGCGTGCTGGACGAGATCAAGGAAAAGCAGCAGCAGGATCAGGAGCTCAGCCGGTCGCAGGTCGACGCGATGCTGCAAGTAGGCGTTTCGCCGAGCGCGGGGCTCATCGGCAAGAGCGGGTACGAGAGCGAGTACGTCAAGGCGCTCGAAAACTACTACAAGCAGCAGGCGGCGCAGGCCGCGGCGAAGACGAGCGGCAGAAGCGGCGGAACTGCGAGGCGGTCCGGCGGGACGAGCGGCGGCGGAACGAACATGAGCCTGACAACCGCAAAGGCGATGGCGAAGGCCGGGCAGCTGACGCAGGAGGTCGTGAACGTGCTGAAAAAGAACGGCTTCAACGACGATTACCTCGCGTCGGAGTACGGCTATACCGGAAGCGGCAGTGGGAGGATGACGTTCGGCTACGATCCGGACGAGGGCATTTTCACGTGGAACGGCTACCGGTTCAATTCGCCCGAGGCGTTTGCGGCGGCGCTGGACCGCGCGGCGCTGACGGACGAGGAGAAGGCCGAAATTTCCCGAAAGCTGAAAGCCAACGGATTCAACATCACGTTCTGATGAGGTGACGATATGGCAATCAAGATTACACAAATCAAGCCCGAGGGCGCGCAGAAAAGCGCGCCCTCGGCAAAAGACTATTCAGGAGAGAAAAAGGGAAGCAGCGGCAGCGCCGTGAGCGGCAACAGCGGGCGCATCCAGATCACGAAGATCCCCGGGGCGGAGAAGCAGCGCAGCATCGCTGCGAGCAGGAAGACGACGCGCGAGACCGAGCACGCGGACGAGCTGGACAAGCAGACCACGCCGAGCGCCAGCCGACAGGCGAGCAAGCAGACCTTCGGGCAGCGGGTGCTCAAGGGCATTGAAAGCGGACTTGTCTCCGAGGGCGCGAACCTTGCAAACCTCGGCGGCGTGGCGACGGACCGGCGCGGCGGCACGGAGATGAGCGGAGTTTATCGTAGGCAAGCGGAAACGCTTGACAAGCAGATTGCGGCGCTGGAAAAGACGCTGAAAGACCCGACGATGACGGCGCAGGACATCAAGGAGACGAACGAGGCCCTTGCGATCGCGCGCAGCGAGCGTGAGAAGTACGGCAAGGTCATCGAGAGCGGCGAGAAGACGGCGAGCAGCCTGTATGATACGGCTGACAAGGGCTATTCCTTTGCACAAAAACTGAGCGAGGAGAGCACGGCGGGGACGAAGGGCATCAAAAAAGGCGCACTGAGCATCGTTCCGGCGGCGACGCAGATCGGCTTGCAGACGGCGGAACGCATGGTCGCGCCGGGCATGGATGTCGCGGGGCGTGCGCTGTCCGTGGCCGGCGGGAATGCGGCGGACTACCGCCGCAAAGCGGGCGAGCAGTACGACGCGGAAAAGGCGACGCTGCGCGCGACGGTATCGGCGCTCGGCGTGGCGGCGGGCGGCGCGCTCTCCAAGGGCGTGAACGCGGCGGGGCTCAAGCTGCTGCGCACGGCGGGCAAGCAGAATTACGTCCTGCCGAACATCGCACTCGGTGGTGCATCGGCGGTCGGCTACGCGGCGGGCGAGACCGGCGCGAGCGAGCTCTCCAAGGCGATGACCGACGAAGACTACACGCCGGACTGGAAAGCTATCGGCGAGACAGCGCTGACGGCCTTTGCCTTCGGCGCGATCTCGAGCGCCATCAACGCCGCTGCCATCACGGGGCGCAACAAGAAGTACATGAACGAACTGAACGACGCAGCCAAGGAGCGTTACGACTACGCCAAGCGCATCATTGAGGACCCGCGCGCGACGGCGGAGCAGAAGGCGGCGGGTGCACAGTCCGTCATGGATGCCGTGGACAAGATGCGCTATACGCTGGATGACCTGCAAGTGGTGGGCGCGCAGAAGGAAGTGGACGCAATGCGGGAATTCCTGCTGAGCATCTACGGCGAAATGCTCCCCTACACGAACGTGAGTGCGCGCGGCATCGGCACGGGCGCATCCGGTCTTGCGCCGGTCGCGCCGGTTGGCGGGAGTATCGCACCCGTGCAGACGGGCGGCGGCATGAGCGCCATGCAGGAGAACGCGCCGACGGCGCCGATCTCTCCGCGCGCGCCGGGTGCCGCGGCGGTGATGCAGAACACCGAACCAGCACCCGCGCCAACCGTCGGGCAGCAGAACACCATGCCCGCACAGCCTGCGCCGACGCCTGAGAGCGCGCAGGGCACGGGTGTGGGCAATTTGACGCCCACACAGCCGAACGCCGCACAGGGCGCGGCAGAGGGCAAAGCGGACGCCCTGGACGCGGGCAAGCGCGTGAATCTTCTTGAGTACAGCAACGAGCAGAACGCGCAGAAGGTTGAAGACGGACTGAAAGACGGCACGCTGGCCGTGGACGCGAAAGAGAATATCTATCGCGTGAATGAGGATCAGCACATCGACCGGCGCGACAGCGCGAGCGTGGGCGAGCGGAGCGTGAACGCCTTCCAGTTCGACCACCCCGAGCTGCACAGCTATTACGCGGACGCGGCGGCGGTCTTGCAGGAGGAGATGAGCTTTGCCCAAAAGGGCGGCGAGCTCATCCGCCGGACGAGCCGCGAGGCGGGCGACGACGAATACATCCGCACCAAGCGCGGCGTGAGCGAGCGCATCGCACGGCTGCTGGATGACGAGGGCGTGCGCTACGATGACATCGACCGCTCGCTGAGTGCGATCATCCACAACCACGGGCAGGAAAACTTCGCGGCGGCGAAGCGCGTGGAGCTGCTGCTGGACGACATGCTGACAAACGGCTATACTGATATCCACGGGCAGCGCATTGCACCGAACGAAGCATACATTGCAGCAAAGAAAGCCATCCCCGGCGCGGACATGAGCGAGCGGACACACGAAGAGCTCCCGATCTATGACATGCCGGAGGGGCAGAACGGAGGAATCTATGGACGACAGGAAGAAAATGCCGGAGGGCCTGAGCCTGCCGAAGGCACCGGGCAGCGTGCCGATGCCGTGGCAGCGGAAAACGATCTACACGGTGGAGACAGAGGACGGCGACCTTCTGAGCCTGGGGCCGGAGGAGCTGGCGAATTACGCAGCACGACAGCGGAAGGGCGGCGCAGAAACCGAGAGCTGACGCAGCGGCGCCGAGAGATCGCATGGGAGCAGCCGCTCACGAGTGCGGCGGCACTGGGCGTGCAGGGCGGCACGAGCGACGAGACGCTGCACGTGCTGCCAGAGGGAGACTGGGACGACGAGCTGCGCGGCTTTTCGGACTGGGCGCGCGGCAAGGGCGTGAAGCACGTGACGATGGTGACGGGCCTTTTGCAGGTCGAGACCGAGAATGGTCCGGTCGGCGTGCGCGGCATCATCAACCGTGAGAGCGGCGAAATGGTGCTGCGCGTGGACGGTGAGAAGCGCACGGCGTCGGAGATCGGCAAGCACGAGGTCGGGCACCTCATCACGGAAGAAGAAAATGTGCGCGCCTTCATGGAGACGGTGCGCGGCGGCGCGGACTGGCACGGCATCTACGAAGTCTATGAGCGCTGCTATGAGCCGCTGACGAACGGCTATGTCGGCATGACGGCGGAAGAGCGCGAGCTCTACGTGTGGGAAGAGATCATGGAGGATGCCTACGCAGGCATCGACAGCTACGGCCAGAGGGCGAGCCGCTACCACGAGCAGGCGGTCGACGCGATCGAACGCGCGGCGGAAGCGGTGGAACATCCGGCGAGCGAGCCGGAAGGCCTGACGCTGCGCGCGGTGGACGAGGTAAAAAGCAGAGGGCCGCCTGAGAAATACTCCTATGCGGGCCGCAACGCCGAAAGCGCGGACCTTGACGCGCTGCACGAGGCTGAGCGCTACGAGATGCAGGGCGTGGCCGCTGAGACGATCCGGCAGAAAACGGGCTGGTTCCGCGGCGCGGACGGAAAGTGGCGTTCCGAGGTGAACGACAGTGGGATGAAGCTGCGCTTTGAATCGGGACTGTATGACTACGACACGGAACTGCGGGAGAAAAACCGCGCATGGGCCAGGCTGACCGACCGCAAGCTGACGGACGAGCAGAGGAGAGACCTTGCGGACTACCAGAGAAGCGCAGAGCGCGGAGACACCGACGAGGCGTTGTATGAGAAGCTGACCGGCGAGTTTGGCGGCGATTTTGAGAAGTGGGCGCTCACATTGGAGACAACGAAAGAGGCTACAAAATCCATCCCCAATTACACCACGCTGGGCAAGCTGGTAAATGCGCCGGAACTATTCACAGCCTATCCCGATCTTGCCGACGTCGGCGTAACGTTCCAGGATCTTGAGCGCGGGCAGAACGGCGGGTATAACCGCAGGTTCGACAGCATTGAACTGAGCCGCGACCTGAAAAACAGACCGGAGGCGCTGCTGAATTCCCTCATTCACGAGGTACAGCACGCCATTCAGAGAAGAGAGGGATTCACACCCGGGGCAAATCTGAAATACTGGAACAGAAAACTCGAGGAGGGATATGACGGCAGGGACGCCGAAACCAGACGCGAAGGCGCGCGGCTGCGCGAGCAGTATGAGCAGATGAAGGCAAACGACCCCGAGTTTATGCGCAGCATGGAAGAACTGAACGCCATGGCGCCGACGGTGCCGCGCGGGAAAGTCGACATGGACACATGGGAGCAGGTCGAGCCGGATCCGCCGGAATGGGTGCGCTTCGACGAAAGGCGCGACCAACTGGAAGAAAAATACGGCGACCGCGTGTGGGATTATTTCAGCCTGCGCGACAGCATTGATAGAAACGCGAGGGACGGCAGACTGCCGGGAGACCTCTACCGTGACACGGCGGGCGAGATCGAGGCGCGGGACGCTGCCGCGCGGCGCGGCCTGACGGCGGAGGAACGCAGAGGGCGCAAGCCGGACACCGGCGACGAGAACACGGTGTTCGCGGACGGCGGGGTGAGCTACAGCATCAACAACACGCGAGGCTTGACCATTCGCGAGCAGATGAAGAAATACCGCGCGGGAGAAATGACGACCCACGATGAATTCTATTACGGAGAATCGCCGAGCTCGCTTGACGCGGCGGGATTTGACGGCAAGCCGCTTGTCATGTCGCAGAAGGATTTTAGAAAATCGAGGTCCGAAAAACACAACGTTCCGCCAAGAGCAATGACGAGGCTCGCGGAAGCCCTGTCCGATCCGGTGCTGTCGTTCGAGGTAGGCGATAAAATCGGCATTTTGACAAAGGATATCGACGGCGACGGAAAGCCGCTGCTTGTCGGAGTGCTGAAAAATACCGAGCTGGACGGCGAAAGCGTCAACAGAATAAAAAGCGCCTACGGGCTGGATGACCCGCAGGCGTGGATTAAAAATCAGATTACAGAAGGCAAGACGCTCCGCATTTACGACAGCAAAAAAGCGGACAGCTTTTTAGGCGAGTTTGGCTACAAGGCCGAGCGCCCAAAAGACTACCGCTCAGGTGATACTATATCAGACGTACATGAAAATGTCAAGTTGACGACGCTGGGCGACGAGATCTACAGGCAGATCATGGGCGAAGAAAACGAGCCAAGCCAAATGCCGCCTGGCAACCGAGTATTAAAGTCCTCGGAGCTGCGAGCAAAGGCTAAGCTCGATGACAGCAGTGTATCAGACGGCGGCGGGAACGTCAAGCCGAAGACGCGGTTTTCGCTGGATGAGCCGGTCGAGGAGACGAAGACGCTCGTCGCCATGCACAACATGACCGAGGAGAAGCTGCGCCGCACGCTGGACATCGGCGCATGGCCCGCGCCCTCTATTGCCATTGTCAAGGCAAAGGACGGGCACACCAACTACGGCGAGTATTCTGCCGTCTTCCCGCGCGAGACCATCGACCCGCAGAAAAGCAGCAAGAACAAGGTCTACGGAGGGGACGCCTGGACGCCGACGCGCAGCAACGCGCGCGTGGAATACGAGGTCGACCAAGGCAAGGCGAGAGCGCTCGAGCGCGAGATCGACAGACTGTCGAGCGAGTTTGCGGGCGGTGCGTTCCGAAACAGCAGCGTTATCGGAGCGGCGGGCGTGAACGAAGAGACCGAATTGAGCCTTGATGACATCGCCGAGCGCCTCGCGAAATACCCGGCCGTGCAGGCTGCATACTTACAGAGCAAGGGCGAATCGCTCGAGCCCGTCTACAAGGAAAAGAAGTTCGACAGCCTGGGCAACGACGTGCTGCGCCAGTACGTCGACCGCGTGGGCATGCAGGAAGTGGCACGGCTCTACGCGGAGATGGAGACGGGCGGTAGCCTTGACGAAAGCGCGCTGAACGCTGCGCGCGATGTCATCGTGGACGACTGGGCGAAGCGGAACGCGCGGCTGCTTGAGCGGAGAGCGGAGAAGCGGGACAAGCTCATCGCCGTGCAGAAAAACAGGCTGGAAGACTGGCGCGTTGAAAAGTTCATCCGAAACGCCGAGGCGTATATCGAGCAGAACGGTACGAGCGGCGACGAGGTCGACAAAGAGGCCACGTCGGCGAAAATGTACAGTATGATCGCGCCAAGCGGAAGCCAGGGCGACACAGAGAAGACCGTGCAGCAGTGGGTGAGACCGCAGCTGGACGGGATGCTCGGGAAGCCGGGCATCTACAACGGAAAAGACCCGTACACGGAAAACGGCAGAAAGCCGTTCAAGGAGACGCACTGGGATTATACGGCGGAGAACATCGTGCGCGCGATGAGCAGCGCGAGCGACCGCGGCGAGGGCATGTGGGGTCTGACCGGCGGGACGCTCACCGCAACGTCGGCACCGCAGTATGACAGCGTCGATGCGATCCACGCGGACGAAGAGAGACTGCGCGCAGAGAGCGACGACGTGCACGAAAAGCGGCTGCGCGACCTCGACATCGAGATCGACCGCGTTGTGGATGATCTGCTGCGAAGCACAAAGGCACACAGCGACAGCGAGTACGAAGAGCGGCACATTCTGGAAGATGTGCTTGCGGAAGCCGCAAAGGGAGAGCACTCTCCGGCGGCGATCAAGCGGTCGTTTGCAAAGGACGGCTACGCCATCAAAGACGGGAATGCGAAGGCGATCGTGCGGCTATTCGATATCGCTGCGAAGATCCCAGTCGGCTATTTCGAGGCCAAGCCGCAGCGCGTCGTCGGCTTCGATGAAGCGCTTGCTGTTGTCGCGCCGGATGATGCGCCGGGCGACCTCTTGAGCGAGATGCGCGATGCGGGCATGAACGTCGTGGAGTACCGCGCGGGAGACGACGCAGACCGCCTTGATAAGATCAACAGCATCAAGAACGTGCGCTTCTCGGCGGAAGATGAAGATGGCGGCGAGTGGGACAAGGAGCTGGCGCGGATGCCGCAAAGTGTACAGGAGGCCGTGCGGCGCGTGAAGGATGAGCGCAGCAAGAAGCCGAACATGCAGGAATTCCCAAATCTGGACGCCTATCTTTCCGGCAGGAGCGCGCAGCAGGCGGCGGAAAAGGCCGAGCGGCTGCGCGACAAGGGCAAGGACGAATTCAAGGGCACAGAAGCGCTCGAGAAGCTGGGTGTGAAGATCGAGAACAGCGCGGGCGATTACAGCAACGTTGAGCAGCTTATCGCGAACGACCGAGCAGCGAAGACGATCCAGCGCGAGACGCGCAAGGCCATCAAGCGCCTGGGCGCGACGCCGAAGGAGCAGAATTTCGCACTGAACATCGCATCCGGACTGTACGACGAGGCAGATATCCCGGCGACGATGAACCGCGGCAAGGTGGTAGAGCTGGCCGACTATTACAGCGCCGAGCAATCTATGTCGACCGACTTCATCCGGCAGCGCCGCGCGGAGATCAACGAGAACCTACAGGAGAAGATGGAAGACCTCTTCGATGAGCACTTTGACGGCGAATTCACCAAAGAGAAAAGCGGCAAGGGCATCGCGCCGGAGAGCGGCTTCGCCTTGTATCACCGCACGCCGCAGCGCAGCATGCGCGCGATCTTCGGCTGGAAGCGAGGGGAGAAGATCAACGAGGCGATCTTCGAGCCGGTCTACGTCAACGAGCAGGAGAGAAAGCGCTTCGTCAACCGAATGCACGACGAGGTGCGCACTTTCAAGGGCAAGGACGGCAAGGAGGAGGCGCTGACGCAGCGCGAGCGGGCGCTGGCGCAGCTCTCCATCGAGGGCAAGGCCGTCGAGGAGATGGTCGGCAAGAGCGAGATCAAGCAGCAGATCATCCACGCGGCGGAAAATCTGCTCGACGGCGCGGAGATGAAAGACACGGCGCAGGAGTTTGGTCTGCACGGCAAGGAGGAGCGCGAGCTGGCGCAGCGATACGCGGACTGGCTCGAGACGAAGAGGGAGCTCGACAGCGGCGAGGTCGACCGCGTAAGGGTCGAGAACGCGGCGGCGAAATACAGCGGGCTCTACAATGAGTTCTACGCTGCAATCAACGACTTCCTCGTGGCGCACGGGTACGAGCCCATCGGCTTTATCAAGGGCTACGCGCCGCACTTCCAGCCAGAGGCGGAGAGCGGCAAGCTCGAGCGGGCGCTCAAGGCCATCGGCGTTGATTTGGGCGCCGAGGTCGGCAAGCTGCCAGCAAGTATCGCGGGATTGACGAAGGAATTCAAGCCGAACAAGCGGTACAATCCCTTTTTCCAGCACCGAAACGGCAAGAGCACGGACTATGACATTCAGAAGGGCTTTGAGAAGTACGTCGACTATCTGAGCGACGTGCTGTATCACACGGATGATATCATGCGCACGCGCGCAGCGTCGAAATACTTCCGCAAGAAGTATGCGCCGGACGAGATCAGCGCGCAGATCCAGCAGGCAGAAGACCTGAAATTCGCGACGGCGGAGGAGAAAGAGCTGTTCCTGAAAACGAATGACATCATTGACAGCAGCGCAAAAATGAGCTATCAAGCCATGAACCAGGCGATGGAGAAGTACACCGACAGCCTATTCAATAACATAACACAGACGACGAAATACGGCGACCTTGTCACATGGCTGGATGACTACGCGAACAAGTTGGCGGGCAAGCAGCTGTTCAATGACCGAAACACAGAAAAAGAATTCGGGCGCATGTCGCTGAACATCCCGAAAAAGCTCGTCAATGCGTTCACCCGCGCGAACGTGGCGGGGAACCTCTCGTCGGCGCTGAACCAGACGGCACAGCTGCCGATGATCGCGGGCGAGCTGGGGCCGAAGTACGTCGCCGAGGCGATCGGAGACATCGCGAGCGGAAAGGCGAAGGGCGACTTCGCCGACAGGAGCGACTTTCTGACGGAGAAACGCGGCATTCGCTACCTGACGAGCACGAAGGGCGACAAGTTCATGGCGGCGCTGTTCTGGCCGCTTGAGCGGATGGACTACCTCGTCAGCTCGATCGCGGTGCGCGGCAAGTATCGCAAGGAGCTCGCCGAGGGCAAGAGCGAGGAGGACGCGCTGCGCGCGGCGGACCGCTGGGGCCGCGACATGATGGGCTCGCGCTCGAAGGGTACGGCGCCGCTGACATTCCAGTCGAAGACCGTTATTGCACAGATGGTGAACCTGTTCCAGGTGGAAGCGCTGAACAGCTGGGAGCACGTGACGCAGGATCTCTTTGGGCCGGGGCTGCGCGAGATGGAGGAGAAGCTGGGCAAGAAGGAAGCCTCGCGGCGGCTGGCGAGCATCATCGTCGGCACGCTGCTCGGCGCATTCATCCTGAACCGCGTGGACGAGGAGCTGTACGGCGGCACACCGGCGCAGTTCGACGTGCTGGGCCTACTGACGGGCTTTCTGGCATCCGGCAACGGACTGAGCACCAACGAGCAGTTGGGCGTGTGGGTCGACGACGTGTGGCAGAAGTTGACCGGCGAACGCCTCTTCGGCACGGATGAAGACGCGGGAAACGACAAATTCAACCTTGCGGCGGCGGCAGAGGACACGATCTACAACATCAGCAACGACATCCCATATGCGCGCAATGTGGCGGGCGTTTTCGGCGTTGGCGACCAGACATTGCCGATGCCGGACCTGTGGGGCACGGCGACAGGAATCGGCAAAACACTCAAAAAGCAGGCAGCCGGAAAATTCGACAGTCCAGGCGACTTTTGGAGCGAGGTCGGCCGCCAGTTAATGGGTCTTGTGGGCGATACGGTCCCCGGCGGGCGGCAGCTTGAGAAATTCGCACAGGGCGGTGAAGCGCTCCTGCGTGGCGGCTCCTATCAGGGCACGGGCGACAATAAGCGGCTACAATATCCGGTGGAGCCGCTGCTGGAAGATCCGTTTGAAGCTCTGCGCGCGGCGCTTTTCGGGAAGAATGCGCTGAACGAATCGCGCGTGTATTGGGCGGAAGGCGGCAAGGCGCTGAGCGCATCGCAGACGCGGACCTATCAGGAGCTCGTCGACATGGGCGCGGACCGCGAGGTCGTCTACGACGCGATACAGAAGTGGCGCAAGATCGACAAGGACGACAGCCTGACCGACGGCGAGCGCGAGGCAGCGCAGTTCGAGCTCGTCCGCAAGCTCAAGCTGACGAACGAGCAGAAAGAGCGGCTGCACGATGACCTGTCCCGCTCGTCGAGAAGCTATGCGGCGGCGCAGGAGGCACAGAAGCAGGGCATCAGCGCCGAGACCTATGCCGAGTACAAGGACGCGACGGCCAATCTGACCGCCAATAAGGATGAGAACGGCAAGGCCATCGACGGCAGCAAGAAGGCGAAGGTGCTGGACGCGATCGACAAGATGCAGCTGAGCAAGAAGCAAAAGGACTGGCTGTATCTTGACGCAGGGTACAGCGAGAAGGACATCGGAAAAGCACCGTGGAATAGCTGAGAATAGAAGAACACCCCGAGCCGGGAGGCTCGGGGTGTTCGATTTATGCGTGTCAGATGTAACGGTTCTCGATGTCTGCAAGCGGGCCGATATCGCGCTCATCATCCTCGAGCGGAAAGTCAAAGCTCATGCGGTCCATAGCCTGGTTGACTTCGGAGAGCACTGTTTCGCGCGGATCAGGATTAGCGAGAATGGAACGAACCTCTTTCTTGACGACGGCATAGCGGCGGCGCAGCTCGCGGATATCGGCCTCGTGAAGTTTAGAAATACGTCTGCGATGCAGGTTCTCAATCAGGCCGAGCAGCAGCGTCACAATGATGCCGAGGAAGTAAAAGAGGCACATCACCCAGCAGAGCACAGTGCACAGGCGGGGGTGAGTATCTGCGTCCTCGCACTTGAGGACGGCATAGTGCAAAAGGCGGGCGATCATGTACGAGAGAACGGAGACCCCGAAAGCGTAGATATACTCAAAAAGCGTATGATGCACAAAGATCCCTCTTTCGTTTTTTATTTCGGCGGGAGTATAGGGACACCATATAGGATTTTTTGCGGCTTGTCAAATTGCGTGGATGTGCAAAATTTTTCTTCCCTTTTCGAAGGCTATGCAGTATAATGAGCCAATAGTCAGTTCAAAGGTGAATGCAATTTGTTACTAACGGACTAAAACCGTCAATATCACTAAATTCAAGAAAACGCAGAAAAGTAAAGAAAATAGCCCTGTTTTAGCGAAAAGTGCATAGATTGCGAAGAGAACCGGGGCCCGACTTAATATTTCATTATTTTGTCTGCCTCACAGCAGACGCGAAGAAAGGAATGGATCATATGGCTGAGGAAGTCAAGACTGCCGCCGCTGAGGGCGAATCCGGCAGCAAAAATTTTATCGACGCCTTCATCGAAGAAGACATCGCGGAGGGTGGGCGCTTCCAGGGCCAGCAGGTCCACACCCGTTTTCCGCCGGAGCCGAACGGCTATCTGCACATCGGCCACTGCAAGG
>ERZ857982.554-NODE-554-length-51385-cov-14.715274_pt1 | contig 51385 bp, 40 predicted proteins | sample MGYA00519955_ERZ857982 | MGnify/ENA primary metagenome ERZ857982 (study PRJEB31778, sample SAMEA3449416) | human gut metagenome | biome: human gut; feature: human-associated habitat; material: faeces | place: United Kingdom | collected 2010/2012 ... | reverse complement strand
CTGCCTCTTTTAACATAGCCGAAAAGCCATTACCATGAAAAATATTATCACCCAAAACCAAACATACTGAATCATCACCGATAAATTTCTCACCAATAATAAAAGCTTGTGCTAAACCATCAGGAGAAGGTTGTTCCGCATATTCAAATCGCACTCCATAATCAGAACCGTCACCCAGCAAACGTTGAAAGCCGGGTAAATCATAAGGAGTGGAGATAATTAAGATCTCACGAATCCCTGCCAACATGAGTACAGAGATAGGATAATAGATCATCGGTTTATCGAATATCGGAAGTAACTGCTTACTGACTCCTTTGGTAATCGGATATAAGCGAGTGCCGGAACCACCGGCCAAAACAATACCTTTCATAATTAAAACTTAAAGGGAATTCGATTGATTTTTAACTATTGGCATACAGCCATAACAGTTGGTTGTTGATTGGCAGCAAAGATATATATCATTTTTGAGCCCTAATTTGAGTGCTTACAGATAAGTATCATACTTAAAAATCATTATCTTTCGTTCATCCAAATTTATTCTTCAACATACTCCCACGGATAAGGATTATCCACCACAGTCTGAAACTCGTTGATAGCCTCCTGCTGTTCACCGGTAAGTGACACCGAATCCCAAGAAGCGATAATTGCACGGGCTTCGTCAGCCAAAGGCTCGTCGAATACCTCACCATAGCAGGCAGTAAGCAAGCGGAGCTTCAATAGTGAAGCGGGAAGAGTATCGAGGATATCCCAGCAACGATCTAATATCTTCTGGACATGTTCGCGCTTTTCTCCGTGGTCGATGAACGATGCGTTGTAACCCATTAGGAGAGCGAGACAGACAGAGGCCTGTTCTTCAACCGTGGAACCTTGGACACCGGAATTATACAATGTTGTGGTCAAGCGGTATACTTCATTGTTGCGGCGGGACAAGTCATCGCTGTAAATGGGACTCCCGTCCATGCCCAAATACATCAGGTCGTGTGCGGCACGCTGAAGGGAAGCTACTTCTTCGGAAAGAGTCATAATAAATTTGAATTATGAATTATTTGATTACTTCTATAAGATCAGGGTGAATAGTGGCCATGGCAACGGCTATGACACCTTGTATAGCAATGACTACGCGACGATCCCGGGCACCTTTCACTTTCAGGAAAACACCTTCGTGCCCCTCGAAGTCACCACCCGTAATACGGACTTTGGTTCCTTTGGACAAGTTGAGTTCATCGGGTTGAAAGTATAAAAGATGGTCACTGTAAGTACCGGCTACAGCGATGAAACGCTGCATTTCATTGTCGGGGATAATTATCTTCTTGCCGCTACGGGTATCGGTGATATATTGCAAATAAGCAACCATAGACTTGACACGCTTCACTTCGGAAGGACAAGCATGAATAAAAATTAGATTGTGAATGATAGGAACCAAAACACGGACTTTTTTCCCTTTCTTTATACTTATCTTATATTGCATAGGAACAAAACAGCCCAAGTTCTCTTTCGCAAGCAACCGCATAGCGTCAGTCTCTCGACGATAAGTGGCACGCATAGCGAACCATATTTCGGTCTCTTTTTCCACTTCCATTATACGATTATTTCAGAAAAGGACATTCTCCCGGGGCTTTGAACCTCTTACATATACTTGAAATTCAATCACTTGCGAGTACCTTATGTCATATACGGCAAGCTTTGTACTCTCTTGCCACGGTTTCTTGTAGTTACTCATTACCTATCTGGTAAGAAACTATAAACAAACGAATTATACTAAAAAAACGTGTTTTTAAACGTTCGTCTATTTGAACACTATTTTTGTATTCATTTTTTCAGTATCGAAACATAAAAGCAGACAGATAAAAAAGAGATTTTTATCCATAGATATCTATCTAGAAATTAATATATTGAGGTAGAAAGGCAAGAGTGCAAATCTTTTTTTTAATTAAACATTTTGCTATTATGAAAATACCCCTTATCTTTGCGTTCAAATAGACGAACGTTTTTTGAAACATCTCTCCTTAAACAAATTATCTCACTATAAGCCAACAGCTTACCTCCAAAAAGAAATTAAACTCCACAATTTATCTTATATTTGTAAGTTTACTAAATTTTTCGTCCATACCTTTGCAACATTTTATACAAATAAAAATCACTAAAATTAAAAAGATTATGAACTACGAAAACAAACAACAAGAAGAAAAAAAAGAATTCAAAAAAAACAAAACGGTCAACAAGCAAATCTCTGACAATAGAGACCTTAAGTCAAACAGAGGACGAAGAAAGGAGAAACCCATACAAGGGATTGTTTTGAAACACTACGAATGCTTAAAGCTACTAATCACACTCTATCAAGATGGGGCAATGGGTATAAAAAAGGAGACATCACAAGTTGCATTAGCACGATATATAGACGACAAAAAACTATTAGGGAATATTCGAAATGGAATATTCATTCCATTGAAGTTCAGCACTATTCTAAAGGAAACAAACACCATCTGGAACGAAATGCTACGAGATAAATCCATTGGCATAAAATAGACAAGAAAACACACCATGAATTATTATACTCCAACCTAATCGGCAAACACTCTACCTTCGGGCCGACAAACAATTTATAAACTTTAAAATCATTATAATATGAAGAAGTTGAAAAGCCCGGCATCACAAAGTGAAGCCATGAAACTGAGATGGAAAAAACGGATCGTCTTCGAGAAAGGATACACCGAGTCGTGCGCCGAATGGATGGCAGAACGACTTGAAGCACTCCTGGACCATATGCAATATGGACATGCGACGGTAGCTTACCGAAAACAAAACGGGAGTTTCCAACTGGTGAAAGCAACACTGATTTACTACGAAGCGGAGTTCCACAAGAAGTATGATCCCGCAGAAGTAGAAGGTGCCGTAGTCTACTGGAATGTGGACGAACAGAGATGGACGACGTTTCAAGTGGAGAATTTTATGGAGTGGAGACCGGTGGTATAGGGTGCCACCATAGATTACACGGATTTTCACGGATGAATTATTTTTATTTTGAGAAATCAAGTGAAAACGTCTTTGGAAATCCGGAGTAATTTGTGGTAAATGTATTATTGAAAGTACAAACAACTAATCTAAAAAAACAAATATGGCAATAGCATACGACGGGATCAATTATTTTCCGGTGGGCGTAAACTTCATGGAAGAGAACGCAATGGAAGTGATAGAAGCTAAATATGGAATAAAAGGATCGGCAATTGTGCTGAAACTGATGTGTAAGATTTACAAGGAGGGATACTACATACGATGGGATGAAGAACAATGCCTGATTTTCGCAAACAAGGCAGGAAGAGAGGTGCAGGCAGAAGAGGTGCAGGGGATCATCGAGATTCTGTTCACCAAAGGAATACTGGACAGAAACAGTTATCAGGAAAACGGAATACTGACTTCGGAAAGTATACAGAAAGTATGGATGGAAGCGACAAAGCGAAGGAAAAGAGAGTTGTCGGAGCTCCCTTACCTGATGGTGAAACCGGAAAAAGAAAATGGAAAAGCCGACACTCCCCCGGCACTACAAGAAATTCAGCAACCAGAGCTGTTCAAAAAGGAAAAAACACCTGTTAACCCGAAAAATGTAGTACATCATGTAGCCGTTGACGCAAAAAATGCATGCAATTCCGGACAAAGTAAAGTAAAAGAAAAGAAAGCAGAGGAAAATAAAGAATTTCCCCCCTCAGCTCCCCCCAAAGGGGAGGGAGAAGAGCGGAAGGGGGATTCTGCTTATCTCCCGATACCTGGATACGCCTTCAATACAATGACGCACAATTACTCGGGACTGATGGACACGCTAAAGAGATTGAGCATTACCGACACCGGGGAAGTAAACTCCATACTCAGGCTGTCGGACTATGGGAGGAAGGGAACGACGGTATGGAAACTGATTGCCAACACTTGCTGGAGCGACATCGGAGCCAAAGGAAGATACCTGATAGCGGCGCTAAACAAGACGAAAAGAAGGTAGCAGAGAGTGTCAGTCCCCTATTTGTAGTTGACAAAAAAGCAAATATACAGGCTTTTGACCAGAAAGGGATTCAGCGAAACAAAGAAGTAAAAAGTGTGCTTAACGAACTAAAACACAGTGTTTTTAAAGCACAAGATTTCTCTCGCCCAAAGCTTTGTTTTAACGCTACGTTAAAGCTTGTTCTTTAAATGCAAATAGCAAGTGTTTTCAATGCAAAAGGCTTGTTATTTGCACACAAGAATAAAATAACGGAGAAATGGCGTTAACAATGTTAATTGAGAAACACTCTACAAACAAAAAGAAATCTCTGTCATTCTAAAATCAAAAGTACAAATAGCCGTAATCAAATTCCCAATATATTGTGAATTTCATGATGAAGGTACATAACTCAAGCCACAAAAAGCTCAAATTCACAATATATTGGGAATTTCCTTGCTTATCAAACAAATACTTAGTATTTTTGTTTCAAATTCACAATATATTGGGAATATGAAACAAATTGGAATACAGATTCGCCAACGAAGAAAAATGTTGGGTATAAATCAGCAAACACTTGCCGATTTAGCACAAATCAGTATCAATACTATAACAAAAATTGAAAATGGAGAAATAAATATTAATTTTCAAAAGCTCTATGCCATATTGGAGGTATTAGGATTAGAACTTTCTCTGAAAATTAAAAATAAGGAGGGATATCTATGAGACAAGGAGTCGTATACTTGAATAAAGAACGGGTAGGCATTATTACGGAATTATCTTCTAACGAATATAAATTTCGCTATGATGACGAATATTTCAATGATCCATCAAAGCCCTCCATAAGCCTGACATTGACAAAACAACAACAGGAATATACTTCCCATTATCTATTTCCTTTTTTTGCCAACATGCTGTCAGAAGGGCACAACCGCATCGTTCAGGCAAGATTATTGCAGATTGATGAAAAAGATGATTTTGGTATTTTATTAGCTACAGCACATACCGACACGGCTGGGGCTGTAACCATAAAACCTCTCGACTATGATTGAATTAACTTGCTGTCCTTCTACTTTACAAAAGGGATTCTCAACCTATTCGCCTGTTGCATTGAAAGAGCTGTTCAATAGCCAAAAGGTAAACCATATACTGCCATACAATGGCATGGACAATAATGAAACGGAACAAAAAGAATTTCAGGATAACAACAAACACATGTCTATATCCGGAGCTCAACAAAAATACTCTCTTGTAGTAGATAATGGGCAAATGAGACTATCACTGGAACAGGAGCAAGCCACATTGTTACTTAAAACCAAACTTTCTGAATATGCCAACAAAGAGATAAGTCCGGCCAATGAACACTTAACCATGCAAATAGCCTCGCAAGTTTACAATATTCCTACAGCAGCCAATGGGCTCTGTTTTTTTCAAAATGATGAACCTGCCTATATCACACGACGTTTTGACATTGCACCCAATGGAAGAAAATTCAGAAAAGAAGATTTTGCTTCTTTAGCCGGAATATCAAAGGGGAATAAAGGTCCCAACTACAAATATGATGTATTAAGTTATGAAGAGATGGCGGATATTATCAAACAGTACGTCTCAGCATCATCTGTAGAGGTTCTAAAATTCTTTCGATTAGTTATTTTCAACTTCCTTTTTTCAAATGGAGATGCTCATGCTAAAAATTTCTCTTTGTTAGAAACTCCTTCTGGAGATTTTATACTTGCTCCGGCATATGATTTGCTAAATACCAGACTGCATATTTTTGATGATCATGTATTTGCTTTACAACGTGGCTTGTTTAAAGAGAATACATTAAACGGAAATGACGGTGCGGTTACAGGAAAAGAATTCATAGAATTTGGTATCCGCATCGGCATTCCCCCCAAAAGAGTTCATAAAGAGCTAATAAGCTTTTGCCAAAAGGCAGAACAAGTACAAGATTTAGTCGAAAAATCATTTTTACCGAATCAATTAAAGAAACAATATTTACTCCATTACCAAATGAGAAAAGATTCCTATCTTTCGGTAGGCATTCTCACATAAAATTATACCAGTTTCTTTTTCTTCCTGTAGTTTTCACGAAACTCTTTGGGCGAACATTCTTTCTTTTTCTTGAAGATCCGATTGAAATTAGAAAGATTATTAAACCCGCATTCATAACAGATTTCAGCAATAGACATAGTAGAATCAACCAGCAGGCGGGCAGCAAACCCCAAACGAATGTCAATGATATAGTCCGAAAGATTCTTACCGGTACGCAATTTAAAGAAGCGACTGAAAGATACCGGAGTCATTCCTACCATATCAGCCAGCTGATTCAGGCGGATCTCTTCCTGATAATGGGCATTAATATATTCCTGCACTTTCTGCACACGGCGGCTATCCGAATGAATGCCGATTTTCGCGAAGGAAGAACTTGACAACGTACGGGCCTCTTCATTGAAAAGTGACAGTTCATAAAGTATGGTCAAGAACTTGATGACAGCATAAAACCCCTGTTTCTCGGATGCCAGCGTATCGAGAAGGGGATAAATTTTCAGGATGGCGGACATCGGAAAACAAAGACCTTTCTGAGCTTTCTCAAGCATATCACGAATAGAATCGAACTGATTCTTATTGATAAAACTTTTGAAGAAAAGATCGGAAGAGAACTGAATCGTTATTTCACGGATCTCTTTCGAATGACAATCATGTTGTTCCCATACATGTTCCAGATCTTTTCCGGTAATCAGAACCAAATCATAATCACTGATCACTTCTGCCGAATCACCGACGATCCGTCGCACACCGGCTGCTTTCTCCGTAAAGTTCAGCTCAAATTCGGCATGATTGTGAATGGGATAAGTAAACTCCGTTTTATACCGTTCGGCAATGTAGAAACAATCCTTATCGGACAACGGAGTGATCTCCCGAATAATGTTGCTTTGTAGTGCATTCATAGCTAATATAGTATTATTAGCCACAAATATAACACACTTTTTTAATTTCTTCTATTCCACTCCCGAAAATCTTCTCCCGTAGGATTCTGGAATACGCGCAAACCAAATTCCGGAACAATGGCAAGCAGATGATCGAATACATCGGCCTGAATTCCTTCGTAAGGTACCCACTCTTTCACAGCAGAAAAAAAGTAAAGTTCGACCGGAATACCTTGTTCGGTGGGCTGAAGATACCGTACCATACAAGTGAGGTTCTTATTGACATCGGGAAGACTTTTCAAGTAGTTGGTCAGATAGGCACGGAATACTCCGAGATTGGTCTGGCGTCGCCCATTGACCAAGATAGAGTTGTCTATGTGATGTTCTTTATTATACTCTTTCACCACCTGCTCGGTCTGCTCCACATAATCGGTCAACAATTGGATTTTCTTATATTTAGCCAACATTTCGGGGGTACAGAATCTTACACTGTTCATATCGATATTGATAGAACGCTTCACACGCCGTCCACCGGACTCTTGCATACCCCGCCAATTCTGAAAAGAATCGCTGACCAGCAGATAGGGAGGGATGGTAGTGATGGTATTGTCCCAATTGCGCACCTTCACGGTATTGAGCGTCACTTCAATCACCGTACCGTCGGCTCCGTATTTGGGCATAGCAATCCAGTCACCTACTTTCAGCATATTATTTGCAGAAAGTTGAATGCCGGACACAAATCCCATGATACTGTCTTTAAACACCAACATCAGGATGGCAGCCGAAGCACCAAGCCCGGTGAGCAATACCATCGGAGATTTATCTATCAATACACTGATAACAACAATTCCTCCAATGAAAAATAGTATCACTTGTGCTGTTTGCAACAAACCTTTCAATGGTCGATCACGAAACTGTTCTCGCTCACTGTATACATGATAAACAGCCGACAGAAATGCACTGATAAAACGCAGAAAAACCGCAATGATATAAATCATGCAGATACGACGGATAAAATCGAGGGCACTTACATTCGGAATTGCCAAAGGAATCAACACATAAATAATGATGGGGGGGACAAGATGACTGAGGTAAATCAAAACTTTACGGTCGAACACAATATCATCCCAGGTTGCTTTGGTCTTTTTCACTAGTTTGGCAACTACTCTTAAAAGAATGTTACGACAAATAAGATCGGCTAAAAAGGCAATGCCAATAATCAGTACCAGTGTCATAATGGGACCTACTTCACTGGAGTCAAATCCCCAGGAAACGAATAAGTCATTTATTTTTTCGGTTATCTGTTCCATATAAAAACTCTTTTATGTCTTCTTTCAACCATTGATAAAGGTATAAATCTTTGTAAGCACTATTTTTGCGAAGCATTACCTCCACATTGACCTGACTGTTTTGATAACAAGTCAGTTCATTATGAAATTGTTCGTCATGTTCCGCCAATTTTTTGATTTCTTGTTCCCGTTCGCGTCGCAGGGCTGTACAAACGGGAGTCAATACTTTCATCACGACATTGTCCATGATGTGATGCCCCTGAATAAACAGATATGTTGTATCAGGAAGCACTCCAAGTCCTTTTAATTCGACCGATAACTTATCGACCTCTTCGATACCTTGTGGAAAACGCGTGGATAACTCAGAAAGTTTAGACGTTACCGAACGCCTCACTGCCTCCAAAGAACGTTCCGGATACCTCAAGCTGACATCGTGCAAACGAACACAGGCATTAAATTCACTCATAGTAAACGTATAAGTATCATGACGACGATAAAACCAGACAGACCACAGGAAAAGCGGATAAGCAATCTGAGAGTATCGTTTCATAAACTCATTGAAGTCAATCAGGTGTCTGTCGTTCAAAGTGGCTTGCACACAGACCTCATGCAAGCTATCGGCATAACAATGATAGTTTTCAATAGCATAAGCATAGGTCTGAAAAATATATCTATTACGATTAATTTTACGTGAAGTAGCAGTAGCTCCTTGCAACAAAAAGTCATAATCGCTATCCACACAGGCAATCAGACTTTTGCCTAACTCGGCCGTATTAAGGGTATTCATCAGTACCATTTTCTTGCCTTTAGCCAAAGATGTAGCCGAAGGAAGCATCACCTGAAAATAATGTTCTTCGTCCTCAAACTCCTCAAGCAGTGTACGCCAGAAAGCTACATCGTCATAACTCTCAACATAAGCTACAATCCGGCGGCGCGCCTTTTTAGAGTATAACTTATGAGCAGCATTGAAATAGGAAGAAGTCAGATTGTCTTTGAGACTGATTGCCATAGGTCGTGTTTTAGTTAAATGCTACTTATAGCTGGTTGCAATATCACTTACTTCGGTCACAGCATCGAGCCATCCTTCCATGATCACTGCAGGAGAATGTGTCGTTAGTATAATCTGCACATTCGGATTCAGTTCACGGATCATCGATATCAGCTTTTGCTGCCATTCGATATGCAAAGAAGCTTCGGGCTCGTCCATGAACAATACGCAATGGGCATTATCCTGTACAAGTACAGTAAGCAGAATAACTAACATCTGCTTTTCGCCGGAAGAAAGTTTATAAGGAAACAGAAGTTCACCATCCTGATAGAAAGCAATATCATTGCGTCTACGGTCTATTTTTTTACGGGTATAGCTGAATAGTTCGTCAACCATGTCTTGAAAACGACGTTTAGCAATGGAAAGCGTGGCTGCTTTACTACGTTCTTCCTCGTTATTGCTGCTCAACAGCTCGATCATCTTATTGCCTATATTGACTTGATAATCCAGATAACGGCGCTGCAACAGATAGAGTTGCCAGTCGAGTTCGGACTTTACATTCTTATCTGCCATACGGGCTGTGAAATCCCCCATAATAAGCGGACGATCGTAACTACGGATAACATCATAAGGAATGTAAGTAGCTTCGGGATTGTCGAAAAAGATATGTACTCCGTTTTTTTCATCACTCTTCACTTCACCCGACAGTTGCTCGAGATACCCGACCGATCGATTCAGGATAGTGGTTTTTCCAACTCCATTGATTCCGGATAGTATATTGACATCCGGACGAAGGTCCCAGACTATATTGAAACGGTCCCATAATCCGTCTATTTCAATTCGTTTGATATAATTGGCTGATAGTTCCATAAATGGTTGCATTTAAATTAAACAAATATAGAAAATTCAAACGATAAATTGGTTACTTTTGCATCAGTTTTCAATAAAGGTAACATTTTCGGTATGGAGATTGATAAGAATCTGAAAGGACACGCATTGGCATTTACAGCCAACGTGATGTGGGGGCTGATGTCCCCCATCGGTAAATCGGCATTGGCAGAGTTCTCAGCGCTTTCGGTAACCACCTTCCGCATGGTAGGTGCCGCAGCAGCTTTCTGGATACTTTCCGCTTTCTGCAAACAAGAGCAGGTAGGACACCGTGACATGGTGAAGATTTTTTTTGCTTCTCTGTTTGCCCTTGTTTTCAATCAGGGGATATTTATATTCGGATTGTCTCTCACTTCTCCGATAGACGCATCTATCGTAACAACAACTTCACCTATCATCACTATGATTGTAGCGGCCATCTATCTGAAAGAACCGGTTACCAACAAAAAGGTTTTGGGCATCTTTATCGGAGCAATGGGAGCGTTAATCTTAATTCTAAGCAGTCAGGCAGTAAGTGCAGGAGGAGGAAGCATTTGGGGAGATTTACTTTGCATGATTGCGCAACTTAGCTTCTCCATCTATTTAACCGTATTCAAAGGGTTATCCCAACGCTATTCGGCCATCACGATTAATAAGTGGATGTTTATCTATGCATCCATCTGTTATATTCCTTTCTCATACCAGGATATAGCAAGCATTAAATGGGACAGCATTTCGACAGCCGCCATCTATCAAGTACTTTATGTGGTACTATGTGGAAGTTTCATTGCTTACATCTGCATCATGACCGCGCAAAAACTAATGCGCCCTACAGTAGTAAGCATGTATAATTATGTACAGCCTATTGTTGCTTCTATTGCTGCTATTTTAATGGGAATCGGAAGCTTCGGCTGGGAAAAAGGAGTTGCAATCGCATTAGTATTTCTTGGAGTCTACTTTGTGACTCAAAGTAAATCGAAAGCAGATTTGGAAGGTGTGTCATAACTCACCACAGAATTTTGACACACCTTTATCATTATTTCAGATCTTCAAAATAGGTATCGAGTAGGCTCTTGGCAGCAACAAAAGAGGTCAGATTTCCCCTGAGCACTTGTTGCTCCTTTTCTTGTAACATCGATTCGATCTTGGCATTATGATAGAAACTGTCACGTAACTGTTCATTGATGCTTTCATACATCCAGTATTTACTTTGTTCGTTACGGCGATATTCAAAATAGCCATTACCTTTCACAAAATCGATATACTCATACACCATATCCCATATTTCCTTTACCCCAAGATTGTAGAATCCGGAATATGTGAGTACACGCGGTGTCCATCCGGAATCGGGAGCGGGAAAAAGATGCAAAGCATTACGGAACTGAGCAGCGGCCAATTTGGCTTTATCGATATTGCTACCATCAGCCTTATTAATCACAATACCATCTGCCATTTCCATGATACCGCGTTTAATACCTTGAAGTTCGTCTCCCGTACCGGCCAACTGAATCAACAGAAAGAAATCGACCATCGAATGAACAGCCGTTTCACTCTGTCCCACTCCCACTGTCTCTACAAATATCTTATCGAAGCCGGCCGCTTCACACAGAATGATTGTTTCACGGGTTTTACGGGCTACTCCTCCCAAAGAACCGGCGGAAGGGCTAGGACGTATAAATGATTTAGGATGCACTGAAAGCTGCTCCATACGGGTTTTATCACCCAAAATACTTCCTTTGCTGCGTTCACTGCTCGGGTCGATGGCTAAAACAGCTAACTTACCTCCCTTTTCGAGAACGTGCAATCCAAAGACATCAATCGAGGTGCTTTTACCGGCTCCCGGTACACCACTGATACCTACACGGATTGAATTTCCGGAATAGGGCAGACATTTTTCAATAACTTCCTGGGCAGTAGCCTGATGTTCAGGACGCACACTTTCTACCAAAGTCACAGCCTGACTCAAGATCGTCACATCTCCCTTGACAATTCCCTCCACAAACTCACTAACCGACAATTGACGCTTCTTTACCTTCCGTTTCAGATAAGGATTTACAGATGACGGTTGTTCAATGCCTGCATTCACAACCAAACCTTTATACGCTTCGTTATTCTCAGGATGTTCCATGGCAGATATTAATTATGTGATTCGTTATTCGTAGCTTTTACATCGATCTCCACTTTCGGTTGCACCGGATCATTGGTGATCATCAGGATCCGTAAATGTCTCTTTTTCTTTCCAAGGTTCTTTTTCAGAACAGTCACCCTCAGCCGAGTACTTTCACCCGGTTGCAGTACAGTTTTTTTCAAAGCAACCCCCACTGCCGGATTAAATACTTGCAGTTTGCTAATTTGCAGAGGAGATTTACCCGTATTAGTGATAACAATGTCTCGTCTGGCTTTGTTTTTCTTGGCCAGCACCTGACTTAAATCAATCTTAGATTCGGACAGGCGAATAACAGGAGCGACCGCCTTATCCTGTTCGGTCATTCCTGAAAAGTCCGGAAGAAGGACTGCTGACACAGGTATTTCGTTCTCTTCACCCACTTTATCACCGGCAAAACGAGCCAGATAAACAGAAGACTGGGTCAAGCCCAAATCCATTAGTTGTTTGGTGTCGAGTGTGAGAGTAATGGTTCCTTTCTTACCCTTTAAAAGGACGGTCGGATTAGTTTCCATTTTCAGATAAGGCGGAAGGTGCATCAATACAGGTTCGTATGGACGATCGGAAAGATTGACTACTCCTAATGTGATTACCGGTTTCTCTCCACTGTGTGCATCCGGAAAATCAATATCTGTACGATCAATCCGGATTTGCCCGATTGCATAAGGATGTGTTTTAGTAAAGTCCTTGATTTCCTGAACCACCTCCCCGTCAAAATTCAGATAAACCAAACTGGGCTGTGCATTGCTGTAAATGCCGATTGACTTATTGAAATGCCCTAGCGCTTTAGCATCAAACGTAGCACTAACTGTTCCTTTTTCTCCGGGAGCAATCGGAGTTTTCGTCCAGTTAGCAACCGAACAGGCACAAGAAGTGGTAACATTAGTCAGTACCAAAGGTTTATCACCTGTATTGGTAATAGTATATTCTACAGAAACCGGACGTTTCCATTCGATTTGTCCGAAATGATGGGTCTCCTTATTAGAAGAGATACGAGGTTGAGCTACAGCCGATAAAGTAATAGTAAGTAAAGTAAATATGAAGAGTAAACTACGTTTCATTCGTCTCTGTTTTATAATTATTAGTTGTTTAGAGTACAAAAATAGGGGTTTTCAGTGAGATTCTGCCATTGATTACATATTTTTAAGCACAGGCAGAACGGCTTTCGCTTATATACCCTAATCGAAACTCTTTTTACCACGGAGTGACACGGAGTATCACAGAGTCTTTTCATCAAGAATCAACAACTTAAAATTGCCTCTGTGTTACTCTGTGTCCTCTGTGGTGGGTTTTGACGATCCTCCCCTTTCAAAAGACAGAGTTCTATTTACTGAGAAACTTCGTAACGGGCAGAAGCTGAATGGGCAGCATATTCGGGTGCATAGGCACTTTGAATAGTAGCAATTCCTGCTTCATAACTTCCCGCACGATCTACACGATAACTGTATTCTAAAACATAAGTCCCCTTATTCAAAGTATCGAAGAAGAAATCGGTAGAAGCATCTTTTACTGCAACATAACAACCGACATCACCGACATTACGATATCCGGACAGGACCTCTACCGGTTCAAGACAAGCAGCACGTTGATCTTTCAATTGTACAAAGTCCATTGTACGATCGAGACGAACGGTCAGACGAACAACTACTTTATCACCAACCTTTAATTGAGTTTTACCGATAACCGGCTGTAACCGGCGATTATTATTAACAATCGTCTCTACATACAATTTCTTATCAACATTCAACCCACTTCCCTGGCGGACCACTTTATCAAGATTCTCTTCGAACTGTGCATAAACTGCTCCCCAGGCAATACCCGGATCTCTCTTTTCAACGATAATCTCATCGGTATTCACGGTCTTCTTATCGGTAAAAGTCTTTTTGATATAGCCTAATCCCGGAACAGTCGTCTTGGCAGGACTTATCGTTTCTAAAACTTCATTGCCAAGGACAATACGCACGTCTCCCTGATTATCCAATAAATTAGTACCCCGGTAAAGCAAAGCATAAACAGCATTGGCTGTAGCTACCGGAGAGTCCCACTGTTGAGTTTGCTTCTGTTTTAAAAGCCACATTTTCATTTCTTCAACAATCGTGGCATTGCTGCCTACCATCTCAAAAGCCTCCATTACATCAACATGGGCAGGCACTTTTAAATTATTCCAAGCATACGGACTATCAGTCCTATCAAAGAACATGCCTTGCTCGTCTGTTTGAGTAAGATATTCTTTGAGAGATGCCATAAACTCCTGAGCTTCTTTTACCTTACCTGCCTTCTGTAATACAATAGCCGACCAGGCCTTCTCGGTGACGGATTGTTGAGACAATGATGGAGCAACTTTGGATAGGAAGTAATCATAACCTTCTTTCGCCGATGCCGGAACTTTCTCGCCAGAGATAGCAATCAAATAGAGATACTTCAATGCACTTCGTGAAATTCCCTCTGATTTATTGCCAACCTTTTCTGCCTCACGGATAGAACGATATTCCTGCAAGGCTTCTTTATGGAGATAACCGAAAGCTGCTTGTTGCATATCCAGCGCTCCTCCCTCCAGCGACTTCCCTGTAAGCAGGGCTATACGTGCATTCTGTTCTACAATGAAGTCGGTGACAAAAAGACTTCCGTCCATTCCTTTATACCAGCTCCACGAACCATCAGGTAACTGGAGTTCCTTTAATTTCAACAAAGCTGCTGTATTACTGTTACGGATATTATTCAAATCGAATAAAGTGGCAATACGCTCTTTTTGTTCGCTTTCCGAAGTCGCTTCCATCACCCAAGGAGATTCAGAAAGAAGGATATTCTTCACTTCCTGATTTTTTTGCAAATTACTCAAGAAACTTTCTTTAGTGCCTCCCTGGAGTTTCCAACTATCAAATATTGCCTGAATACGTGGCTGAGCATTCATGATATAAGCAGCCATTGTATTGGCATACCAGGAAGTAGCCCACGAAATAGCATCATCATTCCGAGGTTGTGATAGTGCCGGTAATGCTTGCACTGCATACCAAGCCGGATTGGAAGTAAACTCTACAGTTAAACGGCGGTTGGTCGCAGTCTTACTATGGTGATTGAACAGATCGGCCAAAGAAAAAGTACGTGTTTGCTCGCCACGAACAGGCATGGGCAAAGTCTCTGTCAAGTTCTCCTTATCACTGAGAACCGGAAGCAAATGCTGCTCTCCATCACTGAAATTTCCTCCTTCGGCAATCATCCGGCATCCCAAAAGTTCATATTTATCGGTTACTGTGAACAAGAAACTTACACCGACACTCTGTCCGGCTCCGGCATTAAATTTCTTCTGTTGGGTCGATATTACCTGATCTGTCATTGGATCGAAAAGTACCAGTTTCACAGTACCAGACAGATTTTTACCGGTCAGATTACTAACAGAAGCAGCCATGGAAGTGTGATCTCCTACCCGGACAAACCGAGGTAGATTCGGAGTAAGCATAAACTCTTTACTGGTAACAGCAGTAGCATCCATCTGCCCTGTCATCATATCTTGTGTATGAGCATATCCTCGGAAATTCCAGGTCGTGAGACTTTGAGGCATACGGAAAGAGAAACTGACCTCACCCTGAACGTTCGTGTGAAGCTGCGGATAAAAGAAGGCAGTTTCCGCAAAGTCGGTACGTAACTCTATATCTGTTGTCCTACCCATATCGGCATTGTCCATTGACATTGCTATTCCGCTCTCTTCCGTAACAGGAACCATTTCAGATTCGAAAACGACATCGGCTACGGCAGCGCTCTTCATTTGTGGTTTTGCAGCACCCATTCCGCGCAGACGTGCATATCGGGTAGTCGGGGCAGCATCATTGGTGACCGACAACATTTCGGCAACCGCATATAAAACCGGAGGCAAGTCAAAATGATCATAGCTAAACGGAGGCACCTTCAAATCAGTCCGGCGGAAACCAAAATAAAAATAGTTTGAGCCAACATAATCTCTCCTCCAACGAGCAATGGGGACAGAAAGTTGATAATGTAATTGCAATGACTGGTTGGTCTTCCAAATTTTATCCAAAGAGGCATCATACATAGTAGCCAGCATTTCGGCCAAAACAGGTGATTTCTGTGGATTACGGATAGTCAGTTTCCATTCCTCTTCCTGCCCGGGACGTAATTTATCACGGAATACATCCCAACGCATATTCAAGTTATGATCGGGCAAACGTTTTATCAGGCTTACCTCCTGTTCGTAAACAACACCTTTACGAACAAATACAAAGGTAATACCCAAACCATTCCCGTAGGCTTCCCGATACGGATATTCAAAACGAACAAGAGAATCGGACAAATGAAGAAGCTTACTCTCCAGATGCTTATTACCACAGAACACATCCATTAAGACATAAGTATCTTTTTCGGAAGTACCAAAATAGAACAGGGCAGGATGTGCTGCATCAAACCGGGTATTCACTTCATAACACCACAAAGGCATAGATACCGGAGGACGCTTATCATCGGAAGCAAAAAGAATCACTACCTTTTCCGCATCTACCTTACGGCCTTGATCATCTTTCACCGAAGCTACAAGTTTGTAAGCACCTGAAGGAAGTTTTTTCCAATCGGAGAACAAGATCTCTTCATTGGACCTAAACGAACCGGAAAGAGCCGGTTGATCGGAAACGTCCTGTTCTTTCAAGGGTTTTGATTTCTGATAATCGGAAATCAAAAACAACCGGTAACTGCCTTCGACACTGACCGGTTTACGATCCAGATTATTTACCCGAAAAGTCGCTTTCACAGAATCATCCTTGCAAATCAACCCGGATATATCAGCAAACAATAACAAAGAGGTCTTTCCTGCCCGCAGACTTGTTTCTGAGGTTTGCGTTTCACCTGCGACATTGGTTACTGAAAGCTGCACTTTATAGTCATAATATAAAGAGGTATTGTCACCGTCTCCCAAATCGGGATTCGAAGTGTCTGGTTTCAGATCCACAGGAATTTCGAAGTTTCCATCTACTCCCAAACGGACAGTGTCAGAGGCCAAAATAACCGGATTCATCCCCCACATCCGCCAAGTATACAATGAGCGGGTAATGGTATAAGCAACAGGAATATCCTGTAACGGCACACCACTGAAAGTTTTTACACTCCCTTTCAACTCGACACGATCTCCCAACCGATAACTTTCAGTCACCGGCTCAAAAGTAATATCAAATGTAGGACGTTTGTAATCCTCTACACGAATGGAACGAAATCCGTTTTGAGTATTCAAACAGAAAGTACCGTTCAAACAAACGGACGGTAAAACAAATTCTGCGGTGAAAGATCCAAAATCATTGGTACGCAGCTTCTTTGCACTGATTTCTTGCCCATTGGCATCCGAAAGAGTCAGCGTATATTCCTGTCCCGCAATCACATGGGCAGAGTCAGGATACTGTTCATAGGCAATGCCTTTTACATAGACAGTCTGCCCCGGACGATAAACAGAACGGTCGGTAAGCAAAGTTACCACAGAAACAGGTTTTGAATGGTCTGCAAAATTATAATCTCCTCCCCATAAATACATCTGCGGCATAGCTGTATCATTCCCTTTGGCAGCAGTCAGATACCTATATTTTTCCGACGAAGCAAACTGTACTTTCCCTTCGGTATTGGTAGTGGCTGTCAGAAGTTGTTTGTTCTGTCGATCGAAGAATGAAAGAACAACACCCTGCAAAGGCTTGCCACTCATAGCATCGAGAATAGCTACCTCACTCAGATTAGAAGGTAGAGATCGGGTAAGAACTTTAAAGCAAGTAGAATAGAGAAATTTTGAAACATTGGAACGAACCTTAACACCCGGAATAACACGGAGGGCGTACAGTCCTGTTTCAGGTGCCTTTATGTGGTAGATGGAATCTTTCACTTTATAGTCATCCGACGGGAAGAGAACATAATGTTCCGATGAAAGTAAACGTCCATGTTTTTTTAGAAATGCGTCATTGGGTGCTTCCACCGTATTCGGACGTGCCGGTAAATTAATTGCATACAACTCTACCGTAAAGTCTTTCAAATTTTTAAAGCTGACTTTTAAATCAAACTCCTCACCCGGATAAACTGTTGACGGGGATTGTACTGTCAGATCGGGACGCAGAATTTCTTGCTTCAGTTCTTTCAGAGCATTGATGCGGCGATAGTCCGGATAGCGAGAGATAGCCTCTTCGCACAATTGTAACGCAGAAGCGGGCACTCCTGCATCCATTGCCGCCTGTGCCTTGAGCAAATAAACTTCTGCACAGACATCATGTGACTTATTTTCGGCAATCAGTTTGTCCAGTGCAGCCAAATAAGGATCCTGTGTCAAGCCAAGTTTCCCCTCCGGAGCACGATAAGGCCGAAAATCGATATCAGTAAGCCTCTTCCACTGCAAATAATCCAAAGTAGTAAGCAACAGAGCATCGTGATTATCAGTCCGACGATATGAATTCATCATATGCTGATAAATTTCTTCAATGCGTACATTTATTAAAGAATCACGGCCAAATCCGGACAGATTCTCCAATGAAGTAATGGCACGGGAAGCCAACAAATGATACATATCATGATGATAGTAATCACTGGTTACTCCAAGTTCCACAAAAGGAATGTAGCTTCGGGAGGAAGTATCGAGCAGTAGCAAAGAGTCTTGAAATGTTACGGCTATTTCTGTCATTACTTTAGTTACAAACTGATTCTTACTCCACTCCCGGATATCAACAGAGGGAGCTTCTTCTTCCAAATCCGTACGTTGATTCAGTTTCCAACGGTTTTGGGAAGCATAATCTGCATACATACTACCGATAAGCGAATGCAGGATTGCACGGTCCAATGGCTTGTCCGTAGTCACCGCCCACTGCTCTAAGCCATTCAACGACACGTAAAAGCTATCCGGAGTAATCTCTTCCCTAAATTTCATCTGCCAAATATAAGCTTTCAGCATTTGAGGAGAATTCTTCTCTGCTTTAGCTTTTTGATAAATTTCACCGGTTAATCGGACAACTGTTTGGGGCAAACTTTTCTGCTGGGCCTGCTCCACTTGCTTCCATAATCTATCGTATGATTGAGCATATGTCCATGACATCATCCCCATAGAAAGTAACACGATAATACAAATCAGTTTAATTCTCATATATTAAAAGTTTAAGTATCAATACATAATTAACAAAGTAACAAATTAAAGTTTAAAGATTTGTTCTTTTTAGCTTAAAAAAAGAGAACAGGGCAAACGTGATACGATTATTAATGGTTCTAATTAATCTCTTTTAACACAAAAATCAAAATAGCAAAACTTTTTCGGGTATCTTTGTAATAAGAACCATTTATCTAATCACAAACTAAGGCACAACATTTTATGAAAAACCGACATTACTTAAGGCACATACTGGCCATTACTGCGTTATTATTCAATGGAGAAACCATTTACTCGCAAACTTATCCAATAGAAAACTACTTAAAAGCAGCAGGAGACTATGTTACTATTTACAATGGTGAAATCGAATTAACATACAGTCTTGCCCAATACGACAATCTTCCCTATTTTCAAGGTGATGAATTTACCACAGGAGAGATTATCTTCAAAGGAAACCGATACCCGGGACTGGATCTTCATTTGGATTTACACAAAGACCAACTTTGTGCACTGACTCCTGACAGCCATTACAGCATGATTATCAATAATGAAGGAATCGAACAAGTCAACCTGCACAATACTACATTTATCTATTTCCGTCCGACAAAGAAGACAGATCTCAATAAGGGATTTTACGAATTACTACAAGACGGAAAGCGACTGAGACTGCTGGCACGAAAAACATACTCCGTTGCTCAGATCAACGTAGAAAAAATAGCCAAAACCCGCAAACATCAAACTGAATATTTCATATACGGAGTAAAATATTATCTGGAATACAATGGGATATATTATCCCGTCAGTAACAACAAGTCGTTTGCCAAGATCTTTCCGGAGCAACATAAACTGATAAAACGTTACGCACGAAAACATAAACTTAATTTTCGCCATGACGCTGATGCCTCATTAATCGCTCTTACTAACTTTTGTGAAGAATTGATAGACCAAAAACAAACACGATGAAAAAAAGTACATACTTATGGATGTTGCCCCTACTATTTGCATGGCCGCAACAAATGACGGCTCAACACCCCCTCTCACTTCCTGCCGACAGTATAACTATTGACTCCTTATTGGAGACTGTAGAAAAAAATACACCCTATAGGGTTTTCAGCACTATTAGTGCTCCTTTCAAGGTTTTGGTGAAAGGAAAAGCTTCACCCCTGCAACAATTAAAAGAAGCACTTGAGCCGACTCCCTATAAATTGTCAGTATCCGGAAACAATTTATTCGTGCTAAAAGAGCAGGAACTCATCACGCTATTACCTGCTAAACTGACTGGAGAACCGGAAAAAGGCGAAAGTTATTATGGTGACGTATATACTTACCTAAGCGGAGAACCTGAAAAGGCATCTTCAGAAAACAAAGTGTATAATGTGGGAGATGTACGAATCAAGCAACCACCACGAAAAGCGGTACTCAAAGGGCAAGTTACTAACTTTAAAACCGGTGAGCCCATGATAGGCATCAATCTGATTTTAAAGGACCCATGGATTGCGACGACAACAGATGTTAAGGGAAACTTTACTCTTGAACTTCCTACCGGACACAAACAAATTGATATCAAAGGACTTAACATTAAAGATACCCGTCGACAAATTATGCTTTACAGTGATGGTACACTGGACATCGAACTTGAAGAAACTACACATATGCTGGACGAAGTAACCATTACTTCCGGACGTATACAAAATGTGAAAAGTACGCAATTAGGTGCAGAAACACTGCGTCCAACCCAATTGAAGAATATCCCGATGGCCTTGGGAGAAGTAGACATTTTAAAGATGGTACAGGCTTTACCCGGTGTAAAAACAGTAGGTGAAGCTTCAAGCGGCTTCAACGTACGTGGTGGAGCTACCGACCAGAATCTAATTCTGCTAAATGACGGAACCATCTATAACCCGAACCATTTATTCGGCTTTTTTGCAGCCTTCAATTCAGATATGGTAAAAGAAGCCGAGATATATAAAAGCAGCATCCCGGCACAATATGGTGGACGTATTTCATCCATTCTGGATATCACCGGTAAAGAAGCCAATAAAGAAAAATTCACCGGTTCGGCCGGTATCGGTCTGGTAACGAGTAAACTGAATCTGGAGATTCCGATTATCAAAGACAGAACGTCTGTATTACTAAGTGGGCGTACTACGTATTCTGACTGGATCATGAAGCAGCTTCCGGAGAAAAGCGGATACAAAAACGGTACCGCCGGCTTTTATGATTTGGCTGCTATCGTGGCACATAAATTCAATGACAAACATAGTCTTAATGTCTACGGATACTATAGTCATGACCGTTTCGCTTTCAATTCAAACGAAAAATACGGCTACAATAATCTCAATGCTTCCGCACGATGGAGAGCTGTATTTAACGAAAAACTGATAGGATACTTCTCCGCCGGATACGATCATTACGATTACAATAACCGCGAGACCGTCAATGCATCAGCTGCTTATAAACTTTCATTTGATATTAATCAGTATTTTGTCAAAGCAGACTTCACAAACATACTGGCCGATAAGCACACGCTCAACTTTGGTTTCAAGTCCATGCTCTATCATATCAATTCGGGCACTTATGAACCTGAAGGAAGTGAATCATTTGTAAAAAAGGACGTTTTACAAAAGGATAAAGCCTTGGAAACGGCATTTTATTTAGGTGATGAATGGGAAATCACTCCCAAACTATCGGTCAACGCTGGTATCCGTTACTCACTGTTCAGTGCACTCGGTCCACGTTCGTACTATCAATATGCATCAGGCATGCTCCCACACGAATCGACCATAACGGACACTATCACTGCAGGAGCAGGAAAATTCATGAAGACTTATCATGGGCCGGAATTCCGGTTATCCGCCCGGTATGCTTTCACAGATAATTTCTCGGTCAAAGCCGGATTTAACTCGATGCGGCAATATATCCATAAGTTGTCGAACACTGTCATTATGTCGCCAACGGATACATGGAAGTTGAGCGATGTGAACATCAAACCCCAAAGAGGCTGGCAAGCCGCAGCCGGACTTTATCTAAATTCTCCGAGTGGCATCTGGGAATATTCTGTGGAAGGATATTACAAACGAATGTCCGATTACCTGGATTATCGTGGAGGAGCAAAGCTACTTATGAACCACCATATTGAAACTGACGTCATCAACACGCAGGGACATGCTTATGGCGTAGAATTGCAGGTAAAAAAACAAGTCGGTAAGCTCAACGGATGGATGAGTTACACGTATTCACGTACCTTCTTGAGACAGAATGATAAACGAATTGAGAAACCGGTGAATAACGGTGACTGGTATCCTACAGAATACGATAAGCCTCACGACTTTAAGTTTGTAGGTAATTACAAATTTACGCATCGATACAGTATGTCAATCAACGTGGATTATAGCACAGGACGCCCCACTACCATACCTGCCGGACAGTATTATGATGAATCAACGCAATCGATGCGAGTTTACTATACGGAAAGAAACTCATACCGCATACCGGATTACTTTCGTACAGATATCTCTTTTAATATAGAACCCAGCCATCATCTGACCCTGTTGACACATAGTTCTATTTCGATTGGGGTATACAATGTAACCGGAAGAAAGAATGTGTATTCTATTTATTATATGCCGGAAGAAGGACAAATAAAAGGATACCAAATGTCTATTTTCGGAGTTCCGATTCCTTTCATTACGTATAACATAAAATTCTAACACCATGCTGAAATCAAAATATAAAATCTATCTGTTACTACTCTGCCTGACAGGTTGTGTTTCAGAATACAACGCACAACTACCTTCTTCCGATGAAGAATTGCTGGTAGTAACCGGCGACATTATCGCTAATACAGAAGCCATATTCTCATTAAGCAAAAGTATTCCACTATCCGAAGACATGCCGGAAGATTATCGAAACATTTATGCCAGAATTGCTGTAGTAGGCAGCGACGGCTATCGAAGTGATTTCGGAAGGCTCTTGGTGATGGTAAATACCAGGTCAGTATCGGTGAATTGCAGGATGATGTATCCTACGGAATAGAGATAGAATACGACGGAGAGATTTATACCTCGTCTCCTTCCACACCGATGGTATCTTCTGAAATAGACAGTGTTTCGTGGATACAACCAGAACCTGAACAAGCACTTTCTATACGGGTATCGACCCATGGTGATCCCGGAAAAACTCAATACTACATGTGGAACTATCGGGAAGACTGGGAGATAAGAGCCAGCTACATTACAACTTGCTACTTTGATCCGGATATGAACCGCATCTATGAAGACAGCAATTATCCAACTTTCTATTGTTGGAAAAAGGAAATATCAAGAAATATATTGATTGGCTCTACGGAAAAGTTGAAAGAACATCTGATCATAAATAATAAGCTACTTGATGTGCCGGTCAATGAAGACAGATTCACTGTACTATACAGCATACAGGTACAGCAACGGGCATTGAGTAAAGAGGGATATGAATATTACTTGAATGTACAGCAACAGAATGAAGAAATGGGAGGAATCTTTACTCCACAACCCTCTGAAATCCAAGGAAACATTAGTTGTATCAGTCAGCCTGGACGAAGGACGATCGGTTATGTAGGCGTCTATAAAAACATCTCTGAAAAGAGAATATACATTCATCCCAACGAAATTAAACGTCCTCCTCTATACAGTGGCTGTGAAGAAGTGTCGGATAGCGAAATGGATGAACAGGGCTATAGCACATATCTGATAAGATACCTTGTCGGTTATCGTCCAGTCGGTACAGGCACTCACATTGACCACTGGGCCCTACGGAGATGTACAGAATGTGAAGCCAACGGAGGAAGTAAAAACAAGCCTTCATTCTGGCCCAACGATCATCAATAACTTAAACAAAAGGAGGCAATTATGAAACGGATTTTCACACTATATCTCTTTATCTTATTCTGTCTGATTTTGCAAGCACAAGAAGAATTATATGAACGGGTATACGTACATACGGATAAAACGTGTTATTTGGCCGGTGAAGAAGTATGGCTCAAATTTTATACTATTGACACACATTTTCGCCCATCTTCTTTCAGCAAAGTGGGATACATAGAAATATCGAATACTGAACGGCCTAAAGCACAACTTAAACTGGCACTTGACAATGGGAGCGGTTCGGGCAAAGTCAAGATTCCTACAGACGCTCCTTCGGGAATTTATGAATTGACCGGATACACACGATATATGAGGAATGAAGGAGAAAAAGTGTTCTTCAGAAAATCCATTGCTGTAATTAACACTTTCCGAGTATCAGACTCCGATCCTATTGAACTAGCGGATTCTGCCGAGATATATCCGAAAGGGAAACCGGCTACCACCGAAAATATTCATATAAAAACTTCCCGGTCGAACTACAACACACGCCAACTCGTAGAATTGACCATTAATAGACTACCGGATGAAGTATCCGATCTTACTGTCTCGGTAAGCCGTAATGATTCACTGGTAACCCTCCCGCCTCTTGAAGAATCCACCTGGAGAAAACAAGTGACCGCTACTCCCGGAACATTTTCCGGAAAATGGATACCGGAATATGAAGGGCATATCATCTGCGGACAGATAGAAAGCCCTACAGGAGAAACATTGAAGCAAGTACAAAATGAACCTATATCAGCCGACATCGCTTTCGTAGGAAAAGATATACGATATGTGCAAGGACAAGTGGAATCGGGAGGAAATACACTGTTCTACACAAGCCATGTATATGGAACGAACGATGTAGTAGCCGCTGCATGGAACATTAACGGGGAACCGTTCAGAATGAACATCTTATCACCCTTCAGTGAAAAGTTACCCCAAAACTTGCCATCATTAAAACTCTATCGGAATAAAAAACGACTGTTGGAAAGGAGCATAGGTATACAGCTGCAGCAAGTCACAGTGCTCGATTCATTGGATCATGCCATTCCTCTGCAATCTTGTTATGGACTTCAACCTTATCTGAATTACAATTTGGATGAATACACACGATTCAATACAATGACAGAAACTTTCGTGGAATTCGTACGCAGTGTGATAATACGTAAAGTTAATGGAAAACGTAGATTAAGAGTACTCAAAGAAGGAGAAAAAAGATTCAATATCGGAAATACATTGGTACTGCTGGACGGTGTTCCCATTCATGACCATGAGGATATTTTAAAATATAATCCCAGATTGGTGAAGAAAATCGAAATATATAACGGCCGTTATGGATTTGGTGGTGAAGTATTCGAATGCATGATTTCACTTACTACCCAAAGAGGAGACTTACCTTCCATACAGCTTAGTGACGATTCACGACTAACGGTTTACGAGTGTCCGCAACTGCCTGTTACATTTAAGATGCCTGAATATAAAGACGCTACTGACAAAAAATCACGTAGACCGGATTTCCGCCATACGCTATACTGGAATCCCTCTGTAGAGACAGAAGCAGGAATAGATACCACACTTTCATTCTATACTTCTGACCTTGAAGGAGAATTTAAGGTGGTAGTGGAAGGCTTCACATTAAAAGGAGAGCTGATCAGAGGCGAGGTAAACTTCCATGTGAAAAAATGACCCGGCCTCAAAACTCAACGACACGAAACAAACTTGAGTCAAAATAAAAAAAGTGGGGAACACTTTTATTTAGTGTATCCCCACTTCATCATTTCATTTCTGCCGGCTTCTCTCAAACATCTTTCCAGCAGATGCATTACTACTTTTTTCATTGCTTTAAATACTAATAATAATTACCTTAATTAATACACACTGAAAACCTGAAGGGAAAAACGCTTAGAGCGTCACATATCCCCAAATGTTAGGATTGGCATTAGCCAAATTCTTTAATAAACTTCTTACAATCTTCATAATCTTTTTACCTTAAAAACTGTTACCTAAAAACTTTGTCATCCTATTTTTTATGTTTTACAACACAAAAGTAAAGCCAAAACAGATACGTTGTACTCAAAAGCAAGATAAAAACATGTTTTAAAACACATTTCTTGATGTATATCAAGAAAAAGAGTCCCGGATGGTAATCAAAAGACAAAACAGGACAATAAGGGAGTCAAAAAGACAGGCTGCAACTGACAATATCTCACATCCGAATGACAGGCCGTCATAAAGTAGACAGGAAGAAAGATAGTTTTCAAAAGTAGAAAAGACACTAAAAAGAAAAGAGGAAAGCGTTTACACCACGCTTACCTCTTTTCACTATCAATGGACTTTATTTATTTCATTGGAGTCTGCTCCAAAGTAGCAATTAAAAAGTCATAGAATTTTTGAACTGTCGGAATCAAAGCTCTTTCATCGGGAGAATGCGGAGAGCGTAGTGTTGGCCCAAATGAAATCATATCCAACCCAGGAATAATAGCTCCGATGATGCCACATTCCAATCCGGCATGAATTACTTTCACTGCCGGTTCTGTACCAAACTGCTTCTTGTAAGATTCCTTCATAGCATGTAAAATCGGAGAATTAATATCGGGTTGCCATCCGGAATAGCCTCCGGTCATCTCTACCTTCATACCTGCCATAGAAAAACAGCATTCCAAACTGGTAGTCAGACATTCCTTCATACTGTCACTGGAACTGCGCGCAAGGATTTTGAAAGAGGCTTTACCTTCACCAATATTGATGATAGCTAAATTTGAAGAGGTTTCCACGGTATCGGGAATAGTAGGAATCATACGCATCACACCATTCTGGCAAGCAAAAATAGCATCGATCAGATTATCCTGGATTTCTTCAGGAACTTCTCCAGCAGGTAATTCTACCCGTTCTGCAGTAAAGCAGATAGGAGTTTCGATCGCTTTGAACTCTTCATTGAAAAGATCTTCACAATATTTCACCAAAGCCAACAATTCTTCTTCATTTTCAGCAGGAATAGTCACTACAGCATGTGCCTCGCGAGGTATGGCATTCCGCATATTTCCGCCTTCCCAGCTTGCCAGGCGGGCTTCATAAGTTGCTACTGCCTCACGTATAAAACGTACCAACAATTTGTTGGCATTGGCACGTCCCTGATTAATCTCCAATCCGGAATGTCCTCCACGAAGACCTTTCAGATTCACTCTAATAGCGATATCACCTTCTTCCGGAGCAACTTCCTTATATTCAAGAGAAGCAGTTACATCCATACCACCGGCACAGCCAATATAAAGTTCACCTTCATCTTCAGAATCAAGATTAAGCAATATTTCGCCATTCACCGTACCCGGTTTTAAGCCAAAAGCACCATACATGCCCGTTTCTTCATCTTTCGTAATCAAAGCCTCCAATGGCCCGTGTTTTAGATTCTGATCTTCAAGAACAGCCATGATAGCAGCTACACCCAAACCATTATCGGCCCCCAATGTAGTACCTTTCGCTTTTACCCATTCACCATCTATATAAGTTTCGATCGGATCTTTCTCAAAATCGTGAACTGTATCGTTATTTTTCTGCGGAACCATATCCATATGTGCCTGAAGGATAACTCCTTTACGATTCTCCATCCCCGGAGTGGCGGGTTTACGGATAATCACATTACCGGCATCATCCACAAAAGTTTTCAATCCAAGACTATTACCGAAGTTTACCAGAAATTCGGTAATTTTTTCCATATGTCCCGATGGGCGGGGAATCTGTGTCAAAGAATAAAAGTGCTTCCATACATTTTGTGGAGCTAAATCAAGAATTGTGCTCATAAATGAATTATTTATAGGTTTTAAATCAATTTCTAAAGGTCAAAGCTACTAAAAAGAATGGAAAAGAAAGAATTACCGGAAGAAATTCAAATAAAAAAAGTTCAAAAAGCGGATTCAGAGATTAAATATATATCTTTCAGTACATACAATATTTAATCCGCCCCCGTCACTTCCGGTGTAAAAAAGAAATAGTCACCAATCCATAAACACCCAATAAAATAACCAGCAGAGTCTGGATGCCATGAACAATTAGTGCAAAAATCCCAGCATCCGTCGCATTTACCCCGTAAAGCATCATCATGGTAATAACGGCAAAATGCCATGGACCGGCTCCATTCGGAGTAGGCACAATTACAGCAAAGGTACCTCCAACAAACATAACCAATGCAGCAAGTAAGCCCAAATGTGCCGTAAAAGCAAAACAATAAAAAGTGAAATAAAAATGCAGGAAATAGCTAAGCCATATCAAAAAACTATAGAGTAGAAAAAGCGGAAGATTCTTCACATTACGCAGTGACATAATTCCTTCACAAACATTAAGCACAACTCCTTTCACTTTCTCAAAGAAAGAAAGCGTACGAATCAGATAGTAGAGAAGTACAATAACTCCGATTGTACAAAATAAAACAATGTAAAACCAGACAGAAGTAAGTAAATGCATGAATGAGGGGATTTTCGTTCCGGTTTGCTCAAGGAAGGTAACAAACACAGGCATTTGCAATAGAACCGTAACGCCGGTAATCAAAAGAATAGTCACAGTATCTACCAGACGTTCGGTAACCACAGTCCCTAAAGATTTAGCAAAAGAAACGTTGTCATACTTAGCAAGTACCCCGCAACGACTCACCTCACCTACCCTCGGTACAACCAAACTAGCTGCATACGAAATGAAAATGGCATCAACACAATCCCTTCTTCGGGGAAATGCTCCCAAAGGCTCCAGCGTCTGGCGCCAACGCCAACCACGAAATACCTGTGCAAATATGCCGAAAAGAAGCGAGAAAGCCATCCACCACCAGTTTGTGCCATGTTGCAAAACTTCCATAGCCTTCACAAAATCGAAGTCACGATAGACCCAATATAAGATAAAGCCTCCCAAAACCAATGGTAAGATAAGTTTCAGCGCCTTTTTTATTAGTTTCTTCATCCCTAATTCTTTATTCTTCATTTAAAAGAATTACCTTTGTCTGCTGCAAAAGTAGTTATTTAGTTGATAAATGAAATTAGTAAAGCCTAAAAAGTTTCTCGGACAACATTTCCTGAAAGACCTGAAAGTGGCACAGGACATTGCCGATACAGTAGATACATTCCCCGATTTGCCAATTTTGGAAGTCGGACCGGGAATGGGTGTGCTCACTCAGTTTCTTGTTAAGAAAGAACGGTTGGTAAAAGTTGTAGAGGTAGACTACGAATCAGTAGCCTATTTGCGAGAAGCCTATCCGTCATTGGAAGATAACATCATCGAGGATGACTTCCTGAAAATGAACTTACAACGTTTGTTCGACGGACATCCTTTCGTCTTAACTGGAAACTACCCTTACAACATATCCAGCCAAATTTTCTTCAAAATGCTGGATAACAAGGATCTGATCCCCTGCTGTACTGGAATGATTCAAAAAGAAGTAGCCGAACGCATCGCCGCCGGACCGGGTAGTAAAACGTATGGTATACTCAGCGTTCTGATACAGGCCTGGTATCGGGTAGAATATCTGTTTACAGTAAATGAACAGGTGTTCAATCCACCTCCCAAAGTGAAAAGCGCAGTCATACGAATGACACGCAACGAGACACAAGAGCTCGGTTGTGACCCCAAGCTATTTAAACAAATTGTAAAAACAACTTTCAACCAGCGTCGAAAGACATTACGAAATTCAATCAAACCGATTTTAGGTAAAGATTGCCCGTTGACAGAAGACGCCCTGTTTAATAAACGACCGGAACAACTGTCGGTACAAGAGTTTATCCACCTGACAAATCAGGTGGAACAAGCACTGAAAGTTCCGATAGAACCAGTTTCTCAGATAGAAAATCCATAAAGAACCAACCGGATTATCGGACTGAACTAACAAAGTAGGAAATGTAATATACAAAACTTGTCTTCCTTATTATTACAGGAAGTTAAGTAAGGCTGTAATTATGAACGAAGAATACATTGACAACGTAAAAGAACTTATCGAAGAAAAAGATGCCGATAAGGTAAAAGAGCTTCTTATCGACCTACACCCTGCTGACATAGCGGAATTGTGTAACGAGTTGAACCCGGAAGAAGCCCGCTTCGTCTACCGATTACTTGATAATGAAACAGCTGCGGATGTACTTGTCGAAATGGATGAAGACGTTCGTAAAGAGTTTCTCGACATCCTGCCATCAGAAACTATTGCCAAACGCTTCGTTGACTATATGGATACGGACGACGCAGTAGACCTGATGCGTGAACTGGATGAGGATAAACAGGAAGAAATACTTTCGCACATTGAAGACATCGAGCAGGCAGGAGACATTGTCGACCTGCTGAAGTATGATGAAAATACTGCCGGTGGTTTGATGGGTACGGAAATGGTAACCGTCAACGAAAACTGGAGTATGCCCGAATGTCTGAAAGAGATGCGCCAACAAGCCGAAGAACTCGACGATATCTACTATGTATATGTAATAGATGATGATGAACGCCTTCGCGGAATATTTCCACTGAAAAAGATGATCACATCTCCCTCTGTATCTAAAGTAAAACATGTAATGCAGAAGGATCCTATCTCAGTACACGTAGACACCCCTATCGATGAAGTGGCACAAATTATTGAGAAATATGACTTGGTTGCCATTCCTGTTCTTGACAGTATAGGCCGACTAGTAGGACAAATCACCGTAGATGACGTCATGGACGAAGTTCGTGAACAATCAGAACGTGACTACCAGTTAGCATCCGGTCTTTCTCAAGATGTAGAAACAGACGATAATGTACTCCGCCAGACTACTGCCCGCTTACCTTGGTTGTTAATCGGTATGATTGGAGGTATTGGCAACTCTATGATATTGGGGAACTTTGATTCCACTTTTGCCGCGCATCCCGAAATGGCCCTTTACATTCCATTGATTGGTGGTACAGGCGGAAACGTAGGAACTCAATCGTCAGCTCTCGTCGTACAAGGCTTGGCCAACAGTTCCCTTGACGCCAAAAATACTTTCAAGCAAGTCAGCAAAGAAGCCGTAGTTGCCTTGATCAATGCTACGATCATCTCTTTACTGGTATATACCTATAATTTTATCCGTTTCGGAGCAACCGCCACAGTCACTTATTCGGTATCCATCAGTCTGTTCTCAGTAGTGATGTTTGCCTCCATCTTCGGTACTTTGGTTCCAATGACACTCGAAAAGATGAAAATAGATCCGGCCATAGCTACAGGACCGTTTATTGCCATTACGAACGATATCATCGGCATGATGATGTATATGGGGATTACGGTGTTATTATCGTAAAAAATGGCTCAATTAAAAAAAAATAAAGGAAAATAGTATGAAGTAATCATTTTATTTCATTAATTTGTGATCTAATGGATTTAAAGACAAATCCTGTTTTCCTAAAAACGAATATACAATGATGGACTCTCATGACACTAACCAACCTTTGAAACAAGGGGAATTAGAAGAAGAAAAAAAAGCAGTTGAGGTTTCTGAAGAAATTACAGAAACTCCGGCTGAAGAAACTATTGTGGAAAAACCGACAGAAAATGCTTCGAAACTAAGCACGAAAGAAGAGGTGCTGCTCCGGTTAAAAGAAGTTGCCCAAGATGCTGAAAATGCAAACAAGCAAGAACTGGATGGTTTAAAGCAAACTTTCTATAAAATTCATAATGCCGAAATCGAGGCTGCGAAAAAAACGTTCGTAGAGAATGGTGGTGCCGAAGAAGAATTTATTGCTCAGCCCAGTGGCGTGGAAGAAGAATTCAAAAGTTTGATGGCAGCTATTAAAGAAAAAAGAAGTGCCTTGGCAGCTGAGATTGAAAAGCAAAAGGAAGAAAATCTACAAGTTAAACTATCGATTATCGAAGAGTTGAAAGAGTTAGTGGAATCACCCGATGACGCCAACAAATCCTACAACGAATTTAAAAAGCTACAGCAGCAGTGGAACGAAGTGAAATTGGTGCCACAAGCTAAAGTGAACGAGTTATGGAAGAACTACCAGTTGCATGTTGAAAAGTTCTATGATATATTAAAACTGAATAATGAATTCAGAGAATACGACTTCAAAAAAAACCTGGAGATTAAAACACATCTCTGTGAAGCTGCCGAAAAGTTGGCCGATGAACAAGATGTAGTCTCCGCTTTCCATCAATTACAGAAACTACATCAGGAGTTCCGTGACACCGGTCCTGTCGCCAAAGAATTACGTGACGAAATATGGAATCGCTTTAAAGCCGCTTCTACAGCCGTCAACCGTCGCCATCAGCAGCATTTCGAAGCTCTAAAAGAGACTGAACAACATAATTTGGATCAGAAAACAGTTATCTGTGAAATAGTAGAAGCTATTGAGTTTGACCAATTGAAAACATTTGCGGCATGGGAAACCAAGACACAAGAGGTGATCGCCCTGCAAAACAAATGGAAAACAATTGGTTTTGCTCCGCAGAAAATGAACGTGAAAATCTTTGAGCGTTTCCGTAAAGCTTGTGACGAATTCTTTAAAAAGAAAGGAGAATTCTTCAAGTTGCTGAAAGAAGGTATGAATGCTAATCTGGAAAAGAAAAAGGCATTGTGCGAAAAAGCAGAATCTCTGAAAGATAGTACAGAATGGAAAGAAACGGCTGAAATCTTAACCAAGCTCCAAAAGGAATGGAAAACAATTGGCCCTGTTTCTAAAAAATACTCGGACGCTGTTTGGAAACGTTTCATTACTGCATGTGATTACTTCTTTGAGCAAAAAGGCAAGGCCACTTCTTCTCAACGTTCTGTAGAACAAGAGAATCTAGAAAAGAAGAAGGCAATCATTGCCCGCTTAACTGCTATTGACGAAACGACGGATGCCGATGAAGCAAGCAAAGAGGTTCGTGAATTGATGAAAGAATGGAATGGTATCGGACATGTACCGTTTAAAGAGAAAGACAGGCTTTATAAACAATATCACGGTTTGATTGACCAACTTTTCGATCGATTTAATATCAGTGCATCGAACAAAAAACTGAGTAATTTCAAGTCTTCTATCGGCAATATTCAAAGTGGAGGCTCCCAGTCACTCTACCGTGAACGTGAGAAATTAGTCCGTACATACGAAAATATGAAAAATGAACTCCAAACTTATGAAAATAATTTGGGCTTCCTGACTACCTCTTCTAAGAAAGGAAATAGTCTTTTGACAGAAATCAACCGCAAGGTGGAAAAATTAAAATCCGACTTAGAATTAGTATTGCAGAAAATAAAAGTAATCGATGAATCAATCAAAGAAGAATAAAGGAAAATAATTTTAGTTCTATGTAAAAGGCGTATCAAAGGGATTTTGAATCTCTTTGATACGCCTTTTCTAAATTCAAGTGTTACACATTAAAAACAGGCATAAACATTCCCCATTTACCTACATAATATCAACAGATTATATTATTTCGTTTGCAATCCTACCACCGGATCGGACAGAAAAAAGTCTAAAACTACAGTTTGAAAGAACGACAAGAAACGGTTCTCTGCCACCGGAGATATTACCGAACAACTGTTTTATCGAAAAGACTTGAAAGGATAAAAAATCCCTCTAAAACTGCGGTTTTAGAGGGATTTTACTTATTTATAATGTAAATTTGTTGGGCTATCTGGACTCGAACCAGAAATGACAGGACCAGAATCTGTAGTGTTACCATTACACCATAGCCCAATGTGACTTACGATCAACATCTCTTGTTTCTCGTTTGCGGTTGCAAAGGTACAAAGTTTTTTTTAATCACAAATACTTTTCGCTCTTTTTTTCTAAAAAAATATCTAATATGCCGGATTCCAAAGAGATGCATCCCTAAAAAAAAACAAAAAATGAAATAGATTTAGCACATTACTTTCATTGATACAATAAATCAGCGTATATTTGTAAAAAATATCACGTTTATGACAAGAAAACAAAGAATCCCCTTTCCTTGTTATAAACAGAAACTGAACATTGATTATTTAATTTCAACCTATAAATGAACGAAACGAAAGTATTAATAGAAAAGATAACCGAAGGTATACAAGAAAAAAAAGGTAAAAACATTGTCATAGCAGACCTGACAAACATAGACGACACGATATGCAAATACTTTGTAATCTGTCAGGGGAACTCTCCCAGCCAGGTCATTGCCATTGTAGATTCCATAAAAGAATTTACCCGCAAAGGTGCCGGCACCAAACCCTCTGCCATCGACGGACAGCGAAATGCAGAATGGGTAGCTATGGACTTTTCAGATGTGTTAGTACATGTATTCCTACCGGAAGCCAGAAACTTTTATAATTTGGAGCACCTGTGGGCAGATGCCAAGTTAACTACAATTCCCGACATTGATTAATCTATCAGTATGGACAATAACAGCAAGAAACCCAACAATAAAGTAAATATGCCCAAGTTCAATCTGAACTGGATGTATATGATTATCGCCCTAATGCTTTTAGGGCTGTATTTCGCTAACGGAAGCAGTTCTGTCAGTAAGAACATCTCTTACGATGAGTTCCAGCAGTACGTACGTGACGGCTATGTAAGTAAAGTGATCGGTTATGATGATAATTCGGTCGAGATTTATATCAAACCCCAGTACGTAGGAACCGTATTCAAACAAGATTCCACCCGTGTAGGCCGGAATCCGATGATCACTACGGAAGCCCCTTCACGCGAGAACCTGGATAACTTTCTACAAAAAGAAAAAGAGGAGACGCACTTTGACGGTTCTGTCAGCTATGATAAGAAAAAAGACTATTTCAGTGCAATACTTTGGAATGTACTGCCGATTGTCTTCCTGATTGCTTTATGGATATTCTTCATGCGACGCATGGGCAGTGGTGCCAGCGGAGGTGCAGGCGGAGTATTCAATGTAGGAAAGTCGAAAGCCCAGCTTTTTGAAAAAGGCGGTTCCATCAAAGTAACTTTCAAAGATGTAGCCGGACTGGCAGAAGCCAAACAAGAAGTAGAAGAAATTGTGGAATTCCTGAAAGAACCCCAGAAATATACCGACCTGGGAGGTAAAATTCCTAAAGGCGCTCTATTGGTGGGGCCTCCGGGAACAGGTAAAACGTTGCTTGCGAAAGCTGTGGCCGGTGAAGCCAATGTACCTTTCTTCTCTTTGGCCGGTTCCGATTTCGTTGAAATGTTTGTCGGTGTAGGTGCATCCCGTGTACGCGACCTCTTCAAACAAGCTAAAGAGAAAGCTCCTTGTATCGTTTTCATCGACGAGATTGATGCTGTAGGACGTGCTCGCGGTAAGAATCCTGCAATGGGCGGAAATGATGAACGTGAAAATACGTTGAACCAGTTGCTGACGGAAATGGATGGTTTCGGCTCAAATAGCGGTGTTATTATCCTGGCAGCCACCAACCGTGTGGATGTACTAGACAAGGCATTGCTCCGTGCCGGACGTTTCGACCGACAAATCCATGTAGATTTACCTGATCTGAACGAACGTAAAGAAGTATTTGGTGTACACTTGCGCCCCATCAAAATAGACGATACGGTAGATGTAGACTTACTGGCACGCCAGACACCCGGATTTTCGGGTGCAGACATTGCCAATGTATGTAATGAAGCTGCTCTGATCGCCGCGCGTCACGGAAAGAAATTCGTAGGCAAGCAAGACTTTCTGGACGCAGTAGACCGTATTATTGGCGGACTTGAAAAGAAAACAAAGATTACTACGGAAGCCGAACGTCGGTCTATTGCCCTGCACGAGGCCGGACACGCCAGCATTTCCTGGTTATTGGAATATGCCAATCCATTGATTAAGGTAACTATCGTCCCCCGCGGACGGGCCTTGGGCGCTGCCTGGTATCTGCCGGAAGAAAGACAGATCACGACTAAAGAGCAAATGCTCGACGAGATGTGTGCTACTTTGGGCGGGCGTGCTGCTGAAGACCTTTTCATCGGCCGTGTATCAAGCGGAGCTGCTAACGATCTTGAGCGCGTAACCAAACAGGCGTATGGCATGATCGCATATTTGGGCATGAGTGAAAAGCTACCCAATTTATGCTATTATAATAATGATGAGTATTCATTCCAGCGTCCATATAGTGAAAAAACTGCCGAACTGATTGACGAAGAGGTCAAAAGAATGGTAAACGAACAGTATGAACGTGCCAAACAGATTCTCTCGGAACACAAAGAGCAACACAACGAATTGGCACAGCTACTGATCGATAAAGAAGTCATCTTTGCTGAGGATGTAGAACGTATCTTTGGAAAACGTCCTTGGGCTTCTCGTTCGGAGGAAATCATGGCAGCTAATAACAAACAAGAAAACGCCGTTCATCCTGCAGATGGAGAAGATGTAGACACAACTACTCCGCAAGCAACAGAGTCTCAAGAGGGCAATACGCAACAAGAGTCAGCGGCATCACAAAACTAAAAACGTAACAACACCTTGAAGAACAACTTTTTACAACGCGCCATAACAGGAATATTATTCGTAGCCATCATAGTGGGTTGTATACTTTATGACCCACTGGCTTTCGGCACTCTTTTTGTCATTGTCAGCGCTCTGACTATACGCGAATTCGGACATCTCGTCAACCAATCGGGAGAGGTAAGCATCAACCGGACTATCACCATGTTGGGAGGAGCTTATCTGTTTCTGGCCATTATGGGTTTCTGTATCGACGCTGCCGGTTCTAAAATATTTATTCCTTACCTGATATTAATCATTTATCTGATGGTAAGCGAGTTATATCTCAAAAAGAAGAATCCGGTTTTAAACTGGGCTTACTCCATGCTGAGCCAGATGTACATCGCGCTTCCCTTTGCCATGCTGAATGTGCTTGCTTTCCAGAATGATCCGGAAGCAAGCAGCGTATCATACAATCCGATATTGCCTCTATCCATCTTTGTCTTTTTATGGCTGAATGATACGGGGGCATATTGTTTCGGATCACTTTTCGGCAAACACCGCCTGTTTGAACGCATATCACCTAAAAAATCATGGGAAGGTTCCATTGGCGGAGGTATTGTAGCCATTGCCTCTTCATTTGTTTTTGCCTGCTACTTCCCCATCATGACATGGGCAGAATGGGCGGGACTGGCATTGGTAGTTGTCATTTTCGGAACTTGGGGTGACCTGACAGAGTCTCTGCTGAAACGCCAATTGCAGATTAAAGATTCAGGAAGTATTCTACCCGGACATGGAGGTATGCTCGATCGCTTCGACAGTTCACTAATGGCTATACCGGCAGGCGTTATTTACCTATATGCACTGACATTGGTCTAAAGCAGACAAAAAAATAAGTCACAAAAAAATAACGGGCTACAAACACCAAGTACCCTGCAAAAGATAGCAGAAACTTATTGTTTGTAGCCCGTTATTCTTTTAACTAACCTTCTTTTATTTTATTTGCACTTCATCCGAAAGCGTCACCTGCTTTGCTTCCTCCGGCATTGACTGGCCCTTTAAGTTAAAGACCACTTCCGTTTCCCCGTCCTTTACGGAATTCAATTTCACCTTAATGCCTTTCTTACCGGTCAGATCCAATGAATTCAAGTTGAAAGATACGGCACCATTCGCCTGGCGAGCGGTCACATCATCGTATGTATTATAGCGAAATTCCAAATGGATGTATCCATCATCCTCTCCCTCAGCAACTGTAGCCCGCATATCACGAACCAGACTGACAAGATGCTTCTCCTTAACCGGTAAATTCTGACGGAAAATGACATTCAGGTATCCCCGCCGATCCACATCATATCCTTGTTAACCCAAACCGGATCATTCCCAAATTCCGATTCATTCTCAGCCGTCAAATCTTCTACCTGTTTGGTCAGGACATTATAATTATGCTCTACCTTCACAGCATGATCATATCCTTCATAATTATCGTAAAGTGGGTTGAAGTAAGTAATCACCCGTTGCCCGTCTATCGGCTTATAAAATGGAATAGCAGTTGCAGCCGGCCAAAGAGTTCCCCAACGGTCAGCATTCAGCGAATAAGTGTCGCCACCGACCACACGTACCGTAGCCCAATCTACCGCTATATCTCCCAATGAATAGCCATCATTATCGTCACACGATTGCAATGCCGGCAGCATCAGTGTCAACATTGCCATCCAAAGTAGTTTTATTTTTTTCATCTCTTTTTTTAGTTAATCCTTATATCCTATAAATAAAAAAACCGGGCATTTACTGCACCGGTCTCCTGTTTATTATTGAATAAAAAACTATTTTTTAAGCAATTTCACCATTTCACGAGCTGCATGCCGGGGGGCTCCGGCCGGTCCGAGTAACCGTGCCATCTCTTCGTAACCGTCCAACATTTTGCGACGATAATCCTCCCGAAACAGCAAACACTCCAATTCGGCCCGCATATTCTCTACCGTCATCGTATCGGCCACCAACTCCCTGACAACTTCACGTCCGGCAATCAGATTGACCAACGAGATAAACTTCACCTTCAAAATATGCCTTCGGAGAAAAGACACCAATTTGCCCACCGGAGTATGATAACAAACCACCTGAGGAACACGGAAAAGAGCTGTCTCGAGAGTAGCCGTACCGGAAGTAACCAAGGCAACATTCGCCTGTTGGAGCAAACGATAAGTCCGGTCAAAAATCACCGCCAGTTCCGTTCCTTTTACAAATTTGGCATAGTATTCCGGAGAAATGCCCGGAGCAGCTGCCAGCACAAGCTGATAACCGGGAAAAGCTGAAGCAGCCCGGATCATATCGGGCAGATTATCCTTAATCTCCTGTTTTCTGCTACCTGCAAGCAAAGCTATGATAGGTTTATCTGCCAATTCACTATCGGCAATAAAATCGGCAAAGGACTCCTGATGCGACGCCTTGAAGGCGGTCACCTCATCTACCGTCGGATTTCCCACATAATGAATGGGATATCGATGTCCCTTGAAAAATCCTACCTCAAAAGGAAGTATGGAAAAAAGCTCGTCCACATCTCTTTTTATATTCTTGATCCGATACTCTTTCCATGCCCAAATCTTGGGAGAGATATAATAATAAACCGGTATCTTTGTTTTCGCATGCACAAACTTAGCAATATCGAGATTAAAGCCCGGATAATCCACCAGAATGACCACATCGGGCGACCACGCCACGATGTCCTCCTTGCATCTCTTCATGTTGGCAAAAATGGTCGTCAAATGTAGCAGCACAGGGATAAACCCCATGTAGGCCAACTCTTTATAATGCTTCACCATTGTTCCTCCCACGGCAGCCATCAAATCACCGCCAAAGAAGCGAAATTCAGCTTCCGGGTCTTCCTCTTTCAGTGCAGCCATCAAGTGGGAAGCATGCAAATCGCCCGAAGCCTCGCCAACAATCAGATAATATTTCATAATTCCCAGGATTTCAGTTCATCCATAAAATGATAAGCGGTCATATCCACTACAGTAGGTGTAATCGCTACGTATCCATTAGCTAGTGCCCAGTGATCATTCTTTTCGTTTTCCGGTTCATGATCGATAAATTCTCCGGTTAACCAATAGAAATTCGCATCGTCTCTCCGGGGGCAAGCCTGCCATTCTCCGCTCCAATGTCCTTTGGCCTGTTCGCAGATTCTCACCCCTTTTATCTCCTGAGTATTAGGAAAATTCACATTGAGGCAAGTCAGTGGCGGAAGTCCTTTCTCAAGCACCATCGCAGCTATTCTCCGGACATAAGGTCCTGCTGCATCAAAATCAGCTCCGGGGGCGTGGTCACAAATAGAGAAACCGATAGAAGGAATCCCATTGAGACAACCTTCGATCACGATCCCCATCGTACCGGAATAGTGCACATTGGTAGCGGAATTGTCACCATGGTTGATTCCACCAACAACCAGGTCCGGCTTCCGGTCGAGTATCTGATTCCGTGCCAGTTTTATGCAGTCGGTCGGTGTACCGGAACATTTATAAACAGTCAGTCCCACATCTTTCTTTAATAACTGATAGTGCACCGGCTGTGTCACCGTCAATGCACATCCACTGCCGGAACGAGGGGCATCCGGGGCCATTACCACTATCTCGCCCAGCGGGCGGAGGAATTTTATCAGTTCACTAATACCTTTTGCCATGATGCCGTCGTCATTGGAGACGAGGATCAGAGGTCTTTTATTTTCCATACAATCTACCTTATCTGTTATTTTATGTTTTCGAAATGCACAAAAGTAACAAAAAGAACTTGTATCGACAACAGAACCAAATAGGAAAGCGAAAGTCTCTTCATTTTCCATAGATGATAACTATAAAAGAGAGGAATAAAAACATCCGGGTGTTTTACACAACAACATCCGGATGTTTTAAGATAGAACATGGGGATGTTATTATCCAAAACATGGGGATGTTATTATCCAAAACATGGGGATGTTTTGCCACTTCTCTTTTCATGTAAACCCAGAAAGGGTCTGATGTTTAGCCATGCAGACTACCCGTTTACAAATCTTAATCTTCTGCAAGTGAGTAAAAAAAGGAATCGATATTCAATTTTAATACGTATATTTGCAAGCTAAAAAGAGAAAAAATGCCCGTATCTCACCTGGCAGTTATTAACAAAACAGGTGACTTATCAACAGATTAAGCAAAGTTTCTATTTTTTAGTAGGCGCTCTGAGGATTTATCACTTATTTCGCTGCCAATAAATTTAGATAATATGGGAAAAATAATTGCTTTGGCCAATCAAAAAGGTGGTGTAGGAAAAACAACGACTACGATTAACCTCGCAGCTTCGCTGGCTACGCTCGAAAAGAAAGTACTGGTTGTTGATGCAGACCCACAGGCAAATGCCTCTTCCGGATTGGGAGTCGACATCAAGCAATCTGAATGTACTATCTACGAATGCATTATCGACAGAGCCAACGTACAGGACGCTATTCATGACACCGAAATTGATTCGTTGAAAGTCATTTCATCGCACATTAATCTCGTAGGCGCCGAAATAGAAATGCTAAATCTCAAAAACCGCGAAAAGATACTGAAAGAAGTGCTGACTCCGTTAAAGGAAGAGTATGATTATATTTTGATAGACTGCTCTCCTTCGCTGGGACTGATCACAATCAACGCCCTCACGGCGGCCGATTCGGTGATTATCCCCGTACAAGCGGAATATTTTGCCCTTGAGGGAATCAGCAAACTGCTGAATACCATCAAGATCATCAAATCGAAACTGAACCCGGCACTCGAAATAGAAGGTTTTCTGCTGACCATGTACGACTCACGTCTGCGTCAAGCCAACCAAATCTATGATGAAGTGAAACGCCACTTCCAGGAACTGGTGTTCAAAACCGTCATCCAGCGTAACGTAAAACTGAGTGAAGCCCCCAGCTACGGCCTCCCCACCATCTTATATGATGCAGAGTCCACCGGAGCGAAAAATCATTTGGCGCTGGCTAAAGAACTAATAAGCAGAAACAGTAAATAAACGAAGATATGGCAACACAGAGAAGAAATGCATTAGGCCGCGGGCTGGACGCCCTACTCTCCATGGAAGAGGTGAAAACCGAAGGTTCTTCGTCTATTAACGAAATAGAACTGTCGAAAATCTCCGTCAACCCCAACCAACCACGCCGTGAGTTTGATGAAACGGCACTGGAGGAGTTGGCCGATTCGATCAGAGAAATAGGAATTATCCAACCCATCACCTTACGTAAAGTCTCGGACGACGAGTACCAGATTATTGCCGGAGAACGCCGCTACCGCGCCTCCCAGAAAGCCGGACTGGATACTATTCCCGCATATATCCGGACAGCCGATGATGAAAACGTGATGGAAATGGCGCTGATAGAGAATATCCAGCGTGAGGATCTTAATTCAGTGGAAATCGCACTGGCCTACCAGCACCTGATAGAGCAATATGACCTGACACAGGAACGGTTGAGTGAACGTGTCGGCAAGAAGCGTACGACCATTGCCAACTATCTGCGCCTGCTGAAACTGCCGGCACCGATACAAATGGCCCTGCAAAACAAGCAGATAGACATGGGACATGCCCGGGCACTGATCACATTAGGCGATCCGAAACTACAAGTTAAAATATTCGAAGAGATTCTGGAACACGGATACTCCGTTCGCAAAGTAGAAGAGATCGTGAAATCGCTGAGCGAGGGAGAAGCCGTAAAGAGCGGAACCAAAAAGATAACCCCGAAACGGGCCAAACTGCCCGAAGAATTCAATATGCTGAAACAGCACCTTTCGGGATTCTTTAACACCAAGGTACAACTGACCTGTTCTGAAAAGGGAAAAGGAAAAATAAGCATCCCCTTCAGCAATGAAGAAGAGTTGGAACGTATCATGGAAATCTTCGATTCACTGAAGAAATAAATGGCAAAAAAAACTAAAACATACCCGTTATACATTGCCCTGCTTCTCTGTTTCTTTCAGGTAGCAGGGATTGATGTGTATGCACAGGAGCCTGTCAAAGTATCCCAAGACTCCATTTCTCCGGTACGCGAAGCCCCCAAAGCACGGGCACGCCGCCATCGCGAGCCGGTCGTTTCTACTCCGGCCACCGACAGCGTAAAAGTGGAGAAAGCAGTCGTCCTCCCACCGATAGACAGTTTGGAGAACCTGAAACCCGCTATCGTTACGGCAGACAGCCTGGAGGAAGTCAACCGACAGAACCTGGAAAGGATAGAAACACCCGTCATGCCATCGGTCGTAAAGGCAGATAGCCTGCCACCCGTCATGCCCAAGAAGCTTTTCGTACCTAACCCGACGAAAGCTACCTGGTATGCCATCGTATTTCCGGGCGGAGGACAAATTTATAACCGCAAATACTGGAAGTTACCTATTATATATGGTGGATTTGCCGGATGTGCTTACGCATTGAGCTGGAACGGGAAAATGTATAAAGACTATGCTCAGGCGTATATGGATATTATGGATAACAATCCTAATACCAACAGTTTTCAGGATTTGCTTCCTCCGAATCATAACTATACCGATACGCAACTGAAAGACCTGCTCCGCAAACGAAAGGACACATACCGGCGCTATCGGGATCTCAGTATATTCGCCGTCATCGGTGTATATCTGATTTCCATCATCGACGCCTATGTGGATGCGGAACTATCGAATTTCGACATATCACCCGACCTGAGTATGAGGGTGGAACCTACTATTATAAATAACAACCCGTTGCAACCCGGCAGCAAGTCGGTAGGCGTGCAATGCAGCCTCAGATTTTAACCCATGAAGATTGAACAAATAAGAATGAAGAAATTAGCAAACTATTGCCCCCTGATTTTATTATTTTTGTTTGCCACACCCAAGGTAAACGCACAGAGTGTAGACGTAGTGATTCGCGACAACGGCAAAGAACGCCAAGAGAGCATCGAACTTCCCAAAAGTATGACTTATCCTCTCGATAGCCTGCTCAACGACTGGAAAGCCAAGAATTATATCGACTTAGGAAAAGACTGCAGTACAGCGGAGATCAACCCGCTGTTCAGCGACTCCGTATACATCGACCGCCTATCACGCATGCCGACCGTTATGGAGATGCCATACAACGAAATTGTACGTAAATTTATTGATATGTATGCCGGACGCCTGCGGAATCAAGTCTCTTTTATGTTGAGTGCCTGCAACTTCTATATGCCTATCTTTGAGGAGGCCCTCGATGCGTATAATTTACCATTGGAATTGAAATATCTGCCTATTATCGAATCGGCCTTGAACCCGTCGGCAGTATCGCGCGCCGGTGCAGGAGGCTTGTGGCAGTTCATGATCGGAACCGGCAAAATGTACGGTCTGGAGTCAAACAGCCTGGTGGACGACCGTCGTGACCCGATAAAAGCAACCTGGGCAGCAGCACGCTACCTGAAGGATCTATATGACATTTATCATGACTGGAATCTTGTGATTGCGGCTTACAACTGCGGACCGGGCACTATCAACAAAGCCATCCGCCGCTCGGGAGGAGAAACCGACTATTGGAGTATTTATAATTATCTGCCCAAAGAAACAAGAGGTTACGTACCGGCATTTATCGCCGCGAACTATGTAATGACCTATTACTGTGATCACAACATCTGCCCGATGGAAACCAATATTCCCGAAAGCACTGATACGATTCAAGTTAACAAAAACCTCCATTTCCAGCAGATCGCCGACTTATGCAACGTCCCAATGGACCAAATCAGAAGTCTCAATCCACAATATAAAAAAGAAATCATACCGGGCGAAAGCAAGTCGTACACACTGCGCCTTCCACAAAACGCGGTCAGTTCGTTCATCGACCGTCAGGATACGATTTATGCCCACCGTGCCGGCGAACTGTTCAAGAATCGGCGTACAGTGGCCATCAGGGACGACAGTTCAGCCTCCAAGAGGAGAGGTAGCTCTGCCAAAGCCGGCAGTGGTACACCCACTTACTATAAAATCAAAAACGGGGATACCCTGGGAGCCATTGCGGCAAAATATGGTGTACGCGTAAAAGATCTTCAAAACTGGAACGGATTGCGGGGAACTAACATTTCCGCAGGAAAACGTTTGAAAATATACAAATAAATCGCCTTTCGCTTGCCTGATGTTTAAATTTGATTATTTTTGCAGAAAAGGAACGAAAGGACTAAATTATGGACACTGAGAACCAGAAAGAAATAGCTGAAGAGCAGATGATTGAACAAGCGTTTCAGGAATTGCTGAACGATTATCTTGCTACCAAGCACCGCAAACGTATTGAGATTATAACCAAGGCCTTCAATTTCGCCAACCAGGCACATAAAGGCATCAAACGACGCTCGGGGGAACCGTATATCATGCACCCCATTGCCGTCGCGAAGATCGTATGCAATGAAATAGGCCTCGGCTCGACTTCCATTTGTGCCGCTTTGCTGCACGATGTTGTCGAGGACACCGATTATACAGTAGAAGATATCGAAAATATCTTCGGGGCCAAGATTGCACAGATTGTCGACGGACTGACCAAAATTTCCGGAGGTATTTTTGGTGACCGGGCTTCGGCACAAGCAGAAAACTTCAAAAAACTCCTGCTCACCATGTCTGATGATATCCGGGTGATCCTGATCAAGATTGCCGACCGCTTGCACAACATGCGTACACTAGGTTCCATGTTGCCCAACAAGCAATATAAGATTGCAGGCGAAACCCTTTATATTTACGCCCCTCTTGCCAATCGCCTGGGACTGTATAAGATCAAGACGGAACTGGAAAACCTCAGTTTCAAATATGAACATCCTGAAGAATATCAGGAGATTGAAGAAAAGCTGAACGCAACAGCCGCCGAACGCGATAAGGTATTCAACGAATTCACCGCTCCCATACGCGAGCAGTTGGATAAAATGGGATTAAAATATCGAATCCTGGCACGTGTGAAGTCCATCTACTCTATCTGGAACAAGATGCAGACCAAGCATGTTCCTTTCGAAGAGATTTATGATCTTCTGGCTGTACGGATCATTTTCGAACCACGCAACATAGATGAGGAACTGAACGACTGTTTCGATATTTATGTTTCCATCTCCAAAATCTATAAACCGCATCCTGACCGTCTGCGCGACTGGGTGAGCCACCCCAAAGCTAACGGATACCAGGCACTGCACGTCACTTTGATGGGCAATAATGGCCAGTGGATCGAAGTCCAGATACGCAGTGAGCGGATGAACGATGTAGCCGAACAGGGATTTGCCGCTCACTGGAAATATAAAGAAGGAGGAGGCAGCGAAGACGAAGGCGAACTGGAGAAATGGTTGCGTACCATTAAAGAGATACTCGACGATCCGCAGCCGGATGCCATCGACTTTCTCGATACAATCAAATTAAACTTATTCGCCTCGGAAATCTTTGTCTTCACCCCGAAAGGAGAGCTCAAAACCATGCCGCAGAACTCCACTGCCCTGGATTTCGCCTTCTCACTGCACACGGATATAGGAAGCCACTGTATAGGTGCCAAAGTGAATCATAAACTGGTGCCGCTAAGCCATAAACTGCAAAGTGGTGACCAAGTGGAAATCCTGACATCCAAGTCACAGCGTGTACAGCCCCAATGGGAAGTGTTTGCCACTACTGCGCGTGCAAGAGCTAAGATTGCGGCTATTCTGCGTAAGGAACGAAAAACCTTCCAGAAAGAAGGAGAAGAATTGTTGAATGAATTCTTTAAGAAAGAAGAGATCCGCCCGGAGGCAGCCGTCATCGAGAAGTTGTGCAAACTGCATAACATGAAGAACGAAGAAGAGTTTCTTGTAGCCATCGGTAACAAAACCATCGTTCTGGGAGATGCCGACAAAAATGAACTGAAAGAGAAACAAAGCAGCAACTGGATGAAGTATCTGACTTTCTCTTTTGGCAATAATAAGGATAAACAGCAGGAGGAAAAAGAACCGCAGGAAAAGGAAAAAATCAACACCAAACAAATTCTCAAACTGACGGAAGATGCCCTGCAAAAGAAATATATCATGGCCGAATGTTGTCATCCCATCCCCGGTGACGACGTACTGGGATACATGGACGAGAATGACCGCATCATCATCCACAAGCGTCAATGTCCGGTAGCGGCCAAACTGAAAAGCAGCTACGGCAACCGCATCATTGCCACTGAATGGGATACACACAAGAAGCTTTCGTTCCTGGTATACATTTATATTAAAGGAATAGATAATGTAGGGCTGCTGAATGAAATCACACAAGTTATCTCACGCCAGCTTAATGTGAATATCCGGAAACTGGATATGGAAACGGACGATGGCATTTTCGAAGGAAAGGTCCAATTGTATGTGCACGATGTGGAAGATGTAAAAGCTATTTGCAACAACCTGCGCAAGATTCCGAATATAAAGTCGGTGACACGTGTAGAAAACTAACAAAACAATAAATTAAATAACGGGAAGAGGAGCAATGAGTGCTTGAACAATCACTCATTGCTCCTCTTCCCGTCTTGTTGAAAACCCATCCAAAGCATCCCTCATTCCGATCAACTCTTGACGAATCTGCTTCAAACGGTCGATAATTTCAAAATTCCGGATCGTCGCTTCCCTGTTATCTTTCAGTTTCTGGCGAGCTCCGGGCAGAGTCATTCCTCTTTCTTTCACCAAATGATAGATCAGGCGAATGGTTTCCACATCCTCTTTCCTATACTGGCGCACGCCACGACTCCCTTTCTTTGGGGATATCTGCGGGAACTCCTTTTCCCAGAAACGAAGCAACGATTCGTTGACATCAAACATTTGGGCAACTTCACTGATAGAGTAATATAATTTCAGGTCTCTCTCCGTATTTTGCATGATTTTCTTCTCTTTTAGTCAAATACTTTACCGTGGTTGGCGGCAATCTGAATCATCCGTTCATAATCTTCCGCACTCAAATCCATAAAGTAATAGTTCACCGGATTGACCACCTGTCCTTTGACGTGCACTTCGTAATGCAAATGCGGGCCGGTACTCTTTCCCGTACTTCCTACCCCGGCTATAACTTCACCACGCACGACCTTTTTACCCAGTTTAGTACGAAACTCCTGTAAATGGGCGTAGCGGGTACGATATCCGAAGCCATGGTCAATCTCGACAGTATTGCCATAACCGGTCTCCCATCCCATTTTCACAACCGTACCATCACCCGTGGCATACACGTCCGTACCCGGATGCGCCGAGAAGTCCATGCCGGCATGAAATTTCGTTGTTCCGTAGATGGGGTCAATCCGTGTCCCATAACCGGATGCTGTCTTCCGAAGGTCCTTATTGGATATAGGCTGGATGGCGGGAATACATTTCAGCATCTGATCATGATTTTTACACATTGCCACTACATCGTCAAATGACTTGGACTGGATATAAAGCTGTTTGCTCAGTACATCCATCTTTTGGGTAGTGTTGATCACCAACTTTGAGTTAGCCATATCCATCAATTGTTCGTAACGGTTCGTACCACCATAACCGGCCTGACGAATAGCCGGTGAAACAGGATCGGCCATAAAAATCACTCTATAGAGGTTATCATCACGCTGCTGGATATCCTGAAGCACCCCCATCGCCTCGTCAAGACGACGAGAGAGTACGTTATATTGCGCCAAGAGTTGGCTATTTTCTTTCCGCAACTCCTTCTCTGAGGGAGAACCGAAAATCAGTAACAGAATGATGAAACTGCCGGCTCCCAGTCCCATTCCTATAAAAAGACGGCGGAGAATGCTCAGCGCCCGTTGTCGGACAGTCGGATAAATCCGGTCATAAGTCTGCGTTTGCGGATTATAGATGTAGTAAACTTTGCGCATCTTATAAATATTTCGCTTGTTAATACGGCAAAAATAATAAAAACAAGCTATCTTTGCACTGCTTTTTTCAGAATATTAACCTCAACAATAGATATATAGAAGTATGTTGACTGCAAAAGAAACCAGAGATTCGTTTAAGAATTTCTTCGAGTCAAAAGGACATCAGATTGTTCCTTCGGCTCCAATGGTGATTAAAGATGACCCCACCCTGATGTTTACCAATGCAGGGATGAACCAGTTTAAAGATATTATTTTGGGTAACCACCCGGCGAAATACCACAGAGTCGCGGACTCACAAAAGTGCCTTCGTGTAAGCGGCAAGCACAATGACCTTGAAGAAGTAGGACACGATACCTACCATCACACCATGTTCGAAATGCTGGGTAACTGGTCGTTCGGTGATTACTTCAAGAAAGAAGCCATCAGTTGGGCATGGGAATATCTGGTAGACGTCCTGAAACTGAATCCGGAACACCTGTATGCAACAGTATTCGAAGGTAGCCCGGAAGAGGGCCTGGAGCGTGATAACGAGGCCGCCTCTTACTGGGAGCAATACTTGCCTAAAGACCATATCATCAACGGAAACAAACATGATAACTTTTGGGAAATGGGTGATACAGGCCCTTGCGGTCCGTGTTCGGAGATCCACATCGACCTCCGTCCTGCAGAAGAGCGTGCCAAGATTTCAGGACGCGACTTGGTGAACCACGATCATCCCCAGGTTATCGAAATCTGGAATCTTGTATTCATGCAATACAACCGCAAAGCCGACAGCACTCTTGAGCCGCTTCCGGCGAAAGTGATCGATACCGGTATGGGATTCGAACGCCTGTGCATGGCTTTGCAGGGTAAAACATCCAATTACGACACGGACGTATTCCAGCCGTTGATTAAAGCAATCGCCCAAATGGCCGGAACGGAATATGGCAAAAATGAACAGAACGACATTGCCATGCGTGTTATTGCCGACCACATCCGTACCATTGCGTTCTCAATTACTGACGGACAATTGCCTTCGAATGCCAAGGCCGGTTACGTGATTCGTCGTATCCTGCGTCGTGCCGTTCGTTACGGATATACATTCCTTGGACAGAAACAGGCATTTATGTACAAATTGCTTCCGGTTCTGATTGACAGCATGGGAGATGCCTATCCGGAACTGATTGCTCAAAAAGAGTTGATCGAAAAGGTTATCAAAGAAGAAGAAGAATCATTCCTCCGTACTTTGGAAACCGGTATCCGCCTGCTTGATAAAACAATGGCTGACACCAAAGCTAACGGAAAGACTGAAATCAGCGGTAAAGACGCTTTCACATTATATGATACATTCGGTTTCCCACTCGACCTGACAGAGTTGATTCTGCGTGAAAATGGTATGACAGTCAATGTCGAAGAGTTCGATGCCGAAATGCAACAGCAGAAACAACGTGCCCGCAATGCAGCTGCCATAGAGACAGGTGACTGGATCATACTGAAAGAAGGAACTACTGAGTTTGTAGGTTACGATTACACGGAATACGAAACTTCCATCCTGCGTTATCGCCAGGTGAAACAGAAAAACCAGACCCTGTATCAGATCGTACTGGACTACACTCCGTTCTATGCAGAGAGCGGTGGCCAGGTAGGCGACACCGGTGTATTGGTAAACGAATTCGAGACTATCGAAGTAATCGACACCAAGAAAGAAAATAATCTTCCGATACATATTACGAAGAAACTGCCCGAACATCCGGAAGCTCCGATGATGGCATGTGTAGACACAGACAAACGTGCCGCTTGTGCAGCCAATCACTCGGCTACCCACTTGCTGGACGAAGCGCTCCGTGAAGTTTTAGGCGAACATGTAGAGCAGAAAGGATCATTGGTTACACCGGACTCTCTGCGTTTTGACTTCTCTCACTTCCAGAAAGTGACAGACGAAGAACTCCGCAAAGTAGAGCATCTGGTAAACGCCAAGATACGTGCCAATGTTCCATTACAGGAACACCGCAACATCCCTATCGAAGAAGCGAAAGAACTGGGCGCAATCGCCCTGTTCGGCGAGAAATATGGTGACCACGTACGTGTTATCCAGTTTGGCTCATCCATTGAATTCTGTGGAGGTACCCACGTTGCCGCTACCGGAAATATCGGTATGGTAAAAATTATCTCTGAGAGTTCGGTAGCTGCCGGTGTACGCCGTATCGAAGCATATACCGGAGCTCGCGTAGAAGAAATGCTGGATACGATCCAGGATACTTTGAGCGACTTGAAAGCTCTTTTCAACAATGCTCCCGACCTTGGTGTGGCCATTCGCAAGTATATCGACGAAAACGCAGGACTGAAAAAACAGGTGGAAGACTTCATGAAAGAAAAAGAAGCTGCCGTCAAAGAACGCCTGCTGAAGAATGTACAAGAGATTAACGGCATTAAAGTCATTAAGTTCTGCTTGCCGATGCCCGCCGAAGTAGTGAAGAACATCGCTTTCCAACTTCGTGGTGAAATTACAGAAAATCTCTTCTTTGTAGCCGGAACAGTAGATGCCAATAAACCAATGCTGACTGTTATGATCAGTGACAACCTGGTTGCCGGCGGACTGAAAGCAGGTAATCTGGTGAAAGAAGCTGCCAAACTGATTCAGGGTGGCGGTGGCGGTCAACCTCACTTCGCAACAGCCGGTGGCAAGAATCCGGACGGACTGAATGCTGCTGTTGAGAAGGTACTGGAACTGGCAGGAATCTAAAGGAGCCGGCTCTTACGAGCGGGTACCACGCTATCCGAAAGTTCCCATATAAAGTTAGAAGTCAGATTAAACATCATAGACTCTCCGAGTAAAGAAGGTGTCTGAAAAGGATGCCTTCTTTTTTTGTTATGCCGCCCGTTTATTATCCATTTTTATTTTTAAAACATCTTTGGTCTTCTCAATTGTCTCTCTTCGGGAAGTAATCCTACAGAAATAAGTAAAAAATAAAAGAGAACTGACTTTTTTAGCCAGTTTCCTTAAATTATGTGCAATAGCAACCAGGGTAAACTCTGTTTTTACCTTCTCCAGCCCTCTT
>ERZ857982.548-NODE-548-length-51665-cov-7.421566_pt1 | contig 51665 bp, 52 predicted proteins | sample MGYA00519955_ERZ857982 | MGnify/ENA primary metagenome ERZ857982 (study PRJEB31778, sample SAMEA3449416) | human gut metagenome | biome: human gut; feature: human-associated habitat; material: faeces | place: United Kingdom | collected 2010/2012 ... | reverse complement strand
CAGATGTTCCGTGTTGAAAAACTGCTTCGGCAGTATTTGGAGGTACTCTTATGATCTGCACATTCTGAGCCAGCTCCACGGCCAGAGCATCGTCCCCGCCAATCTCCGTGCGGCGCTCATTGCAACGGCTAAGAAACGCGGTACAGAGAAGTATCTTGCCGACGCGCCTGCGGCCTTTGATGAAGTTGAGGCCGACCCGAACATGGAAAAGCTGTGGCGGGCATATCAGAAGAAGTTCTCCTACGCCGCTGATCTGTCGTGGCATACGGTCATGGAATCCATCCGCAGCCTTTATCGGCTGGCGCAGAGGTAAGAGGCCAACAAATCAGAATTTGCAGGACGGAGAAACTTATGGAAGAATTGATACAAAGATGTTCATGGGCAACTACCGACTTATATAAAGAGTATCATGATAATGAATGGGGAAAGCCTGTTCATGATGAGAATAAGTTATTTGAAATGTTAATACTTGAAGGTATGCAGGCAGGACTATCGTGGCTGACAATACTAAACAAAAGAGAGGCATTTAGAATTGCTTTTGATAACTTTAACTGCAAAAAAGTTGCGCTGTATGATGATGCAAAAATAGAAGAGCTAATGCAAAATAGCAGTATTGTTCGTAATCGGTTAAAAATCAAATCAGCAATAACAAATGCTCAACAGTTTATAAAAATCCAAGAATCGTATGGCAGTTTTGATTCGTTTATATGGTCTTATGTTGATGGTAAGCCAATTCTCAATCAGTTCCAAACTGAAACAGATATACCCGCAAGGACTGCACTCTCAGACAAAATTAGTAAAGACCTAAAAAAGCTCGGCTTTAAGTTTGTTGGTAGTACAATCATATATGCCTATATGCAGGCAATAGGGATTGTCAATGACCATGTAAAAGGTTGCCATTTGTATGCCAACAAATAGCATTTCACTTTCGATTGATAGGACAGCAGCTCAACAGGCTTGTTAAAGACTTTCTGCATCACAACTTCCAGTTTGTCGAACTATCAGTTTGCTTCTACCTTTTGCAAATCAACACATTTCAAACGATCTGCTTCGGCAGGCCGCGAAGGCCATCGGCTATTTGCCGATGGCCTTCTCTGTTTATTACTTTTTCACATATTTCTCAAGCATCTGATACGTTCTCAGACTATTGATCAGCATCTCCCTGCACATCTACCGATGCGTTTCCTGCCGTTCCTCCTCGGAAGGTTCAGGGATGCCCAACTCAGCAAAAACCTCCTCTGCGGAGAAGAAGTGCTTCGCCCGTTCCTCCGGCGGGAGTTTGTCCAGTTCCTCCGCTTCACGGAGGGAGTCGTAGAGCTTTTCAGCCGGTCAACCAGCGCAGCGGCAATGCCCGCCGCAGGATGGCTCAGAATCAACTCTTTTACGTTCATACCTCACCTTCCTTTGGAAAAGTGTGCAATCATTGCACACGTTCTCCCAGCTGTTCTTACGCACTCTGGCGGATCACGATGCCCTCCTCGTCCCATGTAGCCAGCCGGAAGTTGTAGGGGCGTCCGTCAGGTGTGGTCAGAGTGTTCAGGATGTCCCGCAGTTCCTTCACCTCTGCCGAATGACGCTTGGCAATCAGTACGGCCTCATCCACCGGCTTATTGTCCAGCGCGCAGCCGTCCACATACATACGGAGCTGATACAAGTCCAGCGCCTTGGTCTTGCCAGCCTTGGCCTCGTAGATGGTCACGCGGTCGATGTAGCCCACGAACAGATCGACCTTGGCCTTCAGCCCGATCTTCTGGAACACCGGCTCTTTGCGGCTCACCCGCAGGGCGGTGGGGTCGTTCTCCCGCTTGGCGGTCAGCTCCTTGACATACCGCAATTCCATCGAATCCACATCCTTGGCCGGGGCGGGAACATACGAGGCAATCCAGCTGAGCAGATTCTTCAGGCGCGGATCGGCTTCACAGAACGAGGTTTTTGTGTTCTTCGTGGCAGGCAGTGCGGCAGGGTTGTCCGAGATAAGATCAACCTGTACCAAAAAGCGGTTCTGACTGGGATGAATGGCCTCGCCCCAGACGCGGTCAAACATTCCGTGTTCAATGGCACGCCCGTTAATGCGCAGCTCCACGCCGCTGGACTCCATGTTGCACTTATAGTAGATGGCGTTGGACGGGTTCTTCAGGATATTGCCGTACTTACAGCGGATGGTCAGCGGGCCGCCGCCCAGGTTGCAGGGGATCTCACCGTAATCCTTTACGCTGCCCTCCTCCCACACCGGCAGCAGCGGCGTCAGCGTATGCTGCGTTTCCTCGCTGCCGCTGATCTCCACCACTTCCATGGTGATGGATGTATTTGCCAGAATGCCCGCGTAGACGTACCGCAGTTCCTCAATGATGTACCGCACCAGATTGTGGAAGTCGGAGGGCGCTGCCTTACGGTCGGGCTTCACCGTCCGGAACTTTGCCATGGGACATCGGACGGAGATCGATGTGCCGGTGGGGTGGGGCAAATCGCCCGTACCTGAATAGAAACGCACCTTCATGGGCTTGTCCAGCTCAGACGTCCCCATGGAATACGGCGCTTTGACCTCACGGTACTGGTTCGCCGCCGCGTCGGCCTTCGTGCGGGTGCGAATACTCCACTTCTGCTCAGGGCTGCTGTCGCAAGAAGCCAGTGCGTGCTTGAGCCCGAAGCCGTGTTCGTTCAACGGTGTCTGCGCGCCATCCCGGCAAGCGATGGTCAGCGCACTACTGAGGTCGGCAATGCCCGTGCCGCCGTCTGTCACGGTGATCTCTACCGCATCGCCCAGATTTTCCAGTGACAGTACCACCGTCATGGACAGTTCGGGATCGTTTTTGTTGGCGCGGAGGTTGGAGACCGCGTCATCCATCAGCTCGCAGATGACCTGCGCCACACTGTTGAAGTTGTCCCCGATGCCGGCAAACAGACCGTGACCGGTGGGGTTGTTGCGGATGATCTCCTCTGCAATGGGCGTCTTGTTTTCGATTTTCATAGGTGCAATTCCTCCTGTTATCGGTTGAGTTGATTGGCCATGTCGGAGCGAATAGCGGCGGCGATAATGCGCAGCAGCGCCTGCTGGCGGATGACCTCCTGACAGAATGCCGCGGCCAGATCCTCCGGCGTCAGATTGATGTCCTCGCACAGACACAGCAGCTCAATCCACTCGTCATCGGTCATGTTCACTTCGATGGTCGTCTTACGTTCGTCGTTCATAATGGTTACTCCTCATTCGTATCAAATTTGATTTACACCGCCCAGATGATCTCTGCGCTGTCCTTTGCCACCTCGATGCGGCGGATGAACTGGGCGGCCACGGCCTTTTTCTCCTCGAAGGACAGTTCGCTGAACACCAGTTTTTCCGGCAGCGGAACGCGGCCTGCTTCACGCCGCTGGGCCTGCTGGAGCACTTCGCGCTCCTTTTCGATCTTTCCCAGCGCTTTCTGCAGATAGGACGCGGGCAGATCCTCACTCTCGGCAAAGGCGTCCATCAGGCGCTCGGCGCGGCGATCCAGCTCCAGCAGCCGCTGGGTGTAACTGTCCTCCTCCAGCTTCGGCACAACGGGCTCCTGCGGGCACTGAGTCAGCAGCTTTTCGATCTCCGTCTGCACCACCGCTTCCAACTCCGCCAGCTTGACGTGGATGGCGGCGTCGCAGCGGTTCTTATTATACCGCCCGCTGCACGCCAGATAGCGATAGGACTTGTCCGCCACAACGGACAGGCTGTAGCCGCACTTGGCGCATTTCAGCAGGCCGGAGAGCCATGTGTGCTTGCCCTTGCCGCTGTTGCCCACTTGACGGTTGTGAGCCAGCTTTGCCTGCACCGCCAGAAACAGCGGCGACGGCACGACACCGACACTGTTCAGCACGGATGCCCGATGGTTCTCGGTCTTGGTGTACTTCCGCGCATTGGCCTCCCGCTTGCCCACCAGCAACACGCCGTGTACGCCGTCAAAGGCCTCCGGCGGGCTGGTGACCTCCACGCCCTGACCCAGATAGTGAAGCCGCACCTGCTCGTCTGCCATCGCATAGGCGGGGTTGTGCAGCAGGCGGGACAGCGTCACGTTGTCCCATGTGGCGCGCTTGGGAGCGGGGATGCCCTCGGCGGTCAGCTTGCGAGCCAGCAGCCCCAGTGACATGTCCTCGGCGGCATACTCCTGAAAGATCCGCTGCACTACCGCCGCCTTGTCGTTGGGGATAAGGGACGGGACTTCCCGGCCATCCCGCCCGCGTGCCCGGCCATTGTCAAAGCCGTAGGGCGCCGGGCCGCCGGGCCACGCGCCCAGCGCCGCGCGGCGGTAATAGTTGTCCCGCACGCGCTCGGCGGTGGTCTCCCGCTCCAGCTGGGCGAACACCATGATGATGTGCAGCATGGCCCGTCCCATGGGCGTCTTGGTGTCGAAGTTCTCGTTGACTGACACGAACTCCACATGGTGTTCCTGCAGCACCTCCCACAGCTGGCCGAAGTCCGCCACGCTGCGGGAGAACCTGTCCAGCCGGTAGACGTACAGCGTGCCGATTCGGTCGGCACGGATGTCCTTCATCAGCTGCTGGAAGGCGGGGCGCTCGGTGTTTTTGCCGGAGTAGCCGGCGTCCTTGTAGACCCGCAGCTCCCCACCGTCAGCCGTGCGGCGGCACAGGTCGATCTGTCCCGCGATGGACAGGCTGTCCTTTTTCTCCACGGACTGGCGGGCGTATACCGCGTCCGTCTTCATGCGGTCTTTTCCCGCTGGGCCGCCCGCAGCGCCCGCAGCTTCGCCATGCAGGCGGCGTAGGCGTCCTTCATCTGCTGCTGCCGCGCCTGCGGATCCTCATACTGCGGATGGGTGTGCTTGACTTCCACGTTCATTCCCCCTCGCCACAGCCTATGAGCCGGGGACGGAGAACATGCCGGGGACGCGGGAAACGGAATACGATCTTGACTCATGCGTTTTCCTCCTTTCAATGAAATGAGAAAAGAGAAACACCGTGCAGGCCGAGGCACTACACGGTGTCATGAGTATGACAAATAGGCCGGATTCCGCTTGCAAAATTGGGGGCAAACGGGTATAATAACCCCAAGCGGTGCGGATTCGTCCGTTGTGTAGGTGCTGTGATCACCTGCGCAGGCTTTGAGGAGTTGGCGCTCCTCAAAGCTGCCGTTGTTCTTTTTTCTATTGATAGAATAGCATATCTGCGCAGATATATCAATTAACGCAATTACCAAATATATCTGCGCAAATATGTGCAATTTGTATATATGCGTAGATATTGCTTTATGGTACTATAATACACAGTAGCATCAGGAGGTTCTGCCATGTCTCCAGCAAGTAAAGCACAGCAAAAAGCGGTAAACAAGTACATGAAAAGCAATTATGATCGTGTCAATCTTGTAATGCCCAAAGGAAAAAAAGACATTATTCAGGCACATGCGGCGCAGCAAGGGGAATCCGTCAATGCCTATATCAACCGTGCCATTGATGAAGCCATGCAGCGGGACAATTTTGACGATTGAAATACAATCTCAAAAGTTGCACCTTTGCATTTTGGCAATACCTCCTCATTATCTCTAACACAAATTTCACCACAAAGAACGGTAACCGCGATGCTAAAGCATCGCGGTTACCGTTCTTTACAGCCCGTCTATAGCTGACATATCTGGTGGAACTGCGCACCTGGTGGACGATGCAGCGCTGCAACCGGCTTTTCGGGAAGACGGCCTCGATAGCCTGCATCATCCCACACAGGCCGTCCGTGCAGAACAGATATACATCCAAAACTCCCCTGCTTTTGAGGTCATTCAGCACATTCAGCCAGAATTTGCTGTTTTCGTGCTCTCCGATCCAGACTCCCAGAATATCCTTCCTGCCATCCATGGTGACGCCCAGAACCACATACGCTGCTTTGGTCACGTACCGCCGGTCTTCCCGCACCTTATAGTGAATGGCGTCCATGAACACGAAGGGATACACCGGCTCCAGAGGACGGTTCTGCCAGGCTGTGACCTCCGGCATGATCTTTTCGCTAATCTTCGTTACCAGCTCCGGAGAGATCTCCACGCCGTACAGTTCCTTGATCTGCTCAGCGATATCCCGCTGGCTCATACCGCAGGCGTACAGCGCCAGAATCTTATCCTCCATCCCGTCCGCATTCCGGTCATACTTGCCGATGATCTTGGGCTCGAAAGAGCCGTTCCGGTCCCGGGGCACCTTGATGTCCACCTCGCCCAGCTGGGTCTTGACGGTCTTCTTCGTGTAGCCGTTGCGGTAGTTTCTCGGGGATCCCTCCGGCTCGTCTGAACGCTCACAGCGCTCGCGACCAAGCTCTTCGTCCATCTCCACTTTCATGACGGTCTGGATGACGTCCCGGAACATTTCCTTCATGGCCTCCATGATCTCCGTCGTGCTGGTGAAGTGCTGGCTCTGAACGTATTCCTTCAACAAATCCTGTGGTACTGGCTGCATAATCTTCGTCTCCTTCGTCTTGAATGTTTGATCTCATTCTTGACTTAGAGGAACATCGATTACACAGAATTTTCTGCGGTCTCGAGCATTCCACTTCCAAACTGCCATCTTTTTGAGATTCATGGCAGCATACTTGAGCCTCACCCAAGCGGAAACCCGGGCCAGACCTCGGTGGTGTGTATATCGCATGGCGTGCTTTTCTTTTGCGTCAGCAAAGACACGCTCAATGGTTTCTTTTCTCATGGCATAAATTTCTTTGCCTCGCTCGGTTTTACGCAACTGTTCCACCAAATCAAGATATTCTTGCCAGATATGAGTGGTGAGCATCCGTTGTCCGTTTTCGTTTGCTCCGCAAACTGTTCTGCAAGGGCAGTCTTTACAGATTTTAGTGGAACTACGGTAAGTTCGCTTGCCCTCTTTGCTGGTGGTCGTGTGCCTTAATTCGTGGCCTCTGGGACAGATAAAGCTGTCATTTACCAAGTCATAGGTGAAATCCCAGGGACGGAATCTGTCGTTCTTTCCTTTGTAGCGGGTATAGGGCAGAATAGGGATTCGGCTGTCTTCCAGAACTTTTTTAGCGATCCACGGCGTTTTGTATCCGACATCCATCGTTACAAACTTAACTTCGGGAAAACTGTTCGTTACCTGGTCGTATACTGCGTCCCATGCAACACTATCGCTTACATTTCCAGCGGTCACCTCAACACCCAACACAAAGCCGTGCTTATCACAGGCAGTATGTGCTTCGTACGCAAACTGCCGCTCATGAGCCCCTTTTACAAACATTCCGCAGTCCGGGTCGGTTTTGGACACCGTTTTCTCAACCGTTCCTCCTCCGGAACTTCCCTTATTTTCGTCATCATCGTCATTGTTGACTTTCTTGCCCAGTTTTTTTCGTTCCTCGGACACCTCTTTGCGAAGCTGTTCCTCGTACACCTTCGCGCCTTTGGCGACCTGTTCCTTCTGGAACTTCTTTTTATTTGCGGATGCCTTAATATGTGTTCCGTCAATAAAAATCATGCTTGGGTCTACCATCCGGTTGTTCAGTGCTTTATTCAAAATATGTGCAAAAATTTCTTCACCCAGCTCCGGGGGGGGGGAAGCGTTTGCAGAAGGCATAACTTACCGTTGCAAAGTGAGGAATCTCTTCCAGCAAGCTATATCCGAGAAACCAACGGTATGCTACGTTTACTTGTATATCCCGGTACGTCTGACGTAAAGACGCAATTCCAAACAAGTGCTGGATCAGAACCATCTTGATCAACACAACCGGATCCGTTCCTGGCCGCCCGTTGTCTGCGCAATAATATGGACTTAACCGCTCATATAGCCAGTCATAATCCATGACCCTTTCTACTTTTCGGAGCAGATGGTCTTGGGGGACTAATCCATCCACATCCACCATAACAATGTCTTTTCGGGAATCCTTTTTCCAGTTCTCCATATTCAATCCCCCTTTTCTCTATTATACCAGAAGAACCCCGCCGCTGGTGAGGTTCTTTGACAGACTGAAAAATGCTCTAAACCTTACGTTTAGAGCATTTTGGTGCGGGCATGGGGACTCGAACCCCAACACATCGCTGCACGAGAACCTAAAGGTGATGTTACCTTAGTGAATTTTATGTCTTGGCAAGTTGCTATGCCAAGCTCAGCAGAAAGGCAAAAAAGATTTTAGTCTGGGAACGCTGGGGCAATATATTCCATTGGCAGAGTTCAGGCATCCATGGCCCGGAGGATATCGCCGGCGGAGGGCGGGCAGCCCTTGACCTGCTCCCGGGCGCAGTCGCAGCAGGCCCCAACACCCAGTCCGTCGAAGGGCATGCCCTTCCAGCCCTGGCCGATGGCGACAGCCTTGTTCGTGCCCCCGCTACGGTGGAGGGCCCGCACCAGGCTGGCATAGCAGGCGGAGCAGGCGCTCCTGGCCTGGACGGCACGGGTGAGGGCGGCCACCGCGCCCGATGGCCTGGGATACTCTGCCCCGTCGGTGGGGGCATTGAGGCGGACAAGCTCCCCCTCCGCCAGAGCGGAGCTGCCCGCGCCCCACCGCTCGGCCAGGCCGATGTAGGGCACCTGCGCCGGCCCCAGGCCCATGAGGCGGCACCCGTAGGCGTCTATCTGCACCATATCGGTGCCCAGCAGCATCCGGCCGGTGGGCACCGGGTTGCCCCCCTCCTCAAAGTCCAGATCGCCGCAGATGCTATCTACGATGGTGAGTGCCGGCCTCAGGGCGGCGGCCAGGGCGGCAATGGGCTCCACGAGCCCCTCAGCGTGGAAGCGCCGCTTCTCCCGGTCGGGCAGACAGCCCTTGCAGTTCTTGAGGGCGCAGGTCATGCGGGCCTGGCAGTGGCCCTTGAGCACCGGCAGATTGATGAGGTACCCCGCGTCCAGCGCCCGGCAGCAGATGTCCATGGGCCGCAGGGGGGTGTCCACCTGGCGGGTTTTGTCTCCCTTGAGATCATACAGGGGCACGCTGTATTGCTTCCTCACCGCGTCGTATCCGGCGGCGCGGAAGGCCCGGCCGGTGCTGTCCCCCACCCAGGAGCCCTCGATGATGGAGATGTCTCTCACCCCGTGCTCCCGCAGGTACTCGATGGTGCCGGAGAGGACGCCGGCGTGGGTGGTGGCACCGTACTCCGGCTGGCCAGCCACCACCAGGTTGGGCTTGAGTGCCACGGACGCCCCGGCGGGGATGGCGGTGATCACCTCCGCCCGCTCCATCAGGGCGATGGTCATGGCGTGGGCGTCGCGGCCGAAGATCTCATAGATGGTGCTCATTGGCTCAGCTCCTTTTCCGCCGGAGCGGTTCCGGCGGACTGAAAATATTCCCCCGCAAGCTGGATGAAATGCCGGGCGGCCTGGGACAGATAGTGGCCCCGCCTGCAGCAAGCCGACACCGTCCAGGTGGGGCAGGTAGACAGGCGGAAGCGGGCCACATCCTCCACCCCCCGGACATAGTGGGCAGGCAGGATGGAACAGCTCAAGCCCCGGCGCACCATCGAGATATTGGCCCGGTTGCTCCCCGTCTCCAGAAATAGGTTTGCCTTGCACCCCGCCGCGTCAAAGAGAGGGTCAATGACCTCCCGCTGGGTGGACTGGCGGTAAATCAGGCAGAAGGTCAGCTCCCGCAGGCGGGACACGTCCAGCACCGTCAGCGGCTCCCCCGGGGGGGCGGCCTGGGCCGCCAGGGGGTGGTCCAGGGGGGTGATGAGGAGGAACTCCTCCCGGCACAGGGCAACCTGGTTGATTCCAGGCAGGTACTCCTCCCGCCGGGGAATAAATCCCAGATCCAGGGCGTCCCCAGCCAGCAGCTCCAGCTGTCGATGGACGCTGAGCTCCCGGGGCACTACTTCCACCTGAGGATAGTCCCGGTAGAAGCGGGGGTACACGTCCATAAACATTTCCATCCCACGTTCAGGGGCAAAGGCCAGGGCCAGGGTGCCCCGCCGCTGGTCCGCAATATCGTGGATGACGCGGTATGCCTCGTTCTTCATCGCCAACATCTTCTCGGCGTAGTCCACATAAACCCGTCCGGCCTCTGTCAGGGAGAGGCTGCCCCGGGAGCGGCAGAACAGTGGGGTGCCCAGCTCGTGCTCCAGCTTGAGCAGCTGCTGATCCAGGGCGGACTGGGTGATGAACAGCTTGGCGGCCGCTCTGCTGATGCCCCCTTCCTTGGCAATGGTGACGATATAGAGCATCTGCTTGACATCCATGAGTGCTCCCTCCTTACTTATATAGAACGCGCCGCGTCCCCGGTGACCGGCTGGGGTCGGGGACGCGGCAGATGGGAATGGGCTCAGCGGTGGATCAGCGCCACCGCCACGTCGTTGACATTGGTGCCCGTGGCGCCGGTGCGCAGCAGGCCGCCGCACGCCTCCAGGGCGTGGTAGGCGTCGTTGTCCTTCAGTACGTCAAAGATGCGCACGCCCTGCCTGGCCAGCGTATCCCGGGTCTGCCCGGTGACAAAGCCGCCGGCGGCGTCAGTGGGACCGTCGGTGCCGTCGCTGCCCACGGAGAACACGGCGGTGTCCGCCAGGCCGGCAATACCCGCCGCGGCGGAGAGGGCCAGCTCCTGGTTGCGCCCACCCAGGCCGCTGCCCGTCAGGTGCACCACCGTCTCTCCCCCGGCCAGGAAGGCCAGGGAGCGGTTCGTTCCCTGGTGGCTACGGGCAATGGCGGCCAGGAAGGCCCCGGCCTCCCGGGCCTCGCAGTCCAGGCTGTCCGTGAGCAGGATGGGCTCATACCCAAGATTCCGGCAGGCCCTGGCGGTGGCAGCGCATAGCTCCCGCACACTGCCGGTGACCACGGTGTCCACATTGTCCAGCGCCTTGGGGGTCTCCTCCTCCAAGCAGTACTCCGCCGCTGCGGAAAGGGTGAGGTCGTACCGCCGGGCAATGGCCCGGGCTTCCTCACAGGTGGAGGAGTCCGGATAAGCCGGACCGGAGGCAATCATGTCCAGGGGATCGCCGATGATGTCGGACAGTACGATGGAGAACACTCTGGCCGGAGCACAGTGTCTGGCGAAGCGGCCGCCCTTGACGGCGGAGAGCCGCTTGCGGATGGTGTTCATTTCCACAATGTCCGCCCCGCTGGCCAACAGCTGCCGGGTGATGTCCTGGAGCTCCGAGGGGGGCACCAGAGGGGCCTCAAACAGGGCCGAACCGCCGCCGGAGAGCAGGAAGAGTACCGTATCCGCCTCCGTCAGGCCGCTGGTGAGGGCCAGGGCCTCCTCAGTGGCGGAGAAGGTATCTTCATCAGGCACGGGATGGCCTGCCTCCCGGATGCGCAGGGAGGTGATGGGGCCCTGGGCATGGCCGTGCTTGGTGATGACGATACCGCTGTCCAGCCGCTCCCCCACGCAGTCCCAGGCGGCCTTGGCCATGGACCAGGCCGCCTTGCCAACCGATACCAGCACCAGCCGACCGGCAGGGAAGGCGCGGCCCTCCAGGGCCCGGCGCACCGCCTCGTCCGGCTGGACAGCGGCGATGGCCTGACGGACGATCTGTTCGCAGTCTTGTCTGAGTATCATGGTGTTGTCTCCTTTGCTGTGCGGTGGACGCGCCGGGCCGGCGGCCTCAGAGCAGGCCAGCAGCGGCCATGGTGCGGCGGAAACCCTCTTTTACTGCCCCCTCCGGGGTGGGCAGTGTGGGCAAATAGGGCACGCCCACATCTCTCCCCCGGAGCTTCGCCATATCCTTGGCGGCCACGGGGAAGCTGGCCGGATCCATGGCTAGGCGGACGGGGTTGAGCTTGAACTGGGCCTCCAGACTGCCCTTCAGATCGCCGGCGACAAACTTGTTGTACACGTCAGTGATGAGCTTTGGCATGAAGTTGGCCGCGGTGCACACGCCGCCCACCGCGCCGTGGCACAGGCTGGCATAGAGCAGGGTGTCCTTGCCGCCAAACACCTTAAAATCCACGTCCCGGGTGCGGCGGATGAACTCGGAGGTGAGGGTGATGTCCCCGCTGGTGTCCTTCATACCCACGATGTTGTCCACCTTGTGGGCCAGTTCGTCCACCAGATCGGCGGAGAGCGTGTACCCCACCCGGCCGGGGTTGTTGTAGAGCAGCATGGGCACGCCGGGCACGCTCTCGGCGACGGCCTTGAAGTGGAGAAAGAGCTCCTGATAGGTGGGCTTGAGAAACATGGGCTGGAGCACGCTGACACCGGCGGCTCCGTTGGCCGCCGCCATTTTGGCAAGGCGGCAGCACTTTTTGGTGCTGATGGCACCGATACCGAAGTACACCGGCACCCTGCCCGCGGCCTGAGCCACCATGATTTTCAGGCCCCGCTCCATCTCGTCCTCTTCCACCATGTAGAACTCGCCGTTGCTGCCGAAGGCCAGCACACCGGACACACCGCCGTTGATGACGTAGTCCACCTGATCCCGGAGCATGGGCTCATCAATGCGCTCCTCCCCGTCGATCGGCGTGAGGATAGGCACAATGATGCCCTTAATAAAATCAGTGTTCACAGACGTTCACCTCACATCTGGTCGAAGCTTACAGGGACTCGATGCCGGTGAGCTTCTTGTAGTACTTGATGATAGAGCTGTGGTCGTCCTGGCCGCAGCCATTGTTGTGCAGCCACTGGAAGATCTCCTGCACGGCGGCGGTCATGGGCAGGGGGGTACCCACGCTGTGGGCGCAGTCCAGAGCGTTGTTCAGGTCCTTGATGTGCAGGTCGATCTTGAAACCGGGCTTGTCGTTGCCCTCGATCATCATGGGCGCCTTGGCGTTCATGACGGTGGAACCGGCCAGGCCACCGCGAATGGCCTCAAACACCAGCTGGGGCTCCACACCGGCCATCTTGGCCAGGGTCAGGGCCTCGGACAGGGCCTGGATGTTGCAGGCCACGATGATCTGGTTGGCCAGCTTGGTGGTGTTGCCGGCGCCCACCTCACCGCAGCGGACCACGGAAGCGCCCATAGCACCCAGCAGATCCTTGTACTGGTCAAAGACCTCCTGCTTGCCGCCCACCATGAAGGACAGGGTGCCGTCGATGGCCTTGGGCTCGCCGCCGGACACGGGGGCGTCCAGCATCTCGATGTTCTTCTTGGCCAGCTCAGCGGCGATCTCCTTGGAGGCCACGGGGTTGATAGAGCTCATGTCGATGAACACGGTGCCGGGCTTCATGTGGGCGGCCACGCCGTCCTCACCCAGCATCACGGCCTTGACCTGGGGGCTGTTGGGCACCATGGTCAGCACCACGTCGCAGGTCTCGCCGATCTCGGCGTTGGTGGCGGCCTTGGCGCCGGCGGCAACCACTTCGTCCGCAGCGGCCTTGTTTCGGTTGCTGACCGTCAGGTCATAGCCCGCCTTCAGCAGGTTCTTAGCCATAGGCTTACCCATAATACCGAGACCAATCAGTCCGACTTTCATAGTAATTTCCTCCTAGATATTGAAAATAGAATTTATCCAAACGGGTCGCTCACAGAGCGGCCACGTTTTTGGTGATGATGACGTTGGCACCCAGGCCGCACACGTCGGGCAGGACCACCTGCCCGATGGCGGTAGGGGCCTTCACATGGAGCTTGTTGATGGCGTCCATGACGGTAAAGATGTCCTTCTTGGGGATGGGTCGGTCCAGCCGGACGCTGACCAGAGGCAGCTCGCCGCACTCCACCGGAATGCTGGTGGCGATGTTGCGCCGGGGATCGGTGAGCTCCTGCCGGACGTAGTCCTGACCCTTGGGGCAGGTGGCACCCTCGATGGAGCGCACGTCGGTGCCCTCATACTCGGCGGTGATCTCACAGCCGTTGGGGCAGATGATGCAGGTAAAGGTCCGTGTCATTGTACGCTCACCTCCAGATCTCCCGCGGTCTCCAGCTTCTCCGCAGGCACGGTGAGCTGGATCATCTCGGCGGGCAGGGCCTTGGGGAACTTCCGCCGCAGCACCTCCCTGCCGTTCTGGGTGACGGTGAGGGTGACCTTCTTCATGGGCTGGCGCACCCGCAGGGACAGGGTGAAGCTCCGCGTACCGCTGACATGCTGGGGAATCACATGGCCCACATTGGCGCCGGCCTTCACCTCCAGGGGACAGGGAGGCAGGGAGCCCTTTTGCAGGTACTCCGCCGCCGCGGCCGCCAGAGCCTCCGCCTCCAGGGAGACGAAGTCCACCAGGTCGTGGACGTGGAGCACGTTGCCGGCAGAGAACACGCCGGGGATGCTGGTCTGATAGTGCTCATCCACAAAGGCGCCCTTGGTGCGCCCGTCCACCGCCAGGCCGGAGCCGTTGGCGATGTCCCCGGCGGGAATGAGGCCCACCGACAGGATGAGGGTGTCGCAGTCCACCCGCTCCTCGGTGCCGGGGATGGGGCGGAACCGTTCGTCCACCTGGGAGATGGTCATCCCTTCCAGCCGCTCCCGGCCGTGGATGTCGGTGACGGTGTGGCTCAGGTGGAGGGGGATGTTGTAGTCGTTGAGGCACTGCTCGATGTTCCGGGGCAGGCCCCTGGGATAGGGCTGAACCTCATAGACACCCTTTACATGGGCCCCTTCCAGGGTCATGCGCCGGGCCATGATGAGGCCGATATCGCCGCTGCCCAGGATCACCACTTCCCTGCCCACCATTAGGTTGCACAGGTTGATGTACTCCTGGGCCACGCCGGCGGTGTAGATGCCGGCGTGGCCGGAGGCGGTGACGGTGCGGTCGGCCTCCAGTGAGAGCACCGTGGTGTCTGTGAGGCAGGTGATCCCCAGCTCCTCCGCCTAGTCCACGAACCGCTGGGCGTACTCCGGGCCGGAGAGGGTCTCCCCGAACCGGGTGAGGCCGAAGCCGTCGTGGATGCACTGGCGCAGGATGCCGCCGGTGCGGTGTTCCCGCTCCAGCACCACCACGTCGTCAATACCCTTCTGCTTGAGCTGGATGGCAGCGGCCAGGCCGGCGGGACCGCCGCCGATGACCACCGCCTGATGGCGTTCCACATTCATGCCCGGTCCCCTCCTTTCACCGCGCCGGTGAACATTCAGGAGCCCTCCGGCCCCAGGTGGATGTCCCTGAAATCCTCACCCAGCTCCTGGTGGAGGGCCTCGGTGATGCGGGTCTCGCAGTATCCGCCCTGGCAGCGGCCCATGGTGGCCCGGGTACGCACCTTCACGCCGTTGACGGTGCGGACCCCCAGGGGATTGTGGATGGCCTGGAGGATCTCTGCCTTGGTGACCTTCTCACAGCGGCAGAAGATCTCGCCGTAGTCCGGGTTCTCCGCGATGGCGGCCGCCCGCTCGGCGTCGTTCATGTCGGCGAAGCGGCGGATGCCGTGGCGGACGGGGTCGAAATCCGGGTTGGGTTACAGCTTCTCCCGCTGGGCGATGAGGGCCACGGCCCGGCGGGCCAGGGGGAGGGCGGAGGCCAGGCCGGGGGACTCGATGCCCACCAGGTTAACCACGCCGGGCACCTCGTCCCGGCACTCCAGCACGAAGTCCTGCACCGCCCCGGTCTCCGGATCGATGCGCTTGGGACGGATGCCGGCAAAGTTGCGGATGAAGTAGCCCCGGTCCATGTGCTTGAACATGCGGGAGCCGCTCTCAATGAGGCCGTCCATGGCGGCCTGGGTGGACTCGTAGTCCTGGAAATCCCGGGCCAGCTGGCTGTCGGGACCCACCAGCACGTTGCCGTCCACCGTGGGGGTGGCGTGGGTGTCGAAGGTGTTGTCCCGGTTGGGGGCGGGGTAGACGGGGATTCTGGCAAACTGCCCGGCCAGCTTATCCAGCACGAAGTACTCGCCCTTCACGGGCTTGATCACGTAGCCGGGGATGCCCAGCTGGGTGCTGACCTCGGCGGAGCTGAGGCCCGCGCTGTTCACCACCCACCGGGTGAGGAAGTCGCCCCGGGTGGTGTGGAGCAGGTGGGTGCCGTCGGCCTGCTTGGTCTCGCCGGTAAAGGCGCAGTTCAGGTGGTACTCCACGCCGTTGCGGACGGCGTTTTCCGCCAGGGCAATGGTGTAGAGGAAGGGGTCCAGGATGCCTCTGGCCGGGCACCACATGGCGAAGTTGCCGCCGGCGCTGGGGTCCAGCTCATCCATCCGCTTGCGGTCGATGATCTCCAGGCCCTTGACGCCGTTGGCCTCGCCCCGGGCCTTGAAGTTCTCCAGGAGCTGCCGGTCCTCGTCGGTGAAGCCCGCGATGAGCTTGCCGGTGCGCTTAAAGGGTACGTCCAGCTCTGCGGCCGCGGCGTCGAACTCCTGGTTGCCCTCCACGGCGCAGATGGATGGCCTTGAGGGAACCGGTCTTGTAGAGAAAGCCAGCGTGGAGCATGCCGGTGTTGCGGCCGCTGGTCTGGGTGCACACGTCGCTCTCCTTTTCCAGCACCGCGATGCGCAGCCGGTAGCGGGACAGCTCTCGGGCGATGGCGCCGCCCACCACGCCGCCGCCGATAATGACTACGTCGTAGGACTGCTGTATAGGCTCTCGTCCTTTCTTTTTAGAGGAACAGGGTCAGTATGGGGACGGTGACCAGGCTGGTCAGTGTCGAGATAAACACACACTTGGAGGCGAACTTGGCGTCCGCCACGTATTTCTGGGCCAGGATGGCGGTGGTGGAGCCGATGGGCATGCCGGTGATCACCACACTCACCCCGATGGTGAGGGGATCCACGTGCAGCAGGCGCAGGACCGCCAGGCAGATGCCCGGCAGCAGGAACTGCCGTACCGCCACCAGGTAAAAGCTTTTGAGATCAAAGACGGTTTTCAGGGGCACATCCACCAGGATGGCCCCCACCAGGGCCATGGCCATGGGGGAGGTGCAGCCCCCCAGATTGTCCACCGCCGTATCCACGAAGTGGGGCAGGGGGATCTGAAAGAGCATCCGCACCAGGCCCACCTCCACGGCGATGATGCCGGGGTTGAGCAGCACCTTTTTGACGGCCTGCTTGGCGTCGGCCCTGGTAAATAGAGAGATGCCGGCGCTCCACATGAGAATGCGGGTGGGGATGATGAACAGGGAGCCCAGAAAGAGCCCCTCATCCCCGTAGGCCCCGCTGACCACCGGCAGGCCGGCAAAGCCGGAGTTGCTCACCAGGGTGCCGTACTGGAGGATGCTCTTCTCCTCATAGGGGAAGCGGTTGTACAGCACCTTGCCCAGCAGCAGGGCCACGCAGGACATGCCCACCGCGATGAGCAGGGCCAGGGCCCCCTGTTTGAGGGACTCCAGGCTGAAGGCCATGTTGAAGGACTCGAAGATCATGCAGGGCAGGGTGACGAACACCACGAAGTCGGTGAGCTTATCCCGGGCCACGTCGTTGAAAATGCCGGCCTTGCGGCACCCGAAGCCCACCGCCATGTAGATGAACAGCACCGTCTGCACGTCCACCATTTTGAAAAAGCTGTCCATGCCTACGCCTCGATGGGGGTGGTCAGGGCCCCGGACGGGTCGAAGGAGAGCTCCTCCGGCGCAGACCGGGCGATGAGGCCCGGCCATTTCCCGGCCAGCACGTCCTGGTAGTAGGCCTCGCTGAGCATGATATGGCCGATGTGCAGGCTGTTGGAGATGCGGACCACCCGGGCCTGGGCCGGGTCGATGCCGTTGCAGGTGCGGATGCACATCTGGATGGCCTCCTTGTCGGTGGCCACCACGCAGGGGATGCGGGCGGAGGTGAGAACGGTGGAGGTGATGCAGTTGGGATACATCATCTCCGGGTCGATCTTGTCGAAGAACCGCTTGGTGATCACGTTGGCCAGGCCCACGCCCAGGGCGTTGCCGTGGCTGGCGGCGCTGAGATCCAGGAAGCAGGTGCGCCGGACCTGCACGCCGCCGTGGGCGTAGGGGGTGGAGAAGGTGCCGGTGATGTTGGGGTCCACCCCGGTGCCGGAGTAGTTCTTCCCCGTCTCGTCCACCACCAGCACGTCGCCCTCGCCCACCAGCAGGGAGGGCATACGGGCGAAGGCCTCCCGGAGCAGCTCCGGCTCCCGGGCCAGGATGTGGTCCTTGTCGATGGCCTCGATGCGCCAGGTCTGGTCGTAGGCGTTCTCAATGCAGGGGAGGGCGAAGAGGATGGGGGCCTTCTCCAGCACCACCTTGGCCATGGAGGGGATGTTTTCGCCGATCTTGTCCATGCCGTCGGCGTGGACCCGTTCGGCCCCCTTCTGCTTGCCCAGGCCCACGGTCATCATCTTGCAGGGGCCGCTCTCGTAGGGGCCCCGGAAGGCGTTGTGGGGCTTGAGGCGGCAGGACAGGATAATGCCGTCGGCGCCGTAGGCGTTCTTGTCCAGGTACACCGGCAGGCCGGTGCTGGAGACACCCAGCTCCACCACCTCCATGCTGCTGCGGATCTCGCAGCCCATGGTGTCGGGGGTGATGCCGTAGCTGGCCAGAACCTCCAGCTGGCCCTCCGCCGTGGCGCCGCCGTGGCTGCCCATGGCGGGCACGATGAAGGGGGCCGCCCCCCGGGCCTTGACGAAGTCCACCACGGCCCGGGTGATGATGTCCACGTTGGCGATGCCCCGGCTGCCGGCGGTGACGGCCACGGTCATGCCAGGCCGGATTTTGGAGCGGAAGGGCTCTCTGAAGAGCTCACGCTCTACCACAGAGGGTATTTCCCCGGGTGCGATATGCTCCCGGGGAAATACCTGTTCCGCCCGGAACATGCGGGGAATGGCCACATCGGCCAGCAGGTGTGAGACCACGCCCCCCTGTCTGATCTCCATGTGAAACAAACCTTTCCGTATTTAAGTGATGGGCGCGGGGTTGAAGATGCACAGGTCGTTGTGGAACCCGTACTGGTCGGAGTAGGGCTGCCTGATGCCGCTGGCCACATCCAGGATCAGGTGGAACAGCTCAGTGCCCACCTCCGCGATGGTCTTCTCCCCGGTGGCGATGGGGCCGGCGTTCACGTCGATGAGGTCGAACCAGTGGGCCTTCATCTCGTTGCGGGAGCAGACCTTGATCACCGGGGCGGCGGCCAAGCCGTAGGGGGTACCCCGGCCGGTCATGAAGACCTGGAGGCCGATGCCGCTGGCCAGCTGAGAGGGTCCGCAGACGATGTCGCTGGCGGGGGTGGCGGCGTAGATCAGGCCGTGCTTATGGGGCTTCTCCGCGGGGGAGAGCACCTCCTCGATAGGGGCGGTGCCAGACTTGGCGATGGAGCCCATGGCCTTCTCCACGATGTTGGCCAGGCCGCCCTTCTTGTTGCCGGGTGTGGGGTTGGCGTCCCGGCCCACGCCGCCGGCCTCCAGATAGTCGTCGTACCACTTCATCTCGGCGGCCAGCTTGTCCCGGGTGGCCGCGTCCCGGCACCGGGCGGCCAGCAGATGGACGCCGTCCCGCACCTCGGTGACCTCGCTGAACAGCACCGTGGCGCCACCCTTCACCAGCATGTCGGCAGCGTAGCCGGCGCTGGGGTTGGCGGTGAGGCCGGAGAAGGCGTCGCTGCCGCCGCACTGCATGCCGATGAGCAGCTCGCTGAGGGGCAGCTCCTCCCGATGGCGCAGGTTGAGCCTCTGGAGCTTCTTCTCCGCCATGGCCATCAGGGCGTCCATCATGGCGTCGTGGCCGGCGTAGTCCTGGAGGGTGAGGGTGTTCTCGAGGGTGATGTCCTCAGGGGGCAGCACCATGTCGTAGGTGAGCTTTTCACAGCCCAGGCCCACCACCATCAGCTCCCCGCCGAAGTTGGGGTGGCGGATGAGGTTGGTCACCGCCCGGATGGGGATATGAGCCTCCCGGGCCTTGATGGCCACGCCGCAGCCGTAGGGGTGGTTCGCCACCACCACGCCGTCCACGTTGGGGTACTTGGACAGCAGCTCTTTCCTGATGCGCTCCACCGCCACGTTGACCACGCCGGCGGCGCACTGGACGGTGGTAACGATGCCCAGCAGGTTGCGGGTACCCGCCGGGCCGTGGGCATTGCGGTAGCCCAGCCAGGTGGTGCGGGGCGGATCGGGCAGCTTCTCCGGGGGAACGAGGTTGGTGCCGTAGGGCATGTCCTCCAGCCCCGGGGGCTGGGGCAGCTCCAGCATGTGCTCGTTGATCCAGGCCCCCACGGGGATGGAGTCCTTGGCATAGCCGAGGACCACCCCGTAGCGGATGATCTCTCCCCCCTTGGGGATGTCGGTCAGGGCGAGCTTATGGGCCTGGGGGATGTCCTCCCGGGTGGTCACGCCGGGCATCACCTGGGTGCCCGCGGCGATGTCCTCCACGGCAATGGCCACGTTGTCCTCGCCCTTGATCTGGATAAAAAACGGTGTAGACATTACTGCCCCCTATTCCTCAAATGGGCGGACGAAAATATAGCCACCACAGGGATTTCCAGTAGCAATGTACATCTCTTTTTTGTTCAAATCAGTAACCGTGGAAAAATTTGTCGCGCACTCTGGAAGATGTTGGCAGATAGAGGCTGGATAGTTTACCCCGTGGTCGGAGAGGATCTCCATGATGTCCCGTATCCCCAGCTCATTTCCGTGTAAGTTCTCCACCAAGTAATCCAGGCGGAACGATCGGAGTTCGTCCTTGGGATAAATATCCATCTGGCGGTAGGGGGGCCGGGGCATGTGAGGGTGTTTGTAGTGATTGGCGTGGGATATGATCCCATCCCGCATGTATAACATCGCATAGCTCTTATACTCCATCTCCAGGCAGACCATCTCCCCCTCCGGCCCGCAAACCATCAGATTGTTGCAGCTGGCCACCCGGCTCATGGAGGCAGCCTCCACCGCGTCAGGGAAATTATCCTGATCCATAATATACCGGTAAGTAAATTGAAGAGGCAGTCCGTCAAAGTCAATGGGCGCGTCACAGAAAAGGGTGTTACCTCCCAGACCGATACCCGCGGAGTTCATGCCGGCCATGCGGCAGATCAGGCCGGCCTCTCCCATCCAGGCTATGCTGGGCCGTTCCTTCTGATGGGCAATCACAAAGATTATGGTATCCCGTTGATCCGGATGGGCATCCCAATTCTGCCCGTAAATGGTTGTCTTTGTGGAGGTACGGGTGTGATTGATCCCGATGATAGAGCATCCACCGCCTAAGTGCATCGCCCGACCGAAGTTTTCCCCGGAGCGCCGACTAAACTGCTGGCCTAGCTCCGTCCGGCAATTCAAGGTAAAAATATCCTCAAAACTGTGACCGGAGCCATCGGCGATGCCCTGGATCTCTTCGAGATAGGCAGGGCATCGGTGTTTTACTGTGGGAAGAAATGCCGCAGCGACTTTAACACAAACACTCCAGTCCTGCCCCACGGTTGTCTGAACGCTCTTTTTCAGATTTGCGAGTGTAATATCAATTTCCCTTTTGCCCCCTATTCCGTGCGCAAGCCCGATATCATAATTTGAGCCACTTGCGCGAATCACTGGAATCTTTTCTTCAAGCTCTACTAAGGACATACTTTCTTCCTCCCTTGTTTTTTGGATAGCTATCTTCCGGCGTAGATCTCCGGATGACAGCCAGCCCAAGGTTTGGCCCGCTCTAATTGCGCTGAAAGCTGCAGAACCAGGGCGTCCTCCCCAACGCGGCCGTCAATCTCGATGCCGATTGGCAGTCCCTCCTTACTCCACTCCAGCGGGACGGTGATCGAAGGCTGCCCCGTCACATTGCACATCGCTGTATTGCCAGACCACCGTCTGCGCTCCAGTACCCAGTCGTGGACAGGCATCTCCGGCCTGGAGAAGGGATTATAGAACCCCGCCTCCAGCGGCATGATCCCCATGGTAGGACTAATTAGAATATCGTAGTGCTCCATAAACTGGCCCAGATCCCGCATGACCTTAGTCAACTCACTTTTTGCAGCCACATACGCGCTGGCTGTTACGTTTCGGGCCTCCAGATAAGCCTTATAGACCAGGGGCTCTAAAGTATCCTCGCTAATGGGGAGGCCAGATCCCTTCGCCACCCGCTCAATCCACGCGTTTGTTCCCACTGACTGGACTAAAATACGGGCCTCGTGATAGTGAACATCCAAGGGAGGGTAGTCCTCTACACAGATATGCCCCAGAGATTCCAGCAGGCCCACAGCCGATTTCACCGCTTCTACGCACTCGTGATTTTCATATACGTCCCCATAGGGCGTACGCAGCATATAAGCAATCCGAAGCCTGGGCGGATCCTTCTGTATGACTTGGCTATATGGAATGGTAGGCCGCTCGGCGGTTCCATAGCAGCCTGGATCCGGCCCCTCCACGGCGTCCAGCATGGCCGCCGTATCCCGCACAGAACGGGACATGATAAAGTCGGCCGCCTGCCCAGGATCTCCCCCGTCAGGGCCGGTTGGAATACGAAAACGAGTGGGTTTCAGTCCCACTAAGCCGCATGCCGCTGCGGGCATCCGTATTGACCCGCCGCCGTCGCTACCATGTCCCATAGGTACAGCCCCAGCAGCTACGATTGCAGCAGTTCCCCCGCTAGAACCACCGGAGGTCAGTTTGGGATTCCATGGGTTTCTGGTGACTCCATTGCGTATAGTCTCAGTGGCATTATTCCAGCAGAATTCCGGGCAGGCCGCCGTCGCTACCACAACAACACCAGCCTTCTTGAAGCGGGCGCCCAAGATTGTGTCGTGGTCAGTCACAATCCCACGTCCGGAAAGGCGTGTTCCCAGCGTACATGGGATATCCTTCATGAGTCCACCTTCATCTTTGATCACGAACGGAACCCCGCAAAAAGGCGCGTTCATGTCGACCCCTTTTGCCAACTGTGCCCTGGCTGCATCGTAGGTTCGGGCTACAATCGCGTTGAGCGAAGGATTGACCTGCTCAATGGCTTCTATGGCCGCGTCCAGTACCTCCTGAGGAGAGATTTCCTTTCTCCGAATCAATCCAGCCAGCCCGGTGGCGTCCAATGCCGCATATTCAGATACCTTCATAACTTACCAATCACCTTTCCTGATGTGCTGCGTCGCACACGGCTCTTTAACTCGTTTCCCTTACCTAGGCTATATCTCAGACACATAAATCGGTGGTTTTCTTTCGCTCCAGGGCGCCGCGCGCTCCAACTGTGCAGAGAGCTGAAGCACCAGCTCATCCTGATCAATGGCGCCATCTATCTCGACGCCAATAGGTAGACCGGAATCGCTCATATAGAGCGGCAGGGATATAGACGGCAGCCCCGCGACATTGGCTAACGGTGCAATACACGCGTAATCGCGCCTCTTTCTGGCCCACTCTGAGGCGGAAATTTCACTGTTGACCACGCCGTTCAGCGTACCCAGCGGTCGACCAATCCGTCCACAAGTTGGGCTAATCAGCAGATCGTAGGACTGGAAAAAGCGCCCCATCTCCCGTCCGGCCCTCGCGAGCTCCCGTCTGGCTCGAAACACTTCCATCCCCTTTCGACTCAGCGCGTCCAAGTATGTCTTATAGACCAGCGGTTCCAGTGTGGTTTCGTCGATTGGGCAACCCGTCTCCTCCGCCATCTGCTGAATCTCCAGCACGATACCGTCATTCATATACATCACTCGTGCGTCATGATATTGCTCCGAGATCTCCGGATAGGCTTCTACGCAAGTGTGCCCCAACGCCCGCAGGATATCAACAACACTCAAGACCGCCTCAACACACTCCGGACTGACAAATGGCTTCCCATAAGGAGTGCGCGTCATGTAGGCAATCCGCAGCTTCCGGGGATCTCGCCTGACCGCCTCGGTATAGAGAAGATCATGAGGCGCGGCGATGCCATAGTAGCCCGGGTCGGGGCCTTCTATGGCATCCAACATTGCCGCGCTATCCCGGACAGTCCGAGAGAGAATAAACTGCACGGTTCCTCCTGGATCCCACCCAGAGGGGCCAGTGGGAACCCGAAATCGAGAGGGCTTGAAGCCGACTACACCACACATTGCTGCCGGTATGCGGATGGAACCACCACCATCACTGCCGTGAGCCATAGGCACGGCCCCAGCAGCCACAAGCGCCGCGCTACCGCCGCTAGAACCGCCCGCCGACTCGCTCAGATTCCACGGATTTTTGGTGGGCCCATGCCGGAGAGTCTCAGTTGACGAGTCCACGCAGAACTCTGATGTGGCAGTGGTCGCGACCACAATGACACCCGCCCGTTTCATGCGCTCGAACAAAATTGAGTCGCGCTTGGCGTAAACACCGCCGCCAGAGAGGCGAGTACCCAATGTGGCGCGGATCCCGGCCGCGACACCACCGCTGTCTTTCAGTACGAAAGGAACTCCGCAAAACGGTGCGTTTTTGTCAATTCCTTTTTTTATCTGTTCCATCGCGTAATCATAGGTATAATCTACCACCGCGTGGATTTCTTTGTCTGTCCGCTGGATAGCCGTGAGGGCAGTCTCTACTAGTTCTCTGGGCGAAACCGCGCCGCCTCGCACCAATGCAGCCAGTTCCGTGGCGTCTAACTCTGCGTATTCGCTCAACTTCACGCGAACCCCTCCTTTACCCGCCGATCATCTGTCAATTCCTACCACGGTGGCGCTCTTCATCTTTTCCCGGGACTGGTCAGCGAAGTGGCACGCGACACAGTGTCCCGGGGATACCTCTCGCAAGGGCGGCTCCTTCTGGAAGCACACCTCCTGGCTCATCCAGCACCTGGAGGCGAATCGGCAGATCGGTCTGGGATTGATCGGGCTGGGAACGTCACCCTTTAGGACAATGCGCTTGACCTTCCGCTCCACATCCACCTTTGGAATGGCAGAGAGCAATGCAATGGAATAGGGATGACGGGTGTCGATAAAAAGGTCATCCTTACTGGCCAGCTCTACAATCTGCCCCAAGTACATGACCGCGATCCGATGGGAGATGTGTTTTACCACGCTCAGATCGTGGGAAATGAACAGGTAGGACAGATTCATCCTCTTTTGGAGATCCATCAACAGATTGATAATCTTAGCCTGTACGGAAACATCCAGCGCGGAAACAGGCTCGTCACAAACGATGAACTCCGGGCGCAAGCTCAATGCCCGTGCGATGCCCACCACTTGGCGCTTGCCCCCGTCCAGCTCATGTGGATACTGAAGCAACATGTCTGGCGAGATCCCCGTCATCTCGCAAAGTTGGTTGATGGTATCTTCCAGCTGCTCCTTTGTACAGGTCTTGTGAATTTTGTAGGCCTCCGCCAGGATATCACGAATTCTTTTTTTGGGGTTTAAGGAGGAGTATGGATCCTGAAAAATGATCTGCATCCGCTTGCGAAGCTCCAGATCCTCCGTCCTGCCCTTTGTCTGAAAGATATTCTTCCCGCCCATCAGCACCTCGCCACTGGTAGGCGGCTGAAGGCGCATCATCACCGTTCCTACGGTGCTCTTTCCGCACCCCGACTCACCTACCAAGCCCAGCGTCTCGCCCCGCTGAACAGAGAAGCTCACACCATCTATGGCGTGCAGCAAATTTTTATCCCCGACCCTGAAGTATTTTTTGAGATTCTTCACCTCAATCAGGCTGCTCCCCCGAGCCGAGTCGATCTTCGTATTGAACTGTTCCATGGCTATCCCTCCTTGTGACACCAGCAGGCAACATAATGGTTATCGGTAATCTTGGTTAGCGGGGGGTACTGCCCTTCGCATTCAGCCCGACATTTGTCACAGCGCGGGTAAAAACTGCATCCCCTAGGCAGGTGGTAGGGATCCGCAACCGCGCCCCGAATCGCCATCAGCCTTTCCTTATCGTCATCCAACGTGGGAATCGCGCCCAGCAGTCCCTTCGTGTATGGATGAAGAGGCTTTTTAAACACCTCTTCGACAGAACCATACTCGATAATCGCGCCGGCGTACATAACCGCCACATTGCGGCACAGCTCAGAAATGATACCCAAGTTGTGGGTGATCATCAGCAGAGAGGTGTCAAACTTTTTCTCCAACTCCTTGATCAGTTCTAGGATCTGGGCCTGGATTGTAACATCCAAAGCAGTGGTAGGCTCATCCGCAATGAGTAGCTCTGGATTACAGGCCAACGCCGCCGCGATTCCAATGCGTTGGCGCATCCCACCGGAAAACTGGTGCGGAAAGTCTTTGATTCGGTCGGCTCGGATGCCTACCATTTCCATTAGTTTTCCGGCCTCCTCAAAGGCCTCCTTATTTTTCATGTGTTGATGCTTCCGCAAAACCAGCGCTAGCTGCTCTCCCACCGTAAAAACCGGGTTGAGAGAGGTTAGTGGGTTTTGAAAGATCATAGATATCTTGTTGCCTCGCAGGTTCTGCATCTGTTTCTCGGAATAGGTGGCCATATCGACTCCGTTATAGATGATACTACCAGAGATTACTCTACCCACTTTGGGTTGAAGAAGCCGTAGAATTGCTAAGGCCGTGGTTGTTTTCCCTGCCCCTGCCTCCCCTACTAAGCCCAGAGCCTCGCCCCTTCGGATGGTCAGGTTCAAGTGGTTGATCGCTTGCTTGATGCCAAGTTCTGTCCAAAATTCGACGGTTAAATCTCTGATGTCAAGCAGCACGTCATTCTGCCCGCTACTCGCAGACACTATCGGGCTGATTTTCTTGTGTTCCGTCATTCTCCGCACCTCCTGTTATCTTGTCTGTTTGGGATCCAGCACGTCTCGCAGGCCATCACCCAGGAAGTTGAAGCCCATAACAGCCATCATCAAGGCTACGCCAGGTACAATGACTGTCCATGGGGCCACCGCCATAAAGTCCTTGCCCGCAGCGATCATATTCCCCCAGGATGCTGTAGGGAGTTGGACGCCCAAATAGAGATAGCTCAGTGTGGACTCTGTGAGAATGACACTGCCAAAGCAGTTACTTGTACAAATGATGAGGGAGGTTGTCACATTGGGTAGAATCTGTGTAAACATAATGTGGGAATTTGTCGCGCCAAGGGCTCGGGACGCCTGAACAAATTCACGTCCCCGAATCGCTATGACCTCGTTGCGGGCCACTCGCGCGAAGTTCATCCAGTAGCTAATAACCATAACGATCAATAGATTTATTATACTGGTTCCGAATATGGCCATGATAACCACTCCCAAGGTCATAGTGGGTACCGCCATAGTAACTTCCGTACTTCGCATGATTATAGCATCTAAGATTCCACCCTTGAAGCCGGCTATGATACCTAGCACTGTCCCGATAATTAAAGAAAGGAAGGTGCTAAACAAGGCTACCTGCATGGAGGACTTGGCACCAATAATCATTCTTGAGAGAATGTCACGCCCCGTAGAATCAGTGCCAAAGATATAGCCATCTATTCCTCTGGAAAACCACTCGGGTGCCTGCAGGCGGGCATCTGGATGATATTCATTGGGGTCATGGGGTGCCAGCTGATCCGCAAAAATGGCGATAAAACACAGGATCAGTACCAGCGTGAGCCCCATAATGAATTGCTTGCTGTGTAAAATCCGGCGCAACATGATCTTTCCTTGCACGATTAGGCACCTCCTTTATACTTCCCGGATCCGGGGATCGATGAACGTAATAGCAATATCTACGACAAGGTTAACCAGGGAAAACATGGCGGCGGTGACTACTAGGGTGGATTGTACGAGGGGATAGTCCCGGTTGTTAACTGCGGTCACCAGCATTGTGCCGATACCCGGAATAGAGAAGATCTGTTCTACGACTACCGCGCCGGACAACATGGCAGCCACTTGAAGACCATAAATGGTGATGACGGGGATCATGGAGTTGCGCAGCGCGTATTTGGAATAGACCTCTCGCTTAGACAAGCCACGGGCGTAGGCGCAGGTGATATAGTCCTCGTTAAGCACATCTATCATGCTGGAACGTCCCATTCTGGCTACTTGGGCGCACATACGGTAACCCATTGCGATGACTGGCATGACGAGGTACGCTGGCCTTGATAAGCCGTAATACCCCATGGAGGGGAGAATGTCCAGCTTCACTACAAAAATCAGGAGCAACAGCACACACACCCACACCACGGACATAGACTGCAGGATGACTACAAAAAACATCAGGGAGAAGTCCGCCATACTCCCTCTGGTAACGCCAGATATAATGCCAATGGGGACGCTGATGAGCAGTACAAACACCGCTGAAATCAGAGAGACACAGATGGTTGCGGGCAGACGCTGGGCAATAACCTCCCGTACAGGTGAGTTATACAGGGTGGAGTGTCCCAGATTTCCAGTGAACAGTCCTCCCATATACTTTAAATATTGGATGATATAAGGCTGATTCAGGCCCAACTGCTCATAGAGAGCCGCCCGCTGTTCTTCTGAAGCAGTATCTGGCAGCATGGTCGCTGTCGGGTCTCCTGGCGCGCAACGCATCAGAATGAAAGCCATAACCGACACAACCCACACCACGATCAGCATATAAAAAATACGTTTGAGTATGGATTTTAGCATTGCCTTTCCTCACTTTCGTAAACCAATTAGGCTGATTCAAAAGGAGATAGTTGATAAATACGGAGTGGCCATGCTCACGGAATATGGCCACTCCGTCCGCGTAATCAAGATCCCTTAGCCTGTCCGACAAAGAATTCAACAGATGGGCTGTTATTTATTCCAGACTGCCTCATCCACGCTGGCATAGCGGAAATAGGGCCCCGCGCCCTTTGTAACCAGGACACCTTCCAGGCCTTCCCGTATGACACAGTAGCTGTTGGACGCGTACAGGCCCAAAACGGGACCACACTCGTCATAGACGATCCGAGCAGCCTGTTTAAGCTCGTCTTCCCGTTTCGTTTTATCGGTGGTGGTATAAGAGTCAATAATCAGGTTGTTCAGTTCCTCGTTGTGGTAGTAACTGTTGTGGGTGTCATTTACGATGCGGGGGATGATATAGAGGGTATAGGGATCTGCATCAAACGCGCCCAGATTGACGAAGAAAATGTCATAGGCGCTGGGGTCCTGACGGATCGTGACGAACTCGGCGCTGTCGCAAATCTTGGTACTGATGTTAAAGCCCACATCCACCAGGTTCTGGATAAAGACGGCCATCACATCGTCTATGGCCACCAAGTCGTTGCGAGTATATAGCGTCAGTTTCTCACCGTTGTAATCGGTCTTGGCCAGGTACTCTCTGGCAAGGTCGGGATTATACTCATATCCCTCAATACTCTCATCGTAGCCTAGCAGAGAAGGGAGGAACATGCAGTTCATTTTTTCGCCGCCGCCCACCAAGCCGAGAACCGTGTTCACATCCAAGGCGTAGGCCGCCGCTTTTCTGGCGTTGGGATCGCTGAAAATAGAGTCCTCCGCACAGTCAAACTGCATATAATACATGACGTCAGAGGTATACTCTATGACCTCGACGCCTTCAAGATTCTCTACCAAGGGAACCATATCGGAGCGCAGACTCTGCGTGTAATCCAGATTGCCGGAGGTGATGCCGGAAACCTTCGCGTTTTCCTGGTTGACGAACCAGACATTCAACGTATCGATATTGGACACAGCGTCAGGATCCCAGTAATTCTGGTTGGGGGTATAGCGGGCATACTGGCCGTCCTGCCACTCCACAAACTTCCAGGGCCCGCTACCGTTGATAACCCGCTCCGCGGACTGGAAGTCATCGCCGTACTGCTCAATGTCCTCATCAGAGAGAATCCAGGTGTAGGTCAAAGAGTTTTCGAAAGTCGCGAAATACTGAGACAGAGTGATTTTGCAGGTATACTCATCAATGAGCTCCACGCTCTCCAGATTGGACCAGACTGCGCTGGCCAGCCCCAAGGTGTCCATGTTGCGAAGCATGAACTCAAAGGTTGCCACCACATCTTCCGCGTTCAGATCTGTGCCGTCATGGAACTTGACGCCTTCTTTAATGTGGAGAGTGACCTCAGTTCCATCTTCGTTTAAATCATAGCTTGTACAAATGCATGGGCTGTTATTACCTTGTCGGTCTCCGTAGTATAGGGGGTCAAAGACCAAGTCGGCGTACAGGAATTCACAGCTATTGTTATTTGCGTACACCTCCAGGTTGATTAGGGTAACGTTGTCGCTGACATTGACGACGATCTCGTCGCCACTGGCGGATGGGGTCCCAACAGCGCCGTTTCCCGATGGATCGCCGGTTTCGGTCGCGCCGGGACCGGCTCCACAAGCGACCAGGCTCAGGATCAAGGAGCCTGCCAAAAGTCCGCTCATAACTTTTCTAAATAGTTTCATTTTCTTCAATTCCCTCCTGTTGTCTTGTCTGTAATTTTCATAGCAGATTACTAAGCTAGTCGATGGTTGGGACCCACATTGCCCAATATCCCCTAACGGCCGCACGATATGTGTCTATAATTATTCACCTCTCTCCTTCGCGGATTATCAGCGCACTAGGCAGGGATGCTTTGAGTCGTAGGTCCAGTTTGGAATAAGATACTGCATGGCCATGGAATCGTCCCGTTCGCGAAAACAGGCCGGCATGGAGCAGTAGAGCTGATGGGCCCGCTCCACCGCGCCCATATCCACCTCCACCCCCAAGCCCGGGGCGTCGGGGACCTTGATGCACCCGTCTTCGAACTGCAGGGGTGCCTGAGTGAGGTACTGGCCGTCCTGCCAGATGTAGTGGGTGTCGATGGCGGTGATCTCCCCCGGCGCGGCGGCAGCGCACTGGACAAAGGTGGCCAGGGTGATGTCGAAGTGGTTATTGGAGTGGATGCCCCAGGTCAGACCCCAGTCGTTCATATCCTGTGCTACCCGCAGGCTGCCGTCCATGGTCCAGAAATGGGGGTCGGCCAGGACGATGTCCACACTCTTTTCCACCAGACTGTGATACAGTTGCCGGAAGTTTACCGCGAACATGTTTGTTGCCACGGGGATACCGGTAGCCATCTTGAACTCGGCGTTGGTCTCCCGGCTGGAGAAGCCGGACTCCGGCCCCACCGGGTCCTCCGCGTAGCTCAAGGCCCACTTGGCGTCCCGGCAGGCAACGATGGCCTCCTCCAAGCGCCAAGCTCCGTTGGGATCAATGTTGATGTTCCCCTCGGGGAAGCGCCGCTTCAATGCCTTGACGGCCTCCATCTCCTCCCCGCAGGGGAGCACGCCGCCCTTGAGTTTGAAGTCTCGGAAGCCATACTTGGCCTGGAGAGTCTCGGCCTGTTCCACGATGGCCTCAGGGGTGAGCATCTCGGTATTCCGCAGGCGGAACCAGGGGTCGTCGCTGTCGCCCTCATCCCGGTAGGGCAGGTCGGGCCGGGCCCTGGCGCAGTCGCTAACATAGAAAAGGTAGCCCAGGAACCGCACCCGGTCCCGCTGCTGGCCGTTGGCCAACAGCGCACACATGGGCAACCCCATGAACTTGCCCAGCAGATCCAGCATGGCCATCTCCACCGCGCCCTCGGCCTGGACCACATACTTGAGGTTGCTGATATCCAGGCTCTGGATACCCTCGCCGTTGTCACCCGCTTCCCGGCGGCCGCGACGAAAGGCGGATAAGCTTTGCACCACTGCGCGGTAATTGCCGATAGGCTGGCCCACTACCAGAGGGATGTACCGTTCAAGCTCTGTCCGGGTGTGTTCACCGCCGTGGATTTCACCGACGCCCTGATTCCCGCTACTGTCGGTGAGGATCACCAGGTTCCGGATAAAGTAGGGTGCATGGGCCCCAGAAAGTGTCATAAGCATGCTGTCATAGCCGGCCACGGGGACAACCCGCATCTGTGTAACCACCGGCGTTGTCGCACCCATTCTAACCTCGCCTCGCTTTCGCTCGGATTTTGCAGTATCATTCTACAAAAAAATTTTTCAAGTTTCTATTTGTAAAAAGCCTAAAATCAGTCTTTTGAAATTTACAGATCTGTGATTGGCTCAAAATTTGAAATGAAATATTTCGAATATTTATTTTTCGAAATTATTATTTCATATCGAATGTGCAGATTTCCAAATTACAACTTCTATTTTGTATATTTTGCATAAAAATGATCGCTTGATTTCTACAATAGAGTCCCTTCAACACGACCAGCGAGTTTACCCCATAAAAAAGAGACATCCCCAGGCATACCCGCCAGGAAAATGTCTCTTTTATCTATCAATGTTTAATATGGTGCCAGTTTCAAAGGAGCGTTCCGTTGGTCAACCCATACTGCTTCATCCGCCGCCAAAGGGTAGTCTTGCTGATACCCAGCTCGGCTGCCGCGGCGGCCCGGCTGCCGCAGTGTTTCCGCAGGGCTTCCAACAGCGCGGCCTCCTCTGGGGATCTCGCCTCCATCTCCGCAGGGGATAGTCTGTCCCGAACCGGAGCCGGGTAGAGCTGCTCCAACAGCCGGCGTACATATTCACCATGGACAGTCCTTGTGGACGTCGTGAGCACCATACGCTCCAGAAAGGCCTTCATCTGGATGTAGTTACCCGGCCATGGGTATTCCATCAGAACCCGCCGAGACTCCTTGGTGAGCACTACATAGCGATCCAGCCGGGTTACGCAGTCGTCCAGGCACATGTCAATGGCCTGCTCCAGATCTTCCGGCCGGGTGCGCAGGGGGGGCAGCTCCAGTAGCATGGGCGCAAGGACATAGTACAGATCCCAACGAAACTGTCCCGCTATGGCGCATGGTAGCAAACTGCCGTCTAGTGAGGCGATCACTCGCACATTTGTCGAGCGGGGTAATTCATCTATCCGAGTCTGGACAACGGATTCCTCCAGCAGACGGAGCAGGAACTCCTGGCCCTCGGGTTTCAGGGCGTCTATCGCGTTTAGATACAGCGTCCCCTCGTTGGCCTCCAGGGCCGCAGCGGCCAACGCCTCCGTCTGGCTGGGCCCGCCCGCGGCACAGCGGAAGGTTACGAATGGCCCCTGAGCGACGGAGCTGGCGTTATGGATGCTCTTGGCAAAAAGGGACTTCCCGCTCCCCACCTCGCCTTGGAGCAGAATGGGCTGACTGGTTTCGGCGAACGCTTGTGCAGTGCGGATCACTTTCTGCATGGCCCGACTGGCATGGTTGATATTCTCAAAGCGGCCGTGGGCCAGATAGCGGTGGAGCCGGTAGCGTTCCCGCAGAGCCCGGGCACCCTGCCGCTCTATCTTGTTCATCTCGTAAAAAGAGAACACCATTCCACCTGCAGCGTCCCAATTAGCCATGGGGGCGGCATTCGCCACCACACGGAGACCGGCCAGTTCTAGCACGGAGAAATAGAGCTCCTGCTGCTGGGTCAGGGCGTCTTTCCAAAACTCGGCATCCTCAGCCGGCATCAGCTCTGTCAACTGCCGGCCCATAAGGGTGTCCTGACTCTGGTTCAGCAGCTTGCAGGCCATATCGTTGGCGCAGACAATGTTCCCCCGGGCATCCAGTTCGATGATTCCGTTGAAGGAATAGTCCAACAGTACCTGCAGATGGGCGGTGTTCCGCCGCTCCATATCGGAGGCAAACCCCAGGTCCCTGGCCATGCGGAGCGTCTCCCAGAGGGAGTCCTCGCTCCCCTCAAAGAAGAGAGTACGCTTGCCCAGCCGACGGCAGTATGCATTGACAAAATCGCCGCCCAAGATCACATCCATCCCGTCGGCAACCGCCCGTTCTGCCTCCTGTTCCATCTCCGCATCCTTTGCTACAAAATAGATGTATAGCTCAATACCCAAAATATCTTCGAATCCCTGGATATTGCCCACCATATTGGAGAATGTAACCACGCCGACCCTAGGTCTGGCCACATGGGGCACCAGGCTCCTGGCCCTGTGGAGCAGCCGGGCGATTTCCAGGCCGGTCAGCCGGATCTCCGCAATCGGAAAGTCCGTCTTTTCCCGGAGGATGGAGGCATGTAGCCCCCTCGCTACCACAATATCCGCCCCCAGCTTTCTAGCATCCGCCGCCACATCCAGAATCTGTTCCGTGACAGCATACTGATTCAGCACCACCTTCATGCCCAGCTGGCGGGCAATCCTGCCCGCCTGCGCCACCATCTCCGGCCGCGGCAGAATTAGTGCAAAATTTGCCATACTGTCCCTCCTTTCACCCCTTCTTCTTAAGAGATTATAGCCCCATTCCGAATGCCTGTAAAGAGAAAGCGTGCGGGAATAGCCAAACAGGCCGAAGCGGTATGCCGCTTCGGCCTGTTTGCCGTGGATTGTGCTCCAAATTTACCGCACCAGGCAGGGCCGCTTGGGGTCGAACTTCCAGCCGGGGATGAGGTACTGCATGCCCGCAGCGTCGTCGCGGCCGCCCAGGCAGTTGTCCTGATAGAGTTTGTGGGCCTTCATGAGCTGCTCCCGATCCAGCTCCACTCCCAGGCCGGGCCGCTCCGGCAGATCGATGCAGCCGTCCAAAATCTGCAGGGACTGTTTGGTGAGACGCTCCAGTCCCTCCTGCCAGATCCAGTGGGTGTCGATGCCGTTGAGCTTTCCGGGCACGGCGGCGGCGCACTGGGTCATCATGGCCAGGGAAATGTCGAAGTGGTTGTTGGAGTGGCAGCCCCACATCAGGCCGAAATCGTTGCACATCTGTCCCACCCGGACGGAGCCGGCCATGGTCCAGAAGTGGGGGTCGGCCAGGGGGATGTCTACGCTGTGCAGGGCGATACAGTGGCGCATCTGCCGCCAGTCGGTGTCGATCATGTTGGTGGCGGTGGGCATGCCGCTCTCCTGGCGGAACTCGGCCATGATCTCCCGGCCGGAGAAGCCGTTCTCCGCGCCGCAGGGATCCTCGCAGTAGGCCAGAACCTTTTTCAGCTCGGGGGCCAGGGCCAGCGCGTCCTTCAGCAGCCAGCCGCCGTTGGGATCCAGGGTGATGCGGGCCCTGGGGAAGGCCTCCTTCAGAGCCTGTACGGCCTTGAGCTCCTCCCTGCCCTCCAGCACACCGCCTTTGAGCTTGAAGTCCTCAAAGCCGTACTTGTCATAGGTGGCCTTGGCCAGAGCCACGATGGCGTCGGGGGTGAGAGCCTCCTCATGGCGCAGCCGGTACCAAGCGCAGTCTGCGTCCGGCTCGGAGTGGTAGGGCAGGTCGGTTTTTTTCCGGTCGCCCACATAGAACAGATAGCTCAGGAACCGCACCCGATCCCGCTGGATGCCGTCGCCCAGCAGGGCTGCCATGGGCACCTCCAGATACTGGCCCAGCAGATCCAGCAGGGGGGTCTCCACGGCGGTGACCACGTGGACTCCGGTGCGCAGATCAAAGGTCTGCTGGCCCCGCACGTCGTCCTTGATGTTGGCGGAGAGCCACTCGTTGATCCTGCGCAGGGTCATCTTGTAGTCGGCCACACTGGTGCCCTCCACCAGGTGCTTCACATCCTCCAGGGCTTTGGTAATCTTCTGGCCGCCGGGCACCTCGCCGATACCGGTGTTGCCCCGGTCGTCGGTGAGCACCACCACATTGCGGGTGAAGTAGGGGGCGTGGGCGCCAGATAGGTTCAGCTCCATGCAGTCCTTGCCCGCCACGGGAAAGACCTCCATGGCAGCGACCTTCGGGGTATTGGACATAGCAATGCACTCCTTTTTGTTTCAAATGGATGGCCTCGGATGGCTGTTGGCAGTGAGCGGCTCCGACGGCTTCCTTTACACAGGAAACACATCTGCAATGGATTCTGAAAGCATTGTACCATGGGATGGAAGAGAAATCAAATTGGATAAACTGAAGGAAGGCTTAAAAAAACTGATCCATAGCGGGCTTTCTCCCATTCCCGCTTATGAATCCCCTGGCCAGGTTCAGTTTTCCGAAATTGCCCGCCGCCCCAAAGGGTGGTACCATACCCCTGAAAGGAGCGAACCGAACCATGGACAAGATTCTCAACCTGCTCAGCCTCACGCCGGGGGAGAAGGAGGCCTTCCTGGCCGCCGCCCCCGGCCTCTCCCAGCGCTTCGCCGCCAGTATCCCGCTGGATACCGCTGACTATGCCGGCACCGAGGTGATCTTGGGCAACCCGCCCCCCGCCGCCCTGAGGCACGCACCCGCTCTGCGCTGACGTCCACACCCGCAGCGCCGGGGTGGACGCCTACACCGCCCCCGGCGTCCTGCCGGAGGGGGTTCTGCTGACCTGCTCCACCGGGGTCTATGGCCACTCAGTGTCGAAGCATCTGTTTGCCATGCTGCTCGCCCTCATGAAGCGCCTGCCCCAGTACCGGGACCAGCAGCGGCAGGCCCAGTGGCGGGACCTGGGCCAGGCCCGTTCCCTGCTGGACGCGGAGGTGCTGATGGTGGGTACCGGGGATCTGGGCACCTCCTTCGCCCGGCTGTGCCGGGCCCTGGGGGCCCATACCACCGGCGTGCGCCGTGATCCCGCCCGCCCCGCCCAGGGCATCCAGCGCATATATGGCCTCTCTGAGCTGGACGAGTTGCTGCCCCGGGCCGACGTGGTGGCCCTGGCCCTGCCCCAGTCGCCGAAAACAGTAGGCCTGTTCGGCCGGGAGCGGCTGCTGCGCCTGAAAGAGGACGCCATTCTCCTCAACGGCGGCCGGGGAAGCGCGGTGGACTGCGCCGCCCTGGCGGAGGTGCTGGAGTCCGGCCGCCTGTGGGGGGCCGGACTGGACGTGACCGATCCGGAGCCCCTGCCGCCGGAGCACCCCCTCTGGCGCCAGCCCCGGGTCCTGATCACCCCCCACACCGCCGGCGGCGACCACCTGCCCGACACCGCCCGCCGCATTGCCGCCATTGCCCTGGACAACCTGGGCCGCTACCTGCGGGGGAAGCCCCTGCGCAACCAGGTACGCTGACTACCGCGTCGCCTGGCCGTATCAACTATTTGAATGTATAAAGATTTCTTACAATATGTTATCATATTGTTATCACACCTAAAAAGGGGGAGGCTATCGTGGCCGTCCATCGTGCAATGCGTTCCTGCCGCCTAGCAGATGATCTTTATCTAAAAGCCAAATATATTGCAACAACCGAAAAACGTTCTTTTAATAATTGGTTGGAAATCATTCTCCAAAAAGAAATCGCAGCTTACGAAAAGGAGAATGGACCGATTTTAGTTCAAACCGATGACCTTTATCAATAACTGTTTCTCTCTGCACATTTAAACCGTCGTTTTTGTGAAAGAGAGGTGTGTCAATGTCACCTCACATCGAACCGTGGCTTTTTAAAAAACCCGTCATGCTCTATGCCCTTGGCAATACCATTATCAAAAAAGATAATGGCAGTCGCATGATAAACGCCTATTTTGTAGAACCAGATGCCAAAATGACACAGCTATCCGATTTGAAGTCTCTCTTGTTGCCGCTGGGACTTCTTCCGATTCTAATTCCAGGGTATCTCTATCAAAATGGATGCCCCAAAGAGCCAGTTCAGACGTGGAGGGAGCACCCAGTTAAGATTGAAACTTTTTATCTTCAGAACTTACAGGAAGCTGCTATCCCTTATGAGATGCCCTTTGGAAAAATTTCTTCATGCCATGATAATCAAGATTTGATTCAGGCGGAATATTTTCATTTTCTTGATAAATCTCTTGAGTCAAAAAGATATTTAATTGCTTCAAGCGAAATTATCCGAACCTTCTTCGCACCCAATAGCAACCTCCTAAATTTTTTATATTCTGAAAAATTCATTTCAGATTATGTTACGTATCACCCATCCTCCGACTGCAAAAAACACGAGCTATTGCTGTCTGATGATACCCCAAAGTCTTTTAGGGGAGATTCTACTCTTCGTTGGCTATACTGGCTACTTTCCTCTGATTCTGCCTACACGGAGTGGAAATCCGTCAAGTCAGCATACCAAGCAAGACAGAGTTTCCAAGCAAAAATCCCATTTCCCCTGTCCGGTCAGTTAAGCTGCCGTGTAATTCCGTACAGGGATAAGTGGATGATTTTGAGCATTAAAGAGCTTAATTTAAAACTACCCAGTCATGATATTGAGGTACGCTCTTAGTTCTGCATCATCACCATCAAGATAGAAAAAGAACTGATCTGAATTATGATATATAAAATACGGTTCTTTAATATATGCAGGCCAAATAGGATAAAACTTTGTTGGATGTTCAGTTAAGAAAATTGCATACTTGAGAAAGAATTTGGCTGTTATCTCTGAAAACCGTTTGATTTGAATTTTGTAAAGATACCATGTCGCAAGTGAGCCTGTTTTTGTTCTCAGCACCTCGGAGACTTCGAGGCCTGTAGGAGGATATCCCAATGGTTTGGATTGTAGTAAATAGTAGGAATCACCAAAGTACGCTTTTGCCCCAGACGGTAGTATCTGCCCCGTCCTTTCATCAAAAAACGAACCCGATGAACTGATCCCAGGCACTTTTGAAGGCCAAAATTTAACCAAATCAGCGGCTGCATTTATATATTCGAGGTTGTATTCACGACTTGGCGTCTCTCCGATATTTAAAAATGTAGTCCCTCCTCGTTCGATGCGCTCAAAGGAATATTCATAGGCTTTGCCAGAATTCGTGGTTATTCTAATTTTATCGCACCGTGCTCCAGAATCGGGTGGGCAAAAAAAGCCCATTTGCAAAGCAAAGGATTCTTTTGCTACTGTGATCCGTAACGGCATCAGATGGCTATTGAGATTTCTAAGCCGCCGGCCATATAAGGGATCGAAATGAGCCTGGCGCTCATCACACTCTTTATTTGGAGAAGACGGATCATGACGAAAGTGTCGTACATTTACGCCCGGTGCCGTAAGCAAAACATTTTGCGCACATAGCTCGCAAACAAAGTAACCACTTTTGGCAGATGCGCCATTTGGATACATTTTACATGCACTCTCGAGACTGATTCGCTTATATCCGATGTCAGCGTCCCATACACATACATGTGATAAAGGCATACAGCTTCACCTCGTAAAAAATATACAAATGCATTATAGCAGAAAATAATTAAATCTGCAACTTTTCAACAATTTTCGAGCGTTAAGAATGGTAATACACTGTCGGATGACCTGTGAATGCATCAAATAGATTGCACTTTGATCTATTGTAAATTTCAGCAGCAAAAGAGCCGACGCAGGAATTTCCTGCGCCGGCTTCTTACATTAATTATTTATCATTTTTCTTCAAATATCGTACCTTCTTCGCCGCTTCCCAATGTATCGCCTCCGCGTTGATCGGCGGTAAAGGGTCACCCCAGGAAATAGGTGCGTCAGCTATCTTTACCTCGACAGGCAGCCCACCGAAGGGGCGCACGGCATTCGGAGTTGAGATACTCAAAAACGTATTTGGGCTGCCTTCAAAATGCAGGTGCAATTTTTGCCCGCACACGGCTTTCTCCCAGGGAATCCTGATTGTTCCCTGCCCACGGCCTTCTTGTACTACGATACCGTCACCTACGATAATCTGAGGAAAATGAAGTTCATAGAGCTTTTTGCAAAAGGGCGCCTTGTCCAGCTTCTGCGCAATGCGCCATAGTCGATCCATGTTACGGCTGTACTCAATGCGCTTTTTCGCACCATCCTTACCGGAGATCCTGTGGCCGAAAATATATTCTTTTTCCTCCAGCGACATGTCTGTACACGCCTGGATTACCGTTGCAAAATTCCGGCGCAAGATCCGCATGGGCGGGTGAGAATCCGATGGTGTCAAATTATCGGATTCGTCGAGCAAGAAAAAGCCTAACTGCTCGCTGGAAACTCCAAATTCTTTCAACAATTTGAAGGAAAAATTTGAATAATCAGACCCGCGGCACGGGTCCTTAAACTGATTTCCAAAACAGGCGATGGGTAATCCCCCGATATCCTTGTTCGCGCCCATGTTCTGCTGCACAAATTCCCTTCGCTTCTGCAAAGCATCCTCAATTTCAATGTGAACGGGGACGCACCTCAGTGCATTTTTCGTCTTTACCTGCTTACTATATTCCAATTTGTCATTCAAAATTTCATCAATTTTCAGGTAGTGACGGTCTGGATGATCTGGGAACGAGCGAAAATCATTCCACCGCAGTCCACGGCACTCCGCGGGGCGCATGCCAGTGTACAATGAGATCAAAATGCCGCAGAATCGACCATCCTCCAGCACATGTTCCGCCGCATACAGCGCCAGACGTCCCTGCTGCCCGATTGTCAAGGCTCGCGGGCAATTATCGCTCAGCTCCGCGTTTGCCACTGCCGGGACTAATATCCTCTGCATCATCAAAGTCGTAAGATTATTTGACTTTTCTCCCGCACGATTTTTTGAAAGAATGTTGTAAGCATGTCCGCATGTAGCGGCGTAGGAAAAGACGTCCCGCAATGACGAGATGATCGTCTTGACGGTGGCTTCTTGGTATTGGCATGCCTTGGCGACCTTGGAGACGGCGTGCAGAATATTTGCCGGAGTAATTTCGGAGATTGACATATCCAGATAGCTTGCAACCTTTTTGATGTAGTCATCGTATTGGCGCAGCGTCGCACAGTTTTCAAAACTGTATTGGTCTCCCTTCTGAATTGCCCAGCGACGATCTTTTGCGATAGAAATGCAGTGCTTTTCCCAATATTTATCCAGGGACATATCTTCGTCAGTTTTAAACACCATGTTAATTTTCCTCCAAATTCAGTTTTGTCGTAATGGAAATGCTGTCACTTGACTTAAAGTTGATAATCAGATCCTTTCCAGTCTCGAGGTTGCCATGCGAAATCTTACTGAGATCTACAGTCAAATCGCCGCTGATTCTACCACCAGGTGTAGCCACAATAGCGTGATCTTCACCACTGCGATTGATTTTGAAATCAAATGCCGCACAGGGTATGCCTACCAACGAGAAGATATAGTGCTCCAACACTGCGGCCAGTTTTGCTAGCTCCCGCGGATCGTCGTACGCACAGTAGTTCCGCGCGAATACGCTTTCGGGTGCGTTGCCGCATAGATAACGGATCTCTTCCGCATCACATCCGCATGATTCCAATGTCGATCTGAAAGTGGCTCTTAAAGTTCGTTCTGAATTTTTCGTCAAACTCTTTAACTCTGTCTGTTTTGAGAAATCGAAGCTTTTGAAAAATCCTTTTAACCACCGATCAAACTCGTCGGGGCGCATCCGCCGTGCCGCGTTTTTGAAGCTACGCATAAACGGCGCATTTTCTTGTACGTTCGGCGCATTGTTCTTTACCTTGTGGTAAAGCTTTGCCATCGTCGGCGACAGTGGAATAGTCCGTCGCCGCGGCCCATTTAACTCTTCGGTACGATAGACTTCTCCTGCAGACCTTGCCTCTGCCGAAATTTCAATAGCAACAACTCCCGTATAGGTGTTTGAGAAGGAAAATGATCCCCACGTTAACGCACACAGCTCGTTGATCGTGATGCCTGTAGTCAACATCAAGATTAAGCCCAAATATAGGTAGCCGTGGTTACTCTCAAGATTTTCGGCGCAACTCGCAATAATCCGCCTTGCCTGAGCGTGCGTCAGAATGTTTTTCTCGAAATGCCGACTCGCGTCCCGCGGGCCAACGACTGTGCGGCGGTTTCCCATGGTAAAAGTGTCTATGAAGTGCTCTGAGATCAAATGGTGAGCTTGCTCATACGCAATCAATGCCCGGAAGGCGCAGATTTGCCCATTGATTTGATAACTAGAGAACCCACCTTCGCGCAAATGAAAGGCGAACATCTCTTGTGTAATCGCACAAAAAGGCGTCCAACCGAGTTTGCTCACGAGCAGATCAAGCAGTTTCTTGTGCTCCTTTTTAGTAGAATTTGCCCACTTCATATCCAGGGCGACCCGATCAAAGTCCGCCGCGATCAACGCGCCCAGCGGCAGATTCTGAGCAAACTTTTTCCGTAACGAACATCCCGCTTTTGTGTTGGGATCAAAGGCGCACCGGAGGCACTCGGGAACCAATGTGCGCACATACTCCTCCAGTCCAATTGCATCAGGTGCGCGGAAAATATGTCCCTTGTGTTCATAGCAAACGCGTCCTGCACCATCGATGTGCACCCCATCGCTGGAGCGCAAGGAAAGAAATACCGTGGGCCCCGCCTTGCGCGCCTCCACGCGGTAAGTGACAATTACGCCAAAGAAATCGATACTGCTAACCTTCATATATTAACCCTCATGCGGCACAGTGGCCGGAGGGGAGGTATTTAAATTTTAGTTATTATAATCGTGGGGTTATTTCTCCTTTCGAGCGAGCAATTCGTACTCTCGCATATATTAAAATCTCTTACAGCGGCTCCCTCCCCTCCGTCCACGCCCGCGCCTGCGGCAATGAAGCAGTAGTAACTAGCCTTTTTTTAGTAAAAAAAAAGACAAAGTCACCCTAAGGTAACCTTGTCTCAAAAACATGTGGTGTCTTCAAATCGGAAAGAGGATAAACTTCTTCCCCTAATAAAAATACTTCGTAATTATACTTCTACGATACCATATTTTCTGATCATGTCAACCCCCTTTGCAGGACAAATTTTTCGTTCTTTTTAGAAATGCTATTGGATGCGTTTTATGGGGCAAAAAATAAAGTGTGCAATCATTGCACACTTTATTTTTTACTGCATCATCAATTCCTTTTTTCAATAGTTCCTTTTCCACTGGTGTTAACTGGCGCTGTCCATTTTCGATTGCCCGCTTACATAAAAACTTGACTCCTTGTTCTGGCATATTTCTCTCCTTATGGTCCTTTGGCTTTTCAACCGTTTCACGTCTGCTAGCAGCTCATCTATCCTATTTTTAGTATACCGCATCCGCCCCCATCTTTCAAACACCACCCACCCCCGCGCACACCCCCTCGATTTTTGACCCCTCCCGTGCCTGAACCACCCGCCAAACACCCCGTTTACAGGTCAAATTTTTGCCTGATGCGCATCATCCTCAAACCCACAAACCCTTACGCCGCAACGGCTTTAAGTCCTTGCCGATAGGGACTCTCTGGATTGGAAGGACTACGACGCGGACACCATCTGCAAGCGCGTGACCTCCAAGGTCCAGCCCGGCAGCATCGTGCTGTTCCACAACGCCGCGCTGCATACACCGGAGGCGCTGCCCGCCATCCTCACCTGCCTCATCAACGATGGCTACACTGTGGTGCCCATCTCCCGGCTGATCCTGCCCCAGCCCTACACCATCGACCACACCGGTCGGCAGTTCCCTGCGGAAGAATTGTCTTAAAAATGCCAAAATGCACTTGTTTTTCAATAAGCGGAAATGCGGCGGAATTAGACCTACCCTCAAAAAGGGCAGGACCGACACCCACTGTCCATGCAGCGGTTGTCGGTCCTGCCCCGTATAAGGAAGGGGGTTAGATCATATACTTCAGAACATCTTGTACTCGTTCAGAGCCATGGCCACGTAGCTGATCATGGTGTTGATGTTGGGGTGCTCCTCCAGACCCTTGCGGACCACACCCACCACCTCGTCGGTGACAGCCTCCAGATTGAACTCCTCGTTAAGATGGGTGTAGATACGCCCCCACTCCGGCTGGTCGTGGAGGCTCAGGATCACCTTTTCTCCCGTGCACAGGGCCGCGGGCACAAATAGCCATACTTGTATATGCAAAGCTCTACAACTATGATTTTTGCATAAATTGCTTGTGTTTAGTTGTATGAGCATGTATAATATATATAGATCGTCAAAGGTGCCGGATGCAGGGCAGCCGCGGCTGCCGCTGCGTCATTTTCATTTCTCCCGTTTTGTCATTTTGCTCAAAAATTGAGCCTCGATCATTCTTTTGGAGGACACAACACTATGGACCGTGCTGCGATGCTCACTCTTGACAAAGCCAATGCCAAACCTCTGCACATTCAAATCGAGGAATCCATCCTCCAGAAGCTGGAATCCAGAGAGTGGGCGCCCGGCAGGCTGATCCCCTCCGAAAACGAGCTGAGCCATATCTACGGTGTCAGCCGCACCACCGTGCGCAACGTTATCACCAAGCTGGTGCAGGAGGGACTGCTGTTCCGCATCCCCGGCAAGGGCACCTATGTGGCTGAGCCCAAGATCGTGGCTCACTCCCTGACCTACGCCGGTATCCGTGAGCAGCTGGAGCAGATGGGCTACGAGGTCTCCACCCGTCTGATCTCCATGGGTCTGGAAACTGTGGACCAGAAGATCATGGAGCACTTCCCCGGTCTGGACGACCCCCACTTCTATGTGGTGCGCCGTCTGCGCATGCTGAAGGGCGAGCCCCTGAGCATTCACATCTCCTACCTCCCCCACGCCTACTGCCCCGGCATCGACCAGTACGACCTCAGCAGTGAGCAGCTGTGTACCGTGCTGAGCCGCGTGTACGATCTGAACCGTGCCAAGGCGGTCGAAACGCTGGAATCCGTGGCAGCCAACTCCACGGAGGCCTCCCTGCTGAACATCTTCCCCGGCCAGCCGCTGCTGCTGCTGCAGGACCGCATCCTGGATGCCAGCGGCCGCACCTTTGAGTACAGCAAGGTGGTGTTCCGCGGCGAGAAGATCAAGATCACCATGGAGATCTGACGCCGCGTCTCACAGAATACAGCAAAAAGCATCCATCCTTTCGGATGGATGCTTTTTTTGTTGCAGGAGGAGGACACCCATCGGGGGTGTCCTCCTCCTGCCTTTTCTGTTCCCCTGCCGCCCCATGTTAACGGCAGGTCCCCCATCAGCGTGAAGCCTGCGCCGCACTCAACCGGTGAAGCCGCCGCCCACATCCTGCCCCAGACCGCAGGTATAGACCCACTCCACCGTGTCGCCGTCCTGTAAGGCGTACCGCGAGCAGCCGTAGTTGGGATACCAGCCGTTGACGGCATACATCCAGCCGGACTCGCTGCCCGCATCGAACTCATAGAGGTTGCCGATGCCCTCGATATACGCGCTGTTGTATACCGGCGTGAAGCTGGATTCCATGTGGATCCTGTTCTCGCGGCACACCCGCTGCAGAACATCGTAGACGCTCTCGCCCTGGGAGAAGGTGACCTCCGTGGCGGGCAAAAGCACGCCGTCATCAGGCACCAGCGGTTTCTTACTGTCGGCGCACTTATCCCAGTTATCCAGGATCGTGGCGCAGGAGATGGAGATGGTACACGTCAGCTGGGTGCCGGTATCCACCACCGCGTCGTCCGGCTCCACCGGCGCGGGCTTGCCATCGGGCACGGGGTCGGTCTGGTACTGGTCCTTCCCCTCCGTCTGCTGGGCGCCGCCTGGCGGCGTATCCGCTGCGCCGCCCTGGACGCCGCAGCCCGCCGGCAGCAGCAACAGTACCGCCAGCAAAAGCGCCGCAATGGGCGATTTTTTCTGTTTCTTCATCATGCGATTCTTTCCCCTCAGTTTCTTTCGCGCGTTAAAGCGCCGCGCAGGGTTGTTTTTCACAGGCGCTCGCCGCCCAGATACACGGCCTGCCGCGCCAGCGTGTCATCGCACACCACAAAGTCGGCAGGCAGCCCGTCGGCGATGCTGCCGGTCTCCCCCGCCCTGCCGATCTCCCTTGCGGGGATGGCGGTGGCGGCCAGGACTGCCTGCTCCACAGGGACGCCGAAGGCGGCGGCGTTCCGCATGCAGTCGTACAAATTGGCAGCGCTGCCGGCGATGGTGCCGTCGGAGAGCCTCGCCACGCCGCCGGAAAGGAACACATCCTGTCCGCCCAGCGTGTACCGTCCGTCCGGCATGCCGCAGCAGCGCAGCGCGTCGGAGATGAGGCAGACGCGGTTTGGGAACAGCCTGAACGCCATGCGCACGGCGCTGGGATGGACGTGGTGGCCGTCGCAGATCAGCTCCGCCGTGACGCTCTCCCGCTCCGATGCCGCGCCGATGGGACCCGGGCGTCGGTGGTGGATGCCGGGCATGGCGTTATAGAGATGGGTCAGATGGGTGGCTCCCGCGTCAAAAACGGCGGCGGCCTCCTCGTAGGAGGCATCGGTGTGGGCCACGGAGACGGTACACTTTTCCGATGCGCGGCGGGTGAATTCCACCGCGCCGGAAAGCTCCGGCGCCACATCTGCGATGCGCAGCAGGCCCTCCGCCGCGTTGTACAGGCGGGCGAAGGCGTCGTAGTCCGGCAGACGGAGATACGCCGCGTTCTGCGCGCCCTTTTTCTTTTCGGAGAAGAAAGGCCCCTCCATCTGGATGCCCAGCAGGCGGGCGCAGCCCTTCGGCGCGATGCGGTGCAGCCGCACCGCCGTGCGGAACGCCGTTTCCAGCACGTCGTAGGGCAGCGTCATGGACGCGGGAGCAAAGGACGTGACGCCGTTTTTTGCCAGATAGGCGGCCATTTTTACAAGGCCGTCGTAGTCCCCGTCGGAGAAGTCCGCGCCGGAGTTGCCGTGGGTGTGTACATCCACCAGTCCGGGGATGACCCGCGCGCCGCGAAGGTCCACGCCCTCCCCGTCCGCCGCGTCCGCCAGCACGTGGGCGAACCGGCCGTCCTCCACAGAGAAGCCGCCGGAGACAAAACGGCCGCCCACAAAAATCAAACCGTTTTCAAACCGCATATCACACCTCCGGCAGACTGGCTGCCGCCACAGACTGGCCCACGCGGCGGAACTGCTCGTCCGGCAGGGTCACGGAAACGCGCAGCGCCGGATACTCCTCCGCCAGCACGCGGCGGCACTCGGATACGATGAGCTCGCCGCCGATGCCGGAGGCCACGCGGCCCAGCACCATCAGATTTTTCAACTCATACACCCCCGCGTACAGCGGCAGGGTGTGGCCCAGATACACGCCGATGTCACGGAAAATGGCCAGCGCCCGGGGATCGCCCGCCGCGGCCAGCTCCTGCACGGCGCTGAGCTTTTCGGCGGGGGTCAGCATCTCCGGCAGCGGAATACCGGCGGCAGGAGCCAGTCGGATCACGGCGTCCTGCGAGAAATACTGCCCGCCCACGCCGGTGTCGCCAGACCAATCGTCCTTCGCCGCCTGCGGGCTGAGGTCCACGGGGGCAAAGGCCAGCTCGTTGAACCAGCCCAGGATGCGGCCCTCCCCGTCCACGTAGCCTGCGGCCTGGCTGGTGCCCATGGCGAGGCCCATGACGCAGGTGTCCCGCAGGCTCATGGCTCCCGCCAGTGCCGTGACATCGCCGTCGTTGGCCACCGCCACCGGCACGTTCCCCAGCGCCGCGGCGGCGCGGGTATAGATGGTGCGGACCAACTCGTGCTTTTCCGGAGGCACCTGCACGAACAGAGACGACACCATGGGGGAATCATTCAAAATCACACCGGCGGAGGATACGCCGATGGCATCCACCCGCGGCAGATGGGCTGCCGCCGCACGGAGCGCCGACAGGATGCCGTCGTAGTGGTACTGGGGGTCCGGCTGCGTCTTGGGGTGCCAGACCACCTCCTCGGCATAGACCATTTCGCCGTTGATAACGGCGGAGACCTTCCGGTCGGAGCCGCCGGCGTCGAAGCCGATGCGGCAGCCGCCCAGGTGGCCGCCGATCTTCCGCGCGCCGCTGCGGGCGGCGGGAAAGTCCCGCTCCGCCACGGATTCCAGCGTGAAGGGACGCCGGAATACCGTCTCCATCAGCGATGCGTCAAAGGCCCGGGAGCCGTGGGACCCGTATATATCCGCCAAGCGGCGGGTCAGGCCGTCACAGCCGCAGATACGGACCCGCCAGCCGCCCACGCTCCACAGCAGCAGCTTCACGGTGCGCTCCAAAAAGCGCAGGTCGGCGGGGTCTGTCACGCCCCGCAGGCGGGTATCGAACACGGCCACCTGGCCCTCCTGCCGCTCCACGGCGATGCGGACGGGGCAATGGGCCTCCTTCAGATAAGCGTCCCGCCACGGAGCAAAGGGCAGGTACGCCGCGTCCAGGGCGGGACGGTTCTTCACCGCGCAGGGGACGCCCAGGTAGGCGGCGCCCATCACGCCTTCATGCCGCTCCAGGCGGCCTCGTCGCAGATCAGCGTCACGTCGGGGTGGAATTGCAGGATGGACGCAGGCACCCAGGGGGTCACGGGGCCGCAGAACGCCCTGCGCAGGATGTCCGCCTTGTCGGCGCCGGTGACGATCATCAGCACGCGGCGGGCCGCCATCACCGTGCCCACGCCCATGGTGTAGGCGGCGGTGGGCACCTCATCCCCGCCGGCGAAGAAGCGGGCGTTGGCCCGCCGCGTGGACTCCGTCAGCGCCACCTCGTGGGTGCGGACGGGGAAATGGTCGCAGGGCTCATTGAAGCCGATGTGGCCGTCATGGCCCAGACCCAGCAGCTGGAGATCCACGCCGCCCAGCTCCTCGATGGTGCGCTCGTAGCCGTCGCACATGGCGTCCACGTCCGTGGTCATGCCGTCCGGCACCCAGGTGTTCTCCGGCCGGATGGAGATGTGGTCGAACAGGTTCTCCTGCATGAAGCGACGGTAGCTCTGGGGATGGTCGGGGGCAAGGCCCTTGTACTCGTCCAGATTCACGGAGCGGACACGGGAAAAGTCCATGAGCCCCGCCTGCTCCCGCCGGATCAGCTCCCGATACAGGGGGATGGGGGTAGCACCGGTGGCCAGACCCAGCACGCAGGCGGGCTTGGCGCACACCGCCTGCTGGAGCTGGTCCGCCGCCAGACGGCCCGCAGCCTCGGCGTCCGCCGCCTTCAAAACCTTCACATGGTACATAACGATTCTCCTTTATTATATGCAGGGAGGGACGCCGCTTTCGCGCCCTCCGCCGGTTCCTTGCCCGTAGCATACACCATCCGCGGGGAAAAATGCAAGTGCCTTCTCCGGATGGGTTGGGAGAGAGGAGCCCTGCGGGGTCTCCCTCCCCCCTGTGCGCATCCTTCAGGCGTCTTTATTTTGCAGGACGGCGGGACGGATGATAAGGCGCTTTTGCTCTGCCAGCGTTTCGTCCATTTCTTGCGTTTTATGTTAATAATTCGTTAGGAAAACTACGGTTCCGTACTTGAAACTCCGCATACTTCATGCTATTATTGTAATATTTTCGAGAATTTTCGGCATAAATGCCAAAAATTGCGGAGCTTCCCGCGTATAACAGGGATTTCTATGGAAAAAGTATAGGGCGCGCACTGCCACCCTTTTCCAGCGCATACAGATATTTCCAGAGGCACAGGAAGGCGTTTCCAATTTGTCCTGCAGGCGTGTAGGATGCGTCTGTTTTTGTCCGCACAGGGTGGGCAGGGCTGTGGACGGTGCAAATTCCCTGCAAAACCAGAATTTTTCCTGAAAATATCGTTTTTTCGCCGCATTGTGATTTCTGCAACAGACGTGCGGCGTTTCCCCTGCTATCATACATCAGATATTCCATTGGAAAGGAGACCGCACATGGCCTATATGCGTTTGGGCGATCTGCTGATCGCCGCCGGCGCCATCACCGAGGAACAATTGCAGACCGCCCTGCAGACCCAGAAGCAGAGCGGTCAGCGTCTGGGCGACGTGCTCATCGACAGCGGCATTATTACCCAGCGGCAGCTCATCGACGCTTTGCAGATGCAGTTGGGCGTGGACTATATCGACCTGACCCGCGTGTCTATTCCGGTGGAGCTGGCCAAATATGTGCCCCGCGCCATCGCTAAGAAGTACTGCGTGGTGCCGGTGAAGCTGGTGAAGGACGAGCTGTACGTGGCGATGAGCGATCCTCTGGACTTCGTGGCTCAGGAGGAGCTGAAGGCCGCGTCCCGCAGGCAGATCGTGCCCATGATCGCCACCCGCCGCGCCGTGGAGCAGGCCATCGCCACCCTGTACGGCAACGAGGGAACCGCACGCGTCATCGAGGAGATGAAGCGGGCGGCCGGCGACAACGGCCGCGACATCGTGCCCGCCCAGATGACGGGCGGCCGCGAGGACGCCGACGCCGCGCCCACGATCCGCTTCGTCAACTCCCTCATCGAGCGGGCGTTCAACGAGCGGGCCAGTGACATCCACCTGGAGCCCCAGGACGGGGAGATGGTGGTGCGTATGCGTATCGACGGACTGCTGCACAGGATGCTGACCGTCCCCGCCAATTTGCAGAATACCGTGATCTCCCGCCTGAAGATCATGGGCGGCATGAACATCTCCGAGCGCAAGATCCCCCAGGACGGCCGCGCTATGGTGCATATCCACCAGCACGAGCTGGACCTGCGTATCTCCTCCATGCCCACCATCTACGGCGAGAAGGTAGTGCTGCGTCTGCTGGACAAGTCCCGCCGCGACATCAGTAAAGAAGCCATCGGTCTCACCGGTGACGACCTGCGGAAGTATGAGGCCCTGCTGCGGAACAGCTCCGGCGTGATCCTTATCGTGGGTCCCACCGGCTCCGGTAAGTCCACCACCATGTGCGCCATGCTGCAGGAGCTGTGCAGCGAGGAGACCAACATCATGACGCTGGAGGACCCCGTGGAATACGACATTCCCGGCGTCAGCCAGTGCCAGATCAATGAAAAGACCGGTATGACCTTTGCCGCGGGCCTGCGCGCCATCCTGCGCCAGGACCCCGATATCATCTCTGTGGGCGAGATCCGCGACGGCGAGACAGGTTCTATCGCCATCCGCTCCGCCATCACCGGACATCTGGTGCTGTCCACGCTGCACACCAACGACGCCGTATCCGCCATTCCCCGTCTGGTGGACATCGGCGTGGAGCCGTACCTTATCGCCAACGCCCTGCGCGGCGTCATCTCCCAGCGGCTGGTGCGGCGCATCTGTCCCCACTGCAAAAAGCCCCACCGCCCCTCCGACGAGGAGCTGTCGCTGCTGAAGCTGCCCGCCGATGCGGACATCACCTTCTACCGCGGCGAGGGCTGTCCCGAGTGCCGCCACACCGGCTTCCACGGACGCCGCGCGGTGTTCGAGATCCTGACCGTCAATGACAGGCTGCGCCGCCTCATCAGCCAGGGCGCCGACTACGACGCGCTGCTGAAGGCCGCGGCTGACACCGATTTCACGTCCATGCGGGACAACTGCCGCGCGCTGGTGCTCTCCGGCGAGACCACCGCTGCCGAGGCCGCCCGCGCCATCCACTCCACCATTGATTGAAGAGGAGCCTATGCTTTCACTGGATCAGCTCATTGAGAAGGCGCGCGCCATGCGGGCCTCCGACGTTCATATCGTCTGCGGCCTTCCGGCGAAGTGCCGCGTAGACGGAAACGTTACCGACCTCACCGGCGAGGTGCTCACCGCCGCCGACTGCGAGATGCTGGCCCGTGAGCTGGCCGGTGCGGAATACGAGACCATGGCGGACATCGGCGAGCTGGACATGGCCCGCTCGTTCCCCGACGGGGGACGCACCCGCGTCAACCTGTTCCGCCAGCAGGGCAGCGTCTCCGCCGCCATCCGTCTGCTGGCCGACCATATCCCCTCGCTGGACGAGCTGTCCCTGCCGCCTGTGGTGGCGGATTTCGCCTCCTACCGCAGCGGCATCGTGCTGGTCACGGGCGAGACGGGCTCCGGCAAGTCCACCACGCTGGCGGCCCTGCTGGACCGCATCAACCACACCAGAAACGCCCACATCATCACGCTGGAGGACCCCATCGAGTACGTCTACGTGCCGGATCGCTGCATCGTGAACCAGCGGGAGATCGGCGCGGACACCCGCTCCTATGCCGATGGCCTGCGGGCCATCCTCCGCGAGGACCCCGATGTTATCCTCATCGGCGAGATGCGGGACCTGAACACCATCGAGACGGCGCTGACCGCCGCGGAAACAGGCCATCTGGTGTTCGCCACCCTGCACACCAACTCCGCTGCCGACGCGGTGGACCGCATGGTCAATGTGTTCCCCGCCGCCCAGCAGCAGCAGATACGTCTTCAGCTGTCCACTACCCTGCGGGCCGTCCTGTCCCAGCAGCTGCTGCCCCGGCGGGCCAGCAGCGGGCGCATCGCCGCCTGCGAGATCATGGTCGTGACAGACGCCATCCGCAACCTCATCCGCGAGGGAAAGACCCCTCAGATCGAGAGCTTCATCACCCTGAGCGGGCGGAACGGCAGCATCACTATGGACCAGGCCCTGCGCCAGCTGGTGCAGCAGGGCACCGTGGCCTTCGACACCGCCGTGGCCTATGCCCGGGATCGCGAGGCGTTCCAGAACGCCCGCAGCTTCTGACCCTCCCCCCTTCCGACACACAAAGCGAGGTGAACTTCCTTGACCACCTATAAGTACAAAGGCGTGTCCCCCGACGGCGCCAGGGTATCCGGCGTCATCAAGGCCTACGATGAGTTTGAGGCCGTGTCCCAGCTGCGGGAGACGTGCTCTGTGGTCACGAAGATCGAGGCCGTGCCGGAGCAGAAGGAGGGCGGCGTCAGCTTCGGCTCCCGCCGCATCA